>ERZ827488.2033-NODE-2033-length-21318-cov-2.775620_pt1 | contig 21318 bp, 30 predicted proteins | sample MGYA00519771_ERZ827488 | MGnify/ENA primary metagenome ERZ827488 (study PRJEB31778, sample SAMEA3449323) | human gut metagenome | biome: human gut; feature: human-associated habitat; material: faeces | place: United Kingdom | collected 2010/2012 ... | reverse complement strand
AATCTTCTCTACATAGAATCCAACACCATCGTAAGCATGATGATAGATGCAAAGGTAATCTCCATCTTTTATTTCAATTTCATGAATAGTATTAACATAAAATTCTCCATCTCCGTATGAATAATCAATTCGCATGATCTGATCATCAGATCCGTCTACGTTTCTATAATCAAGGTTACTTGTTACTTCTTCCATGCTTTCCTCTGTGATACTGACTAAACTATCTATGATCCATTTATGAGCTTCAAATGCAGTTTTGAAGAAGTAAAAATCTGGATCTCTATAATGCTTATCATCCAATACACATACTAAATATACTTTCATAAATCTCCTCCTACCATTCAGACATAGCTTCCATTTCCTCTACATCATCCGATGTTAACTGAAAGCTGCCATCAACATAAATACCATCTTTAGGAAGTTTGATATAATCCGATTCATTCTCAAACTTTTTCATTGCCTCTTCCATATTGTCAGCTTCGATATCAATGTACCCGCACATTTCCCAGGTTACTGCTACTTTCCATGTTTTCATATTTATTTACCTCCATTTAATTTCGCTTTGTATAATGTTCCATTAAAAACTCTGCATAAGCAGTTACCTTATCCTTATCACCACAATAGAATCCGGTAGTAAACTTCTCAATAAGCTTATCTCTAATATCCTCGTGAGTCTCCCAACTATCATCTAAATACTCACGATAATCACGATCCATAACCTCTAACATAGATTTATCATCTATTCTCGCTTCGAATTTTATATTGCGAATATCTTCCGGCAGATCATCCGGCAAGCGTAAGCGCGCAGCGTCAGCGGAGTTAGGAGCGGAAGCGACGACATCTGGAGCGCCAGCGACCTCTACGAGCGATCCGGCTACCAGACCATCCAAGCGGTCACGCTGGTGGTCACGGTACCGGTCGGTACTATTATTATTATTATTATAATTATTATTAGTATTATAATTAGTACCAGTACCGGAACCAGATGGCCATATCACCTGCCCCGTAGGATCATATTCAATTTCATTTATGAGCAAGTTAAAGTCAACAAAATCTGCATACCCGCCATCTCTGTATTTTGTAAGCACTTTATTGACTTTGCCTTTGCTCGTCTTCAGCTCTTGCGCAATCTGATTCTGAGAATATTCTGGATGATCACGCTTCAATTCCAAGATGGATAAAGTGACGGTCATGTTCTCACCAAATGCTCGTGACCGCTTCTCTTGGGACGAGTCGATCGTCTCAAGTAAGGTATCTCCTATATATAATAGAAGTTCTTTATCTATAGGTTTAGCATACAAGCCATAAACTATGACCGCCTCATAATATTCCAGAGCTTTCTCCGGCCCAAGAATTTCTTTTATTCTTTCGCCCTGTTTCCTATACGAAGCAAAGAAGGTAAAGCATTTCCCTCGGTCAAATTCTTTTTCGCTCATGATTTTTCCTCCGATTTGCTTTCATTAGTTATCTCTTTTGTTGTCTTTATTCTGGATGTGTGTATCAAGAGCTGTGCATAACTCCGGTGTTGCTTCAAATATATAAACATCCAGATTTGGACGTCTTCTATTTGGCGTGATGCCAAGAATTTTAAATCCCTCTTTCCTCAACAGCCATGCGATTCTCTGGCTGCGGACTGCTTTTGTCTTCATTATATTTTTCTCCTTGTATATAGTTAATTTAACTTGTTATAATCAATATATCATTCTTCTCTCGTATTGTAAAGTTAATTATTGCAGTTATGCATTCTTGATAATGCCGCGTCAACACAATTTTTTCCATTCAGAATGTATTCAAGTAAATCCCAGCCAGTGTTTCCCAATTGGTTCCATGCCTGGTCAAGACCGTGACCGCGTGTACTGTCCATCGGATACAGAACTGTTGTAATTATGTTTAGCATTTCGTTAGCTTTAGACCAGTCTGTAATATGATAAAAGTAATCATACCATTTATTACCGTTCTCATCCGGCGAAACATCATCATCTGAATAATCTAAATATTCTTCTCCTATATACGGAAGAATACCTGAATCTGCTGCATCTTCGAAGAACCAGTCTTTATTATTATCTTCTGAAAGACCTTTTAATGATTCTGATTCCCAGTATTTATGTAATGGACACATATATAAGCGGAAACAAATTGTCTTCTGATCTGATCCAAACGCCTGCAGATCCATTGCTTTAATAATATAGCGATATTCGAAAGCCGGCATATCTTCATCTGCTTCTGCCTGATAGATTTCTTTTGACAGTAATGTTAACTGGCCTCCGTCGCTATATTCTTCATCGAATTTCTCTTTCCACGGGATGATTTGATCCGGATTGCCTGGTCTCCATCCTGCGAATGACAGTGTTTCATTCATCTTCACCCACCTCTTCCTCAATGACCGTGAACGGATGACCGATAATTTTTTCAATTTCTTTTACAGTCATTGTAGTTGGTTCTTCCCAATCAGGATCCATGTATGTTGGGGCATTGTTTTTTGTATAGAATTCATCAATTAAAGCACATTGCCTTTCAAAATTTGATTTCCATACTTTGATAATGTCAATGTTGCGATCATTATTATGTCTGTTTGACTCATAATTACTTAAATATTCTTCACAAGATACACATGTAGTATTGTTAGTATAAATGGCAAGATGGTTATTAGAATTCTTATTTCCTAACACAATCCCAATTTTTCCATTTCTTAACTTTACAATATCTGTAGCTGCCAGCTCCGGCATTTTATTACTTGTTATCATACTCATGCGATCTCCCTCTTTTCTCTTCTTCCTGTGAACAGGTTGATTAATTTAATTTTTTCGGTTCTACGTCGTTCACGCTCTCTTTCTTCTTCCTGGCGTTTGCAGTCGGCCATGATTTTGTCAAATTCGGTTTCTTCATAGGACTCAGACACGACGATATCAACTAGGATACCGTTATGCGCTACGATTGTTTCTATATGAAACTTTGCATATTCTTTTGTTTTTACTGCATTTTTAATTTTTTCCATTACAGTTCACCTCTCTCTTTCATTTTTGTTTTCAACTGTTCCACATAATCTCTGGCTTCTACCAGTGTGCATTTATTAGATTCCGTATTGTGCATGTGATAGTATAATTTAATTGCCTTTACTTTCTCCTCATGCTTCAGAAAGTTCTTGACTGTTATTTCTGTTGGGGACATTTCTCTTACGATATTCCCAAAAAATGTACGAATATAGAACTCAAGATCCGGATCCCATTCGTTAATTTTCTCATCTCCGGTCATGAGATAAATTGCATTAATCAGGTCGGTTACTGGGATGATACTTCCATTCTTATGAAGAAAATATCTTCCCTTCATTGGAATTGTAATTGTTGTTGCTTTTGCTTCTGCTTTATTCATTTGCTTTCTCTCCTATTCTTATGCTCAATAGCATAATTCAGCTACGATTTAGAAGGAGAGCGGCTCTAAATTTCACGCCGCATATGCCGAAGCTGAATTATGATATCGAACGTTCGTTTGTCTTTGAGCAGAGTATAGCACTTACGGTACTAAAATGCAAGTGCTATATTCTGTATAATTTAATTTGTTTTATTTGTTTTCTGTTCCAGTTGCTCCGTAATAGCGCTGACTATTGATTACAGAAGTAACTTTTCTTAAATCACCGCCGGTATATAAAGGTTGAATCCCTAATTTCTTAGCAACTTCTTTTTCCAGATGCATTGTGAGGTATTCCGCTGGTCTTCTGCCATGATATTTCGAAAGTGCATCAGCGAAAAATGTGTTCGGTTTTATTGGCTCAAATATTCCAATAATTGCATTAACAACTCGTGGATCATTATCATGCATGTTCAAAACACTTTTTACTGGGCGAATAACATTTGCTGCATATCCATTTGGCTCTGTATGCCATCCAGCTTTTTCGATAATATCGAAGATATTATTGAGAGTTTCTTCACCATTAGTAAGAGCTGCTGCATCTCTTGCTGCTGCATATCCTGTGAGGACTTTGTAATCAGCTGCTTTTAATGCATCTCGTTTCTCTTTTGGAAGATTCTTCAGTTCATGCACACTTAAAAGTAATTTTCTTCCTTTAAGGCAATTGTCAAGAACGCAATATTTTTTGACACCCATAGTGACATTTGCTCTGTGTTTCTGAGCAAGCGATAATTTATCAACATCATCTCCCTGTTCGGAAAATAATGCGGCTTCTTTCATTTTCCTTTCCATAGGATCCACAGGTAATCCTTCTGTAAGTACCGCAATAACATATTTCTCTTCCCGAATGCCTGCTGCCAGCATTCTATGAGATCCATCAATTACTGCGAATGTTGCTGTTTCTGGATGTGGAGATACCAGAATTGGTTCGCATTTATTGAAGTCCCATTTGCGTACCAGAGAGTATACTTTCTCCATGTTAATACAATATACTCTTTGGTAATCTTCATCAATTTCCAGAAGCTCCAATGGAATACAGCAGAATCTTTTGCCTCCGATTCTCTGGCAGTTATTCATCACCGTGTTGTATGCTGTCTGATCTTTGAATACTTCCGGTCTGATTACTTTGCTTTCTTTCTCTGTTTCTCCTGTAAGTAATTTTTCGATTGCTTTGTAGTTCATCATTTTAATCTACCTCTTTCTTTTATTTAATTTTTATTTAGTTTTTAACCGATCAATGTCCAGAACTTTCTCCAGGCATGATCGTACTTTTGCCTTGATGTCTGGTTTTCACATTCGGTTTCTGTTGTTCGAATGACTTTGTTAATCACATCTTTAGGGATTTTGAAGTCTTCCATTAAGTTACGGATTTCTTCATCCCAAAAGAATCGACTTTGAGCTTCTTCGTAATGCTTCTTTTGGATGTTTGTACATCCATATAATGGAAATTCTCCCATGGTTACGATATTCCCTATGCTTCCGTTGCCTTTCATGTTGTTCACCTCTCTTTCTAAATTGCATAGAGCTTGCGACCGTTGATATTGGCACAGCATTCAATTAATTTCGCTTCCTTCATGCCTATCAACCCTGGCAGGCTGCAGATTGCAATAATCTTGTCTTCATAGATAGCATCTGCCTTGGAATAGTACAGTCTAATCTTCTGGTAGTTTGCTTCAGCTAGATTCTGCGTCATTACTTTTTCGTCATGCCACATCTGCTCTGCTGTCTCATAGTCATTTGCTTCAATAGCAGATTTTCTTCTTGTTTTGAAGTCTTTGATTGCCTGTACCATACCTCTGATATCGGCATTAAGCGCTACTAATTTCTTTTGTTTTGGTATCATGATTATTCTCCCTTCTTATGCGGCTGATGTAATAAACATTCTCAGCCATTCTCCATTTATTCTTTCCCATGCTGTGGGATTTAAAGCATATTCTTTTGGTTTAAACAATTCTCTGTATCTTTTGTTCATGGCATCAAGGGAATCAAAGAACTCTTCCCTTTTTAAGTTCCCTTTCTGCGCACCGGATTTGTAATAGATCCGGAGTTTATAGTTGCGTTCCATATGATTCACCTCGTTTCTATTTACTTACAACAGACAGGATATTTCCCTGTCTGTCAAGTTTTACTGTTACTTCGGATCCGCTCTGGAATCCGGATACATCATATGCTTTTCCATTCTCATCAAGGATATAGTTTCCTGATACGGAAACAGTTCCATTGACAGAATGGATTCCGGCATATGTTTCTTGATCTATCTTGCCAATAATTCCGGCAAACATGAAAAAAGCAGCTAAACCTAAGCTGCTTTTAATGATGATTGATTTCTTTTTTCTAGCTGCTGCCCTCTTGTTATATTCTTCTCTTGTCATGATTTATTTCCCTTCTGTTTAATTTAATTTAATTTATTTTGCATACTGTTCGAGGTGTTTTAATCCACCGGCATAATGGGCCAGCAACACCTCGTCATCATCTACATATTTAGTTCCCTTGCTATCCATGATACAGGATGCAAGGTCATTAATTTCATAATTTCCAGTATCTGCGTACCATGAGAAAAGATTTCCGTTTGAACAGGTGATTGTTACAAGATCAACTTCCGGTTCTACATCGTATTCGATTTCTGTAACAATTCCGGTAAGTGGATACAGACCATTTACATTTGAAAGTTCCGGAATTTCATTTTCTTCATGATAGTATCCGGTCCCGTCTGTAAATGTATAGAGTGTACCGGTTTCCGTAGTTTCAATTGATGTGATTTCGGATCCATCAGTAAAGATTTTTTCTGTTTCACTTGCCGGAACTGGTTGATAAGATGTAAGTGTAATTGTTGCAAGTGTGATAATTGCTGTGAATAATTTTTTCTTCATAGTTTATTCTCCTTTTTATTTCCCTGTACATGGGGGTATCCCGTCCAGAAAAATCGATTCTAAAAAGTTTCCCTTTTTTCAAATCTGCCAGTCAAGGAAAATCATATAGACTGACAGATAATTTAATTACTTTTTATTAGCTGCGATGATGAGCTTGAACTCATGCAGATTAATTACGCCCTTAAGATATAAATCAAGCGCATCATTTGTAAGAGTCGCAAGGCGCTCATATTCATGAGTAGCCATGCAGTAATCAATGTAATCACGAGCATCAAGTGCTCGGATTTCAAAGTTCGGATCACCAATGATAATGCAAGCTACACGACGAGCAATATCAATATCTTCCGGTGTATCATTATCAATGAATGTGTGCCATATATTGACATACACCCACTGGGATGCTACTTCTGCCGGATATGAATGGCAGAGTTCCTGATACAGTGTATGGGCACTGTATCCGAAGAAGTTACGGGATACGAATGTATCGAATTTTTTGATTGTATCATTTGATTTCATATGATTTCCTCCAGTGCTTTTAAGGGAAAAGCATAACCTTATATTATTTTAAAAAAGCATCGTAAAGGATTGGGATTACTACCATGAGTACTGGTCCCAGTCCCATGGCTAAATCAAACATGGTTTCATAAATTTCATCGACTCTTTCTTCTGTGAAAAATTTCTTTAATTTCTTCATTATCTTACCTCCTCATAGATGTCTGTCCACTCACCGGTCATGAAGTTGATTTCATAACGTGGAGCTAAATCTTCGTAATTATCAGTATCCTGTATGAAGGATACTTCAAAATTGAACTTACCCCAGTTCTTCTCGAACTGTTTATAGATCGGGATAAGTTCTTTGTTACTTGTAAACAGCACCGGAATAAGTGCATTCTCGTGTGTGTCGAATTCACACTGAGACAGTACTGCTGCAAGTGCAATTCTGGTACGAATTGAAAGGGAACCATGTCTGTTAAGAACAAGGTTGCGCAGCTTTCTCACTGTATATTGAGGGCGGTAGCAGATTGATTCTGCAAATGTCATCTGGACATTAAAGCGTCCGGATAACTCATTACCCTCTGTGCGGTCATAGAAGATCGCATCAGATTCCATGAGTGCGTTGATAATTTCTTTTGCTGTGTTAAGGGATGCGTTAATTCTTGTTGTCATGATAATTCTCCTTCTTGCCTTTTGGTTTAGGCATAACTTCATATTTTTTTGTTTCCGTTGTTAAAATCTATACGCTTCATGGGCATTATAGAAGAGCATAGAAAAATCCCTTATCAAGGTTCGACCTTGCAATTTCCGATAGGAAAAAGTCTGCTCCTCACAGGAATAAGGGATAGCAAGTTTAATGGTTAATTAGTTACTTATTACTTATGTGCTGTTATGCACACATGTAATCTTTGATGTTACCGCGTTCGTCTGTCTCACGGTAATGACAGTCGTATTCAGACTGGATGAACGCGTCTGGATACGGCAGATTTTGTAATACTGCTGTCGCCTGTTCATGTGTGTAATTATTAGCATGATGGCGACTGAAATATGTCGCACCTGTACGTGGTGATGTATATAGGTGACGTAAGATTGTACCGGATCTGCCCGCTGGTGTGATGAGACAGATCTGATATTTGGGATGTGGTTGTGGGTTTGATAAAATTTGTGATAACATTTATTTGCCTTTCTGATTTTTGTGTACTAAAAAAGAGAGCTTACGCTCTCCTTTTTAGAAGCTTTATTATTTTGTAAACGCTTTTGCTATGTCACTGGACCATGCATATTCATCTTTAGCAGTCATTGAGATGTAAAATGCCCAAAGAGCTTGTATAAATTTACTCTCATCTTCTGAATATTCTTTGTATTCAGAAGCTATTTGTTCTGGTTTTTTACCCTCACTGCCGACGGAATGCCAAGACCAATAATCATAGGTTGACGGTTGACAGTATTTTTTCACATGTTCATCCATAATATGCAACGCACGCTCGCGGCGTTTGGAATCCCACTCTGAAAAATTATATTGTTTAGTATCAATTATCATATTAGTTCACCTCCACGACATCATCTCCTCTCATTATAGGTGGCATTGTATGATTAATCAATGATTTTACCATTAATTTTTACTACAATTGTAGCACGTTTTTCAACTTTCTCAGGACGGCACTTAATCTGATTGATTTTCATGCCGTCTCTGCGACGTGCTTCATAGGTATCAGTGTATCCTTCAAAAGGTCTGAAAGATATAGATTCAGGACAAATAATATCATTGTTATATGACACTTGTTCTTCATCATGTACTAATTCATCCCACGGAATACGCGCCTGCTGTGGCGTTACATAACTATCATATTCTGGTTTAATACGAACGCCATTACACGGAACCGGACGTAAACCATATTGACGTGAAACCTGTTTATAAGCTCTGTCAATGGCTTTTTCGGCGCGTTTTTCGGCTACTTTTGGGTCTTGAAATGTCTTGATTTTAGGTATTCCGCCTATTTCGTGACAAATATTTGCGACTGCGGTAAATGCCGGATGTTCACGTCCTATGAGCATTTCGCGCCATCTGTTGCTTACCCATGACGGTTTTAAAACATAAATTGGCATAGTATCCTTGCGAATATTTTTAGGTTGAGTACAGATAAAAAAGATATACTCTGTGCCTTTTTCATATGGAATTAAAACACGTCCGTAAATCGCGCCAACTGGCACATTATACCCCTCAAATTTTGTCCCGTATTTTGACGCAATACGAGCATATTGTTTTATACCTTTTTTACCCATTTTATACCTCTTTCCGCCTAATACATTTTGTACTATGATATAGGCATATTATTTTTATTGCACTAAAAAAGAGTCCTTGTTAGGACTCTTTTTCCTCTGTTTTTGGTGTTTCTGGTGTTTCTTCAGGAAGAAATGCCGGTACTTCTTCAGAATGAGAGGCGCTTCCTGATGCGATTTTTCCACCGTCGAAGATGACCGCAAAAAGGTCTGTCAGTGAAGACAGTACTTTTTGTTTATCATTTTTCACCTGATAGGTGTAGTTATCCCATACGGTTGTATCGCCATCTTTGTGGCTATTTCTAGAAGCTGTACCGCCAAAACTTGCAATGAAGTGACGGACACATTCCTCTGAAATATCAGATTTTTTAACATTAACACCGTAGAACATAATACCGGATTCTGCAAACATTCTATGGAAAATACTTGTAAGCATTTTCTTAAATGCTGTTACCCCTGTACCTTTTTTATAGTATGCTGTAATCAGGGTTGAGAAATCGCACATTTTATCATTGCCATTTTCATCTTTACCGTCAATCAGGCATTTTTCATCAAGTTTAATTGATGAAAAACAAGTATGTGCCTGAAGCATCAAGAATGTTCTATCAATTTCTGATAAAGCGTTAAAAGTTTCAATATTAACGCCTTTACCGTTAAGGGCGGCAAGTTCTCGACGTGCGTCAATTAAATTTGTACGCGCGTCGAGAAATTTGTTAATATCAAATTTTTCGTCGTGTACGCTATACAGTTCTTCTCGTGTCACTGTCTCAAAGTCGGCGTCTTTCAACGTTGTTTCTTCGAGGATTTTTGTATATGTATCATAAGTCTTTTTTGCGCTGTCGCGTAAAGACTGATACACCAGAAAACGAACATGATTGTAAACTTCTGTCGCTTTTTCTGGAATAACGTTAACTGCTTTGACCTGAATACGTGTGCTATCGAATGTTTTTGCCATAATTATCTACCTCTTTTATTCTAAGATTTTAGTTGTCAGTTGTTCGCCATGCTTTATTTCAGCTATGGTTACTATACCATGACTAATATGTACTTGTATAAACGTGTTTTACCAACGTTCTACACACTGTTGCGTGTGCTACATCAAGAGACAAACCACGGTGAAAGTTGCACTTGTCGTAAACATGTACAATACTGCCATAGGCAGTAACTCTAAACAAGACGCCTGATTGAAATTGTAACGTTGTTTAGAAACATTCACCTATATGTGAGTTGTGTTCTATGAGCCTGATTGACGAGTTGCAAGTCCGTGTCGACTACTGCCGACTATACTGCCCACTTACAGTATTTTAACGCTTTTTCCGCGTCCCCCTTGTTAGGGTTGTTGCCTACCATGCTTTTCAGCGACTTTCAAAACTTTTTTCTTGCCTATATTAGCGCAAGCCGTTTGCTTGTCTGCCACCTAGATTGAACATACAGCATTCACATAGAAATTTCCATGGGAACGCCTTTTCGACAAATGGTAACATTGATATAGGGTTGTTATTCCCTGTCGCATTTTCATTTCTTGACAGCGACTGTCACGAACCACACTTTAGCCCTGTATGATAAAGGGGGATGGACTGCTGAAAAATCAGCGTCTAATTGCGATACTACGGAATACTTTGAAAATGCTTTTACTTATGACACGCGCCCCACATGGGCATTGGACATATCACATGTATTTGCATGTTCGCGATATTCAATTGAACCAATCAAGTGTTTACCGTCCCTTCGGACAACTATATAATACCAAAACTATTTGTCTAAAAATGAAAATGTATAAAAAAAGTTATAGAATATTTATTCATATAAATACATAATTCGTGCATAAAACATGTATATATGCATAAAATTAGCTATATTATGCATAAAATTAGCAGTAATTGGAATTACTCAAAAAGGGGGTACTTTTAACGCCAAAATGGGCTAAAATTACCCAGAAAGACCTAAGCCGGTTAACTTCCACACTGGCTTGAAAAATACGCCCTCTCTTCCTATTAAAATGTAACGCTCCCCACATCGCCAAACTCCTATAATCACCGCCCATATTGTTCCACGCTCCCCCAAATCTCACCTCACACTACCCTCCAAACCCCCATCTACCGTCCATATTTTCAAACGCATAATCTCAAATATTTCAGTTAATTTAACTTCTTTTATTGACAAATCCATCTTCCTATGCTATTATCTCATTATCAAAACAAGCTAAATTAACTCAGTATGCAAAGAAAATCTACAAAATCCAAATATCCACAACTTGTTTTGATAATTCAATAACATTAAATAACACATCAATAACTCGTAAATCTTAGCAGTAAATAACAGGAGGACAAACCAAAATGTCACATCAAACAGAATACGATCTCAGAATGAGATCCTACAAATCAATTACAGATGCTCATCTAATCCCTCGCACCCCAGTGATCATCCAAATCGATGGTCGTGCATTCCATACTTTTACCAGGGGGTTCAAAAAACCATTTGATCAGGTACTTATGGCTGCTATGCGCTATACTGCAGAATACCTCTGTAGAAATATCCAGGGCTGTGTCCTGGCTTATACTCAATCAGATGAAATTAATCTTCTTCTTATTGATTATGAGAAACTTGAAACTTCACCATGGTTTGATAACCGGGTCCAGAAACTTGCTTCTATAGCAGCATCTATGGCCACTAATTATTTCAATCAAAAATTTAAAGAATTAGTAAAAATTATCGGCAGAAGATATTATTCTCCAAACCACAACTATGATCGTGCATTACTCAAAGGAGCAGAATTTGCTGCATGCGTATTCAATCTCCCACGAGAAGAAGTCACAAACTACTTTAACTGGAGACAGCAGGATGCAATTCGTAACTCTATTCAAATGGTTGGTCAAGCACATTTTTCTCAGACCGAACTAAATGGTAAATGTAATCAAGAAATCATAGAAATGCTTATTCAGCAAAAAGATATTGACTGGAACAAACTTAAAATTTACAAACAGCGCGGTACCTGTATCATCAGATCTGCTCATAGTTCTTTCTTATTAAATGGTAAACAAATTACAGCAGATACATGGTCTCATGACTTCGATATTCCACGATTCATAGGTGAAGGTCGCGATTATATAGAAAGATATCTGTATCCGGATGATCCAAACAACACTACTTCTCGAAAGGACGGAAATAATTAAATTATGCAGAGCAAAGAACATAAAGATACAAAATATGCTTGGCAGTTAGAACGTGACAGTGATTACACTTCTGCTACAGCATTTGACTCAATAGAAGAATGCATTGCAGATGCTCAAGACTACTTTGCAGAAGAAAATGTAAAAATCAAATCAATTACAATTCAGGAACTTAGACCATATGAAATCTCTGTTGATGCAGAAAGAGTTCTTGAAGTTGTCTGGGAGGAAGCAGAGGCAAACGTTGGTGATCTTGTAGATGACTGGCTAGATAGTAGAACAGCTTATACTACCGAACAATTGGCTGATCTTTCCGAACGTTTGACGGGGGTAATTAAAACTTGGCTGGAAGAAACTCATAATGAACCTGATTTCTTCAATATTATAGGAGAAAAAGAAATTTCAATATGTAATATACCACAATAGGGGGATAAATCATGGTAATACTTATATGTATTCTTTTATTTGTATTAACCGGTATTGGATGTTGGGCTTTATGTGCTGCATCTGATACTGATAAATATGATGATGAAGAAATTAAATATGATCAAAATGATGATAACAAATTTAATTAAACAATAAAGGAGAAAAACAAAATGAGTACTTATACAACAAACACAAAACCAGAATCCAAATTTGAAGACGTACCAGAAGAAGTTCTTACAGACCCAACAATGAGAACAGCACTTGGAATGGATCCTATCCCAGGGATGAATACTCCAGTCAGTGCAGCTGATGATATTTGCGGCTTCGTAAATGAGCATAGCGGTCTTAATCTGAAGGCAACTCCGGTAAATGAATTTACAGGCAGTATTAATTTCGAGACTACTTCTCTTACACTACTTGAGGAACAGCGATTCCTTCACAAAACAATTCGTGTATTTGGAACTACAGACAATCCACTGTTCTTAGCTCGCGATGTAGCTGAGTGGCTGGACTATAGTAAAGATCCGGATAAAGGATATAGGACAGACAGGATGCTGAGTTCTGTAGATGATGATGAGAAAGTTAAAATCAAGACCCCCTCACAATATGAGGGGGTGCTAAAAACCAATACAGTATACAGTTTTCTCACTGAAAATGGTCTCTACGAAGTATTGATGCTTTCCCGTAAGCCACAAGCAAAGCCATTCAAAAAGAAAGTAAAAGAAATTCTCAAATCCATCCGTAAAAACGGTGCTTACATCCGTAATCAGGAAAATATGACTCCGGAGCAGCTTGTGGCAGCAGGTCTCATTGCAGCTCAGAAGATTATTGAGAGTAAAGAGAAAGAGATTGCTCTTTTAAATGGTCGCTGCGGATTACTGACCCAGACAGTGGATGAGAAGCAGGAAACGATTAATGCAATTTCAAGAAATGTTCCAGCTCCGACGAAACGTATGATTCTGAATCGTGTAATGAAACGTAAAAGTAAGGATCTTATCCAGAATCGCTGGGCTGTGCTTTATCGTGAATTTGAGAATATCAATCATATGAATCTTAATCTTCGTATTGAAAAATATAATAAAGAACCAAATCATAAAAAGTGTCCTACAAAAATTGATTACATTGACAATGTTCTTGGGAAAATGGATGAATTATATGACCTGGCAGTAAAACTTTTCGAATCTGATTTTACACAGCTTATGCAGGAAATGCAATTATTACGTATGACTGATGAAGAATATGAAGACGAAGAATATTGGAAACGTGTACTTTAAGATAAGGAGGGAATGGTAAGAGTGCCTGCCGGTGCTCTTACCTATTAAAAATATGAGTTATTTACCAATCATAAGATTTAAAAATAGATGGCAAACATTCGATTTAAATTTACATTATCCATATTCAGTAAATGGGAAAATTATTAATTATACTCATTTAGGATATAGAGGTGATGCCTGTTATATTGTTGATAATGAATATAATACATATTATCTTCCTCATGATTACGCTGAAATTATTAATGATGCATTAAAATTACATAGCAATATCTATCATGAATGTGACACAGATTCACATAGACGTCAAATAATAACAAAACTCGAAAATATGAATAGACGTGAATATGGCGGGAATGATTTTGAATTACTTAATAGTGTATTGGCAGAACAAAGTAGAAACAGCAATTGTATTCATGGCAGAATCTTATACGATACTACGTGTAATAAAGCATATGTATATAACTGTGATGGAACCATACTTTGTGCTATACGTTTGTGTCACCTTGAACCATCATCTACGCAAAGAGGTCGTAGGTCTGAAGTAACATCTACTTTTGAAGAGGAACTTAATATTAACAATATTAACAATTTTAATAGGCTAATAGATAATGTAAGGGCATCTTCTAATAGTTGTGAATTTGAGAGAGGATACTTTCGTAGTTTTGTCTCAAGTCGATTCAAAACTTACATTCATCAATTTAATTATGTCCCAAAATACATAAAACATTTTATGCCTGGAGAATCAGAAGATACTACTCTCCTGCTCGGAGCAGAGATTGAAGTAGGTGGAAATAATAATGTCACTTCTGATAATGACAAAAATTCCACAGTGAAAAAATGTATTCAGATTATGAATGGATCTGATAGTGATGAAGAAAATCTTATTTACAGTACACATGATAGCACTGTACAGATTGAATTTGACACTATGCCATGCAGTTTGGAATTTCATAAGAACAAAATGAACTACCGTGAAATGTTCGAATATCTTGATAAAGAAGGATATAAAGGTCATGATTGTGAAACTGCCGGATTACATATTCATGCGAATCGTAGCTATTTAGGGAAATCAAGAATATCACAAGAGTTAGTTATATCTAAGATCCTTTATATTCTTGAAAAATTTAATAATGAAATTTGTGTGATTGCAAGGCGCGACAATGACTATAGTGAATTTGCCGGTGAAAAGCAAAATGAAGATTCAATAGTTGAACTGTATGGTAAGTATAAGGATAAAGGTAAACGTGCTGCATTGAATTTACAGCATAAGGATACCATTGAATTTCGTATGTTTAAAAGCACTTTAAAATATGAAACATTCATTCTTACTTTAGAATTTGTCAAGGATATTATTGATTATGCTAAATCTGTTGATATCGAAGAGATTGAATTGGCAAAATGGTTCGATCTGATGAATTGTTTTTCTTCTGAATTACGTAAGTATTATGAATTTAGGTATCAGAAAAAAGTAAAAGATATAAACGGATCGACTGTGAAACAAATTCGTAAACGAATCTCTAAATTAAAGTCAGAATTAAAAAACAGTAAAAATTTCTTTGAGAAAATAAATTGCAACAAGAATATTGTTATTTAAAGAAAGAATATAAAAAATTAAATAAAAAAGAGAAGAAAGTTACAAAAAAAATGAAACTTAGAATTGCAGAGTCTGAAACAATTTCTTCAATCTGTATACCTGCAATTTCTAATAATAATTATGGAACAATCAGTACTAGAAATCTAAATCTTAGAATTTAAATAAAATACAAAAGGATTACTATTATGCAAAAATATACAAAACCATATCCTACTATTGGAAATGTTATTGATGCAATACAATATAGAGGAAGGAGAAATATCATTTGTCTGAATTTGGATTAAAAATAAAAAATATAAAGGCCGGTACTCTCTTTGGATATAACCAGGGAGTCAGAAACCGGTACGATTATACTGAAGCAATGTTCAGCAACAGTCTATTCAGTGATTATATTATACAGAATGGACTTAATGTTTGGAATGATACCAGTACACGAGACATTATCTGTCTTGATTTTGATTTTGGAAGTCGTAGTTATGAAGAAGAAATGGATCACTTGCTAAAGCAGTTTGGACCATTTGAACATGATAAATCTTTATCTGAGGAATCCAAGGAACGTATTCGAGCAATATTTCGAAATGTAATTGATAATAAAGACAATTATATGAAATGTTCCAAAGATGAAATCCGGGAAATATTCTATGAAAACGGTGTAAATGTTGAATACATTTCTTCATATACAAAGAAAGAAGGTGAAAAAAAGACTGTTATTAATTATAAAATGCTATACCGCAACTCTTCTAAGGCAAAAGTCGGACAGGTGATGTTTATTAACTCAAAGCTTTATAAAAAAGCATATAACTGGCTGACGATAGGTCTTGGAAAGAAAATGCCGATGGAAAATGCTAAGATTGTAGAGATGTCGGCATATGCTCCTCTCACAACCAGTACAATAGTTGGAAAGTTCTATTGTCCTGTAGAAGCCATTCTTATTATTAAAGATACGGATAGTTTCTACAAGACAATAGCCAAGATCGTAAAAGCTGAGGATTATGTAGTTCAGGAAAAAGTTCTGGATGAAACTGCTACAGAAATTGCAAAGCAAAGAGCTATTGCTGAAGGAAAATTTTTAAAAGACGGTGTTACTCCGAAATATACTAAGAGATATAAACGAGTAAATGTTATAAAAAAGAAATGTGTCGTTCATGATGAAGAAACCGAGGTAAAAAATACTCTCTGGGATGGAGAAATGCTGATTGAATCTGATATTTTGCCGGAATGGGTTAATGGTATGGCTCTTTTAAGGCAGCATTTCTTTAAGGCATGCGGAATTCGTACTCATATTCAGTTATTCTTTAAAGATTGGTGTGAAAAAACTGGACATGATTATGAAACTTATGCAATACAGGACATGTTCGGAGTTTGGCATAAACTCAAGGATATTCGCATGATCACAACTGATAATGCTATTAAATGGAAGAAATTCATGAATTTAATGGGTAATACTCCTGCTGAAGCTTATAAGTATTGGTGTGATCGCGTAAATGCCGATGGATCTTACTGGGGGATAGTAAAAACCGATCATCCAAGTAAATTAGGCGGTGTGCAGCAGATGAGTTATCAGATGGTTAATACTCTTCCCTCCTATAATATAGATGTTCCATCTCCTTGCTCTACTGATGATGTGCGTAAACTGGCAAAAACCAGTGTGGATTATGTAGAGGGGATGAAAGATGATAACAATCTTTATGTACAGTATCTCAGGAAGAATGCTACGATAATAAATCATTATGAGATGCTGGCAGATTTATATGATTGGAATGAGGATTTTGGTAATAGTACATGGTTTAGGTATGAAAAAAGACAAATCATACGAGCATATGTAAATCGATTACGAACTGGAAAAATCACTATTGACGGAGATAATCTTACAATATTTGGCAATCCTTATGCTCTCCTACTTAAGTCAGTCGGAGAAGATCCGGAAACAGATCCTACGATTAATGTAGAGCCAGGAACTATTCAGTGCTATACAAAACGTTTTCAGGACGGTGAATATTTGTGTGGAATCAGAAATCCACATAACAGTCCAAATAACATCTGTTACTTACATAACACATATAGTGACGAAATGCAGCGATATTTTGTATTCAGTAATAACATTATGGCAGTAAATTGTATTCATACAGATATTCAGGATCGTGCCAATGGCTGCGACTTTGATTCAGATTTCTTTTTTGTGACAAATAATGAAGTGATGGTTAAAAGTGCTAAGGCCGCATATGAACAGTATCCCACTATTGTTAATAAGCTTAAAGAAAGTGGTCTTACATATAAGAATACAATGAGAGAATACGCTCGTATGGATAACAAATTCGCCAAATCACGTATTGGTATTGGAGAATCCAGTAATCTCGCACAGCTTGCAATGACTTATTATTGGACTAATCCAAGTCGTGAATTATATGACAACTTTGTTATTCTTTCGGTACTGGCTCAGGTTATTATTGACGGATGTAAACGTGAATATGAAGTGGATGCTATAGAAGAAATAAAGCGTATTAAAAAACTTCCTTGTATGCAGCAGTTAGAGGAAGTTGAGGACGAACTTGGTAATAAGAAACAGGTGCGTCGAGATTTTCCAGAATTCATGAGATATACGCGTAAGATTCAATATACAAAGAACGGTAAAGAGGTGGAAAGAGAATTGATTGATCAGCAGAAAGAAAAGTTATCTGGAAGAATTTCTTCCTATTATATATGTCCGATGAATAGTTTACAGATTGTTATGGATGATATCAAGCCGATACATTCTACTAATACTATTCCTACTGAAGATCTTGTAATAAAAGTAAAAGGCAAAGCAAACGCTAGGCAAATGGAAAAAATTTTAGGATATGCAAAAGAACTTGAGCTTTTAAGTAAAGATAATATGTCTGATGATGAAATTCTTGCATATACCGAGAGATTCGATCAGATTTTAGTGGAATTAAGAAAAATTAAAATTAAAAATCCAAAAACAATGAGCAGATTAATAGAAATCGCTCTTAATACAAGTAATAGGGGAAGAAAAAAGGATTATTCGCGCTATACAAGAAATCTTCTTAATTTATTATACAGAATGGATAGTGAGGCTTTCTTGCAAAATTTCGCCAAAAATTGCAGAATATCTGAAAAAAAATCAGCCTAAAACCCTTTAAAAGTAACAAAAATTGTAAATATAAATTCGTGTGGTATATGAGGGGAATAACTTTTCGCTTCGTTGCATCTTCAGGCCGATATTTTGCGCAGGATGTTGGTACATGTATGCAGACAGCTGTTTGAAGAAAAGCGAAACTCTCCGCGCTGTCTCCAATGCGTGTTTAAATATGGAATTCGAATTATTTTTTTATGTAGTAGCCTGCCGTGGGCATAGAATACACGGCTAATAAAAATCAAATATATTTGACCATAAGGAGAAAGATCATGAGTAATTATAGAATGTCCAAAGGGACAACAGAACACTTTACATCACTTGAAGAAATGAGAACTGCATGGGGAATGAAACCTGTAACAAAGAAAACTTCTGATAAGAAGAAATTAAAAGAGCAGCAGGAAAGATTTCTTAGTAAACATAAATGTAAAGCATGTGGTGCCCCAATGACATATATACATGGTAATGTTATGGCTTGTAAAAATCCTGAATGTAAAGGGATTGAAATCAAGCGCGAAGATAAAGACGGTAATGAAATGGTATCATATATCAATTCCTTCTGTACTTTAGACGATCTTGGAGCTGAAATTGCATCAAACATTTTCAGCGAATAATTGAAAATTAAATATTGATAATTCAAGGCAGTGTGCTGGTCGGTACACTGCTTTTGCTTTATATAACTATTATTTTTATGAGAAAAAGGAGAACTAACAATGAATAAAGTTGAATTAATTAAGGCTGTTGCAGAAGCAACAAATAATACACAGAAAGATATTAAAGTAATTATGGAAGCTGTGCAGGACGTAACATATGGTGCGCTGGTTGAAGGCGACGAGGTAAAACTGATGGATGGTGTTACTCTTTCTGTTGTACATAAGGATGCACGTATTGCACGTAACCCAAGAACAGGTGAATCTGTTGAGGTTGATGCAAAGAACGCAGTAAAATGCAAATTTGGTAAGGCAATTAAAGACGCTGTTAATGCGTAAATAATACTTTGAGCCTGTAGAAATACAGGCTCTATATTGGAATGTAGGATAGTTTGGCAATCCGCCTGGTTTGGGACCAGGACATCGCACGTTCAAATCGTGTCATTCCAACTGCGGGATAGAGGAGTGGATCCTTGCTAGGTTCATACCCTAGAGACGATGGTTCGAATCCATCTCCCGCTATTTGTCATATACAAATGTATATGCCAACCCTTTCTGTTTAATTAATTACATTATGGAGGCTTGGCTCCGATAGTGCGCTGTGAGGCGTATAAAGGCAGATTTACACACTGTCGCTGCGGTATGAGCAATTATATTGCAGTCAATCTAAGCAAAACTGACATGCCAGAGACTCAAAAGGTCTCGTTTCGTATAGGTAAGTGAAAAGATTAAATCCTATGCGGAAATAGTATCATGAAACAGGGAACGATAAGGTGGTCCAAGGGCGACTGCTGAGGAACACTTTCTGGCCGCAAACTGGATAGTTCATGCAAACTGTGAAGATATGATGGTGAATCAGGAGGTTATTCAATCTGAGCATTTATTAAGCAAAGGTGATAGCCATTTGTATAAGTGAATTGGTATGTGCCAAATTAGCTTGTATGGACATTTAGTAGGGATAATAACCGAACGATATGAAGGTGTGATGTATTCTTATCCTCAAAAGGGATCGGAGCGTCTGGTGTAGCACATCTTCAGTAGAAAAGACTTTTCAGATAATAATTACTTATACTTATTGAATTTTAAAAGGTTAAAAGAATTTAATAGAAACTACAAGTGGGATATTATATTATACAGCGAAAGTCTACACCTCTGCATAACGAAAGCAGCCTAATACCATAGTATATTTTATGCAATATGGTCATTGATGAGTCTCGCAAGACTCTGATATGTTTGTCCGATTCTGCACAGTGTTCTTAGCGGAACTTTGTGGCGCGGCAGCGTCAATGGAATGATGACAACAGAGTAGTTATGTGGCTAAAGAGAAGTGCCACTCTTAAACAAGGCGGTTGTTGAAGCTTACTATATGTGCGCGAAGCGGCGTATAGTGGATAAGAAAAGAAACCATAATGTTTCGAAAGAGCTTCTATATTTATGTGTAATCTCAGCATAAATAAAAAATATTGGAAAATAGTTTAACTGGCAAAACATGATCTCGCGAATCAAATGTAGGTTCAACTCCTGCTTTTCCAGCTTAAATATATGGGAAGTGCCAATACGAGGCTACTTATGATAGAAATGCGGCATTTTTTGAATAGGTCTGAAAGAACACGAGCCGCGGATAATTGTGTTTTAGTAGGTAATAAAATAAAAAGAGGGGCAGCACCTCTGCTTCCCAGATGAATATGTCCGGTTAGTCTAGCGGTATATGACACTGCCCTTTCAAGGCGGTAACATGGGTTCAAATCCCGTACCGGACATTTCTTGCTACTTTGGCGTAATTGGCAGGCGCAGCAGACTTAAGATCTGCTTCCAATAATGGAGTCTGGGTTCGAGTCCCAGAAGTAGTATTTGAAAGTATTATACTTTCTTTTGATTTGTTTGGTTACGCATTTTGTTTATGAGAAGGATTGTATAGTCCTTCTCTCCCCTCCTATTTTGGCTCTATAGTTAAGCGGTTTATAACACCTGCCTGTCACGCAGGAGTCCGGAGTTCAACTCTCCGTGGAGCCGTCCATTTG
>ERZ827488.2004-NODE-2004-length-21565-cov-9.963924_pt1 | contig 21565 bp, 17 predicted proteins | sample MGYA00519771_ERZ827488 | MGnify/ENA primary metagenome ERZ827488 (study PRJEB31778, sample SAMEA3449323) | human gut metagenome | biome: human gut; feature: human-associated habitat; material: faeces | place: United Kingdom | collected 2010/2012 ... | reverse complement strand
AGGCGATGCACTTGGAGGACTTGCCGGTCTCGGGGTTGACGGTGGGCATGTGCCAGGGGCAGGCCTCCACGCAGGCACCGCAGCCGATGCACTTGTCGGTATCGACCACGCGGATGCCCTGCTCATTGGTGATAATGGCCTTCTGGGGGCATGCATTGCCGCAGGCGGGATCCTCGCACTGGCGGCAGGTATCCGGGAAGTAGACAAAGCAGTTGTCGGTGCCGGACAGCAGACCGTTGCCGTCGCCGTCCAGATTCAGGCGGCGCTGGATCTTGACGCGGCTGATGTAGGAAGAGCACACACCGTCGTTGGTCAGGGTGCAGTTGATCTCGCACCGCTGGCAGCCGGTGCACAGGTCAGCATTGACCACCAGCAGACCCTGGGGCAGTGCCCAGGTCGCCACAGCACCGGCGTCCACCTGCTTCTGAGAGCAGCCGAAGAGGGACAGCATAGATGCGGAAAGGGTGAGTCCTGCAAGGCTCTTGCCCGAGATCTTCATAAATTGACGGCGGGTCATGTCAGCCGTCAGAAAATCAGTTTTTGCCATAGGTTTCCATTCCTCCGTGAGGTCACTCTGCGCAGAGCACCTCGGTTACATAGAAATAAGAATTGTTGACGATGTCCGTGACCGCCGTGGACGTAATGGTTGCACCGGAAAGCGCATCCACCTGGGTCATGTCAGCGCTGACCGTGTCGGCCGCACTGCCCTGGGTGGTCAGATCAGCGGCCTGCAGCTTGTACTCGGCCTGCTTTTCAGCCGAGAGATCCGCAAAGGGGATCATCATCGGCTCGCCGTCCAGTGCGCTCTTGCTCAGACACGCCGCGTACAGCTTGCGCCGTGCCACAGCCTCAGCACTGTTGTCCATCGGGGGAATGAGTGCGTCGTCCATCGGCTGGCCGTTCAGGGCCGAGAGGGTCAGCCCGGCTTCATACATCTTCCGGGTAGCCTCGGCCTCCGGGGAGGTATCGCCCGCACGCCATGCGGCGGGGTCGAAGGCCTCAGCGGGGGCAGCATCGGTCTCGGCGCTGCCTGCGGCAGCAAAAGCCGTGCCGGTGGCCGGGTCGGTCACAGTGTAGCGCTTGCCTGCCAGCGTGAAGGGAGCTGCGCCCTGGTACTGGGCCGTGAACTCCGGGTTCACACACTGAGCACCCAGGCTGTCGGTCTCGGCCTGTGCCAGGATCTTCACATCCAGCACATTGCCGTCGCGGTCCAGCGTCACACCGGCCTGCACCTCGCTCTGGAAGCCCTGCTTGCTGCCCACCACATAATACGTGGTGTCATCCAGCTGGTACACCGCGCTCACACCATAGGTGGCAGCGTCGGCATCTGCCAGCGGCAGGGCCGTTCCGGCCACCGTGGTGCGGCTGTGCATCAGCCCGCCAAGGCCAAGCGCCATGGCAAGCGTTGCCGCACCCATGGCCGCATAGCCGGGCAGCCGCCTGCGCCACAAGGACTGCGGCGCATGATTTGCCTGCTTCAATTGTATCACCTGCCTGTTTGATTCAGCTGTGCCCGGAACTCCCGGGCACGAAAACAGCCGTTCCACCTGCTGCAACAGTGCGGAACGGTTTCTTCGTTATAAGAATAACATCTTTTCCACCGGTTAGTCAACGTATACGCACAAATAAAGCCCTACAATTTCTCTCAAAAGCTCTTGCCTCTTGGTGAAATCATTTCTTTTGCCGGATAAGCAGTTTCAATCCATATTCCTCTGCCAGCTCCAGCGACTGTACCGTGGGCATACTCTTGCTCACCAGCGCGGGCACACCGGCCCGGATGGCCTTGCGCACCATATCCACCGGCACCCGGCCGCTGGTAAAAAGCACACACTCCGCCAGCGGCACACCCTCTGTCAGGGCGCAGCCCACGGCCTTGTCCAGCGCGTTGTGGCGGCCCAGATCCTCGCACCGGTACAAGATCTTGCCTGCACGCAGCAGCAGGCAGCTGTGCACGGCATGGGTGGCACGGTAGAGCGGCAGGCCCTGCCCCATGGCATCGGCCAGCGCATCCACCCATGCGGCGGGGATCTCCCGCTGGGGCACCGGAGCCAGCGGCGGCAGCCGCACCGGGCTGGCCAGCGTCAGGTTATCGGTGCAGCAGCTGGGCACCTCCTGCCCGGCCTGTTCCGCTGCCGCCAGCGGGTGGCGCAGCTGAACGCTTATCTTGAGCCCCTGCGCGCAGACGGCCACCCGCTCCACCTCGTCAGCAGAGTTGATCCAGCCCTCGGTCAGCAGGCGGCCCAGCGCCAGCTGCGGCAGCAGCTCCGGCGTGCAGACCACCCGGAAGGCTGGCTGTTCGTTGACCAGAATGGCCGCGGCGTGCTCTGCCGCCAGTGTCCGCTCGGTGCCATCGGGCATCCGGACGCTCTCTGCCCCCGGTGCTGCACCGAATTGATCCATGATCTGCATTGGGTGTTCCTCCCCTGTCTGTTTTACTCTGCCCCTATTGTAACACGCTTTTGCTCCGCTGAAAAGCGCCTGTGCCCTCTGGAACAAACTGTCGATCCGTGTCGTTTCCATTTTTCCCGGCTTTGTGATATACTACTGTAAAATGACAGAACCATATCCCAGTACCGAGGTGGAATCCAAATTGAAGCATCTCTTCCGCTCCCTCACGCGGGCACACCGGGCCTACAAGGACACCCGAAGCCATGCCCTGACCCTGCTGCACCGGGCCTCCGCTGCCGTTCTGACAGCCGTGCTGGTGTACAAAGTCCTGACCTATCTTTTGTTTCTGCCCGCCATGAATGGCATCTGGTCGCTGACACTGCGCTGCTCGCCGGTGAACTACCTGACCAACAACAACGCACATCAGATCTTTACTTCACCGACCATTTTAGGCGGGATCGTGCTCATCGTCCTTCTGGCGGCGTTCTGGAACCTGTACGGCTTTTCCATCCTCCTGCACGGGTTTGCGCTGGCCCGCCGGGGTGAAACACTGCGTCCTGTTTCCCTGTTCGTCCGGTCGCTGGGGGATATCCGCCACGTCCTGCTCCCCAAAAACTGGCCCATCCTGCTTTACTGCGCCCTGCTCATCCCCTTTACAGATGTATTCGTGACTTACAACTATATCTCTCAGCTGGCTGTGCCGGAGTACATCCTTGGGCTTGTCCGGGCAAAGCCGCTCTATCTGGTGCTTTTTCTTCTCATTCTGGGTGCGGCGTTCCTGTTCACCCTGTTCTGGGTCCTGGTGCTCCCCCTCTTTACGCTGGAACGCAAAAACCTGTGGGAAGCCGTTCAGGAGAGCGCTTCCCATGTCAAAACACAGCTGCCCCGGCTGGCCGGTGTGCTGCTGCGGTGGAACCTCAGTGCGCTGGTCCGGTCTGTTCTGGTCTTTTTCGGAGCCTCCCTGCTGGTTTACAGCGTGGCGGCGCTGATCGGCCTGCGGAGCACCCGCGCCATGCTGCTGCTCGCCCGTGCGCTGTATCTGGTGGAGATCCCCTTCTTCGGCTTTTTGCTGGATTGCAAGGTCACCACGGCCCAGTGCACCATCATCGCATTCCTCTACGATTGCTTCCGTGACTGCCCGCCGGAAGCGCTGCCGGAGGGCAAACCACACCGCTTTGGCGGCTGGCCCCTGCTCACCGCTGCGGTGGCCGGGGTCACACTGGCCACCGGGCTGATGGCCGTCTACCTCTATGCCCTGCCCCAGGACGATGCCCTGCTCACCGCCGTGGGCGGCGTGACCCCGCTGGTCACCTTCCACCGGGGCGACTGCACCGTGGCCCCGGAAAACACCCTTCCTGCTTTCCGGTCGGCCATCCTCAAGGGCGGCGACCGCATCGAGCTGGATGTGCAGATGACCAGCGACGGCGTGGTCGTGGTGACCCACGATTCAAACCTGAAACGCTGTACCGGCAAAAACGCAAAGGTCTACGATCTGACCTATGCCGAGGTGGCACAGCTGGACGCAGGCCGCTGGTTCAGCAGCCGCTTTGCCGACACCCGGATTCCCACCCTGGAACAGGTGCTGCAGCTCTGCCGGGGCCGCATCGGCCTGAACGTGGAGATCAAGCCCAGCGCCGCCACCCCTGCTCTGGAGGCTGAGACCGTACGCCTGCTGCGGGAATACGGCTTCGACAGCTCCAACTGCGTCATCACCTCCCAGAGCTACGAGACCCTGCACAAGGTCAAAGCGCTGGCCCCTGAGTACCCGACTGGTTACATTCTGGCTCTGGGCGTAGGCAACTACTACGACCTGCCCGATGCCGACTTTTTCAGCGTGGAGACCACCTTTATCACCTCCGGCATGGTCAACGCCGTCCATCTGCGGGGCAAGACCGTCTCTGCCTGGACCATCGACCGCGAAAAGGTCGCCACCCACATGCTGGAGCTGGGCGTAGACGACCTCATCACCGACAAGCCCGACATGGTGCAGGACCTGCTGGCCCGGAACCAGCAGGTGGACGACAGCCTGATCGACTTCCGTGACCTGCTCAACGCCCTGCTCCACCCAGAGCAGCCTGCCGACTCCTCCGATGACGTGGAGGAGACCATCACCGATGCCGTGGAAGACCCGGAGGAGTTCGTGGACGCGGCGTAACACAGTCCCCTCTTTCTTGCGGCATCATTGAACCAACGGTCTGTAAAAGTAAAACATCCCCGCACGGCCTGCCGAAACAGGAAGTGCGGGGATGCCTTTTTTGTTCAGAGGAATGGGTTATAGAACCTTCCAAAGCGGATGGTCACGGTCAGGCTGATGAGCAGCAGAACCGCGCCCACGCCCAGGGCAACGAAGTCCCGCCGGGCAAAGGGGCGCTGGGTATACCAGGTGCGCTTGCTGTTCTTGCCGAAGCCGCGCAGCTCCATCGCATTGGAAATGGTGTCGATGCGGTTCAGACTGGTCAGGATGAGCGGCAGCAGGATGTTGACAGAGTTCTTCATCCGCTTGAAGAAGGGCTCCTTTTTGCCCAGCTCCACGCCGCGGGCCTGCTGGGCCTGGCTGATGCTGTGGTAGTCGCGCTGGATATCGGGGATGTAACGCAGGGCAATGGCCACCGAATATCCGACCTTATACGAGATGCCGATGCTGTTCAGGCTGGCAGCAAACTCGCTGGGGTCGGTGGCAGAGATGAAGAGGATGGCCACCGGCAAGGCCACAAAATATTTCAGGCTGATGTTGACCATGTAGAACAGCTGTTCCGCTGTCAGGTCATACCGCCAGAACAGGTGGCAGAGCACCGTGCGGGTGCCGTACAGGGTGGTACCCTGATTGGGATCGAACAGGAAGATGAACAGGTTGTTCAGCAGCAGGAACACCAGCATGAAGGTCATCATAAACCGGACTTCCCGGAATTTGATCCGGCTCAGCCTGAAGGCCAGCAGGCTGACCACCAACAGGCCCAGCAGCACCCAGGTGTTGTAGGTGATCATGCTGGCAAAGGTAAACAACAGGAAGAACGCCAGCTTGGTGGTTCCGGTCATCTTGTGGATGACACTCTCCCGGGGGAGATAATTCAAAACGGTCTTAGCAGCCACCCTCTCTCACCTCCCGGTCCTGCTCAATAAATCTCTCTACAAATTCCTGTGCGGGCGCAATGCCGCAGCGGTTGGCCAGCGTGTACAGGCTGGTCTCCTTCAGGGCCGCCTGCTCCACCAGCGCGGGGTCACACAGAACGGCGGCCGCGGTGCGGTCGGCAATGAGCCGTCCGTCGCAGAACACCAGCGCGCGGCGGGTGTATTCCAGCATCAGATGCATGTCATGGGTGATCATCACCACCGTCACGCCCCGGGCGTTCAGGCCCCGCAGGAACTCCATGATGTCGGTATAGTGCCGGAAATCCTGCCCGGCGGTGGGCTCATCCAGAAGGATGAGTTCCGGGTCAAGCACCAGCACGCTGGCAATGGTCACCCGCTTTTTCTGGCCGAAGCTCAGTGCAGAAATAGGCCAGTTGCGGAAGGGATACAGGCCGCAGACCCTGAGGGTCGCTTCCACCTTTTCCCGGATCTGCTCCTCGGTCAGGCCGGAGCGCTGCAGACCCAGAGCCACCTCATCGTAGATCATGGTCTTGGAGATCATCTGGTTGGGGTTCTGCATCACATAGCCGATGTGCTGGGCGCGGCGGCGGATGTTCTCCTCAGCCAGCGGCTTGCCGTTCAGGAAGATTTCGCCCGCATCCGGGGTCTCGAAGCCGCAGATGAGCTTGGAGAGGGTGGATTTGCCCGCGCCGTTCCGGCCCACGATGCTCACCATCTCCCCCTTGCCGATCGAGAAGCTGACATCCCGCAGGGTCTGCTGGCCCTTCTGATAACCAAAGCTCAGGCCCTTTACCTCCAGCAGCGGCTCCCGTTCCGGCTGCGCGGCGGGTCGGGGCCGGGCCGTGAACCAGTCCCGGAGCTTTTGGGTGTCGGTATCGTCCAGCACAAGGCTGTCCACATGGGCGGGGTGCTTGTCCGGAGTGATATCCACCCCGGCATAGCGCAGAGCCGTGACATACAGCGGCTCCCGGATGCCGTTTTCCGCCAGCAGGCTGCCCGAGAGCAGCTCGTCCGGGCGCAGGTCTGCCAGAATGGTGCCGCCGTTCACCAGCACGATGCGGTCCACGTTCCGCCAGAGCACATCCTCCAGCCGGTGCTCGATGATGAGCACTGTGGTGTCAGTCTTTTTCTGGATCTCGTCGATCAGCTCAATGGCCTGCTTGCCGGTAGCGGGGTCGAGGTTGGCCAGCGGCTCATCGAAGAGCAGGATCTTGACCTGATCCACCATCACGCCCGCCAGGCTCACCCGCTGCTTCTGCCCGCCCGAAAGCTCGTGCGGTGCATAGCCGAGATGGTTCTCGATGCCCACCAGCTCGGCGGCATGGCGGGTGATGGCGTGCATCTCATCCTGCGGGGTGCAGCTGTTTTCCAGTGCAAAGGCAATGTCCTCGCCCACGGTCAGCCCGATGAACTGGCCGTCCGGGTCCTGCAGCACCGTGCCCACATGGGCCGAAAGCTCAAAGAGGCTGCTGTGGGGCGCATCCACACCGTCCACGGTCAGGGTGCCGGTGCACGCGCCGGGGTTTGAAAACGGGTTCAGCCCGTTGATGCACCCCGCCAGCGTACTCTTGCCGCTGCCGGAGGGGCCCGCAATGAGCACCCGTTCACCCGGGTAGATCTCCAGATTGATATCGGTCAGGGTGGGGCGCTTCTGGGCGCGGTACTGGAAGGAAAAGTTGCGGAATGAGATGATGGGTTTACGTTCTGCCATGGGTATGGTACCTCAGCTGTTCATCAAAAAAGCCTTTCCAACGGGCCGGACGGCGCAGATGGAAAGGCCGGGTTTCATGCGGGGATCACTCCTGATCCAGAGAGCCCTTCTTGGCAATGGTTCTGGTGTAAGCCAGCACCAGCAGGCCGCCCACCACCACAGCGGTGATACTGTTGGACACTGCGGCAAATGCACCCTGTGCAAACACCTTCTTGACGGGCTCGGCGTAGATGGCAATATCCAGCACGGGGGCCACCAGGATCCAGGCCAGCAGATGGGCCACGATATTGGCCAGCGCAAAGAAAGCCACCTGCTTCTTGCTGAACTCGCCTTCCTGCAGGTTCAGCTTCTTGGAGAACAGGCCCACCACAACGCCCACAAAGGCGGAGGCGATGACCCAGCTCCACCAGGGGCTGCCGCCCCAGGACAGGTCGATGAGGGTGTGGCCGATGAAGCCGATCAGGCCGCCGACCACGGGGCCGTACATGGCAGCCAGCAGGGCCAGAACGGCGTACTGCAGGCTGATGTTGGTGTTGGGCACCGGGCTGGGAATGGCCACAAAACGCCCCAGAACAAAGAACAATGCCGCGCCGATACCGACAGCGACAACGGGTTTGATGCTGCTGTTGTTATTTTTCATATTCTCTCTCCTCTTTTATTCCGCGGATGCGGGGTTTCTTGCAAGGCACCGTTAGTATACGACACCCTCTTGAGCCTTGTCAATGGACAATCCGCCCGCTTTGCAGAAAAACGGCTACTTTCCTGCATTTGGGGGCGAATGCCTTCCCGCCCTGTACAGCAAAAAGAGCACCCGCGCCTGCCGGAGCGGATGCCCTGTGAATGCTGATTCGGTTTTGGCCCAAACCTTAGTTCTTAGCGGTCAGGCTGAAGGTGCTCAGGGTCTGGAAGGTGGTCACGATAACATTGATGTTGTTGACGATGGAGCTGCCTGCGGAGAACACGCGGGCGATGTAGTTGAACAGCTTGCCAACGTTCAGGAACACGTCCCAAGCGGTAGCCTCGGTGGTTGCGCCACCCTGCAGGTACACCATTTCGTTCTCATCGATCGCAGCAAAGCTAGCGGGCATTTTGATCTCATTGTTCATCATAACGGGGATTCCTCTCTTTCAAATCAATCTATACTTACCGTCTGCACCAAACCAAGTGCACCGGCACCAGAACCAGACCGTGGTTCCTCCGACAGGAACGGGCAGGGGCACGAGTTCCGCATTCCCTCCGGAATTGTTCCCATATATAGGTTATACGATAAATATTCGGATTTGTCAATCGAATTTCCGGAATTTTTACCATTCTGAGCAAAAAGTGGATACCCACAACGCGGACCACCTGCCATTTCGACAGCTTTCCACAAAATATCCGCTGCCGCACGATCCCCGGACACGAAAAACTCCTTCGTCCGCACGGCAGCACACAGATCCGTTCCGCCCTGCGGCATTTCCCGGGCAAAAATCCGGCAAAAAATGCCCCCGCGCCCCCTACACAAACCGGAGCGGTTGTGCTATGATAAGGCTGAAAAATCGGTTTGGCAAAGCCAACCGCAAGGAGATGTCTTGGATGTCTGATCTGATGGAAACATTACGGCAGGAGGGCATCAGCCCCGACCTGCTGCGCGCTGTGGAAGAATACCGCGCCGCCCACGCTCTGCCCGAGGCCCTGCGCCCCCGCATCCCCGTTTCCGGCTTTACCTATTATGGCCGGGAGGTCTGGGAGCAGGCACTGGCGGCCCTGCTCTGCGGCGAGAACCTGCTGCTGGCTGGCGGCAAGGCCACCGGCAAAAATGTGCTGGCTGAAAATCTGGCCGCCGCCTTTGGCCGCCCCGCATGGGACATCTCGTTCCATGTGAACATGGATGCTGCCTCCCTCATCGGCATGGACACCTTTGTGGATGGGGCGGTCACCTTCCGGCCCGGGCCGGTCTACCGCTGTGCCCAGTGCGGCGGCTTCGGCGTGCTGGACGAGATCAACATGGCCAAAAACGAGGCCCTGGCCGTCCTCCACGCCGTGCTGGACTTCCGCCGCGCCATTGATGTGCCCGGCTACGAGCGCATCCCGCTGGCCGAAGAGACCCGCTTCATCGCCACCATGAACTATGGCTACGCGGGCACCCGGGAGCTAAACGAGGCCCTGACTTCCCGCTTTGCAGTCATCCAGATGCCCACCATCACGGAGGAAAACCTTGAAAAGCTGCTGCGGGCCCAGTTTGCCGACCTGACGGACAAATATGTGCACCAGTTTGCTCTGCTCTTCCTCGACCTGCAAAAGAAATGCGACAGCGCCGAAATTTCCACCAAAGCGCTGGATCTGCGCGGAATGCTGGACGCTCTGCGCCTGATGCGCCGGGGCGTGGCTGCGGGGCCTGCGCTGGACATGGGCATCACCAACAAGGCCTTTGATTCCTACGAGCAGGGGCTGATCCGGGACGTGATCGCCGCCCGCATCCCGGCCAGCCTGACGGCTGAAAAGCTGTTCCGCTGATGGATGCCCGGAGTTATACCGCCGAGGAGCGGCGGGCCGCCAATCAGGTGTGGGCGGCGGCGGGAGCCTACGGCTTTGAGCCGCTTTTCCTGGCCCGCAACACCGACGGCACGATCGATTTTTATATGAACTGTGTCGTGGGGCTGGTGCACAAATACTATGGCGACGACCTGCTCCGCGACCTTTTTGCCACATGGGACGGCGATCTCCGGGAGAGCCAGCTGGACGATCTGACATGGCTCTACCTCGAAAGCGCGGTCTATCTGCTGGAACTGCCCCGCCGCCCGGTCCTTTCCGAGCTGCGCCGGGCCCACGCGGACTATTTCTTCGGCATCCAGTACAAGCTTTCGCGGCAGGAGTGGATGGCAAAAAATCAGCTGGTCTACACCATGCAGGCTGACCGCTGGCGCACCGTACAGGGCAGGCATCCGCCTGTGATGACCCCCTACGAGAGCCGACTGGCAGAGGCACTTTCTCCCTCCCAACCGCCCCAGCCCGGCCAGCTCAAGGGTGAGCTGCTGGGCCTGTTTGCAAGGTTTGCCCTGTTTGACGGCAAGATCCGGCACAAAGTGGGGCTTCATCTGCATCTGGAGGGACTGCTGGCCTCTCTTGCCACCAAAACGCTGCCCACCCAGATGATCAAGACCGACCGGCTGACCGTGGAGCACTCCGGTTCCGTGGAGGCGGGCGGCTCCGGCCCCACGGCAGACAAGCGGCTGGCCCACATCACCCTGCGGCAGAATGCCGCCGAGGACCGCGCCTACATTGAAAGCTGCTTTGGCCGTTCCCTCTATCCGCCCGAGCGTCTGCGCAAGGCCGAGCAGGCGCTCTGCACCGGGGCGCACCTCGGGTGCCGCCTCTGGTTTGCCTCCGGCGTGCCCAGCCCGGAACAGGCCCCCACACCGGAGGCAAAGCACCTGGCCGAGCAGGCTCAGCTGCAGGCCGACCGCAACCGCGCCTACTACGCCAAAAACCGGGCGCTTCACCGCAGCGTGGTGCTCCGGCTCACCGAGCAGATCCGCAACTGCATTCTGGTCCACCAGCAGCCCAATGCCCGGATTGCCCGCAGCGGCGCTCTGGACCCGGAGCGGGTCTGGCGCGCTCCCCTTCTGAACGACAGCCGGGTGTTCCGCTGTGCCGAAGAGGAGAATCAGCCCTCCTTCACCGTGGACCTGCTGCTGGACGCGTCGGCTTCCCGGCTCCACTGTCAGGAGGTCATTGCGGCGCAGGGCACGATCCTGGCCCAGAGCCTTGCCGCCTGCGGCATCCCGGTGCGGGTCAGCAGCTTCTGCAGCCTGCGGGGCTATACGGTTCTGCGGGTGCTCAAGGGCTTCGCGGACAAAAGCCTGCAGGGGATCGACCAGTATTTTGCATCGGGCTGGAACCGCGACGGCCTTGCCCTGCGGGCGGCAGGCGATCTGGTCAGCTTTGACCCCGGCCCCGCACCCCGGCATCTGCTCATCCTGCTGACGGATGCTTCCCCCAACGACAGCCGCCGCGTACCGCCCAGCCCGGAACAACCGCTGGGTTGTGATTACGGCGGCTCCTACGGTGTGGATGATGCCGCCGCCGAGGTGCGCACCCTGCGGCGCAAGGGTCTGCGTGTCTCTGCCGTGTTCATGGGCGAGGACAGCTCCAGCCACGATGCAGAACGCATCTACGGCAAAAATCTCGCCCGCATCCGGGGCATGGATCAGCTGGCGCGCGCCGCTGGGCGGCTCATCCAGAATGAGATCCGGGAGCTGGGCGATTGAATCCTGCCACCACAAAAGGCTTCTCCGACGGGAGAAGCCTTTTTCATTTACAACCAATCCGTTTGTCAGCATCCCCGAATTTCCAAAATATTTTGGTTTTTGTCAAACTTATAGTTGTATTTTGTTGTCGTATATGTTATAATGCAGGCAGAGAACAACCGATGGATGGTTTCCGACACATCATCCAAAACCAGAGAGGAGACCCGCTATGGATGCCAGCCGCTATTTTGAAGAGATGCACCGTGCCATGTCCGCACAAAAAAACAATTCTTCCCTGCTCCTGACCGTCAAGGTACAGGACCTGGGCGGCGCTGATGCCTATCTGGAGCTGCGGCAGTCTCCCAATGGCCGCGCCCGGGTGTTTTACTCCACCATGGGCCGCCGCAACCTGAACTTCCAGCTGTTCCGCAAGGGCTGGCAGCTCTGCCACAACGCATCCGGCGAGATGACAGGGCAATTCCCCACCCGGGCCGAAAACCTGTTGGACAGTGCGGACTTTTCCGCCTGCATCCGGGACGACACCCTGGACACGGGCCGTACTGAGATCATTCTGCGGGAGCTGCGCCGCGCGGCAGGCACCTCCCGCTCCTGCCTGCCTCAATCTGCCCGGGAAGGTGCCATGATCACCGTGGAAAGCTTTGTGGGCCGGGGCGGCGAGTGGAACTACTGGTCCACCCGTGCCGCCGACTGCCTGCCCATTGCGGCAATCCTCTGCTGGCTGGGCGATTTTCTGGCCGGAACGGAGCGCCGCACCCTGCAATCCAGCCCTGAGGCCATGGCATTGGCCGCCCGCTGGCAGGCCGAACTCGCCTCCCCCTTTGCGCAGCCGGCTGACTGCGTCCAGCGTCCTGCCCGCACGGTTTCGCCTTCCGCGCCCCGCCGTGCCGCGCAGCAGGTGCAGAATCCCCGCTGGCAGAGCATCCTTGCCGTGCTTGCAACCGTATGAGAACAACAGGCGGTGCCGGAAATCTCCGGCACCGCCTGTTGTTCTCTGTTTTACTGTGCGGATGCGGCATCCACCACATGGCCCACCAGCACAGAGGTGGTCACTGTGCCCACACCGCCGGGCACCGGGGTAACAGCCTCCACGAGGGGTTCTGCCTCATCAAAGCGGACATCGCCGCAGAGCTTGCCCTCTTCATTGACGTGGATGCCCACATCCACCACGACCTGACCTTCCCGCAGGCAATCGGCCCCGATGGCTCCCTGCCTGCCCATGGCGACCACCAGCACATCGGCCTCCCGGCAGAGGGCGGGCAGGTCCCGGGTGCGGGAATTGCAGAGGGTCACAGTGGCGTTCTCCCGATCCAGCATCATGGCGGCGGGCTTGCCCACCACCAGGCTGCGGCCCACGACCACGGCCCGTTTGCCGGACAGCGGCACGTTGTAGTATTTCAGGATCTCAAGGCAGGCCTGCGCCGTGCAGGGCGGATAGCCGATGGGCATGTTGGTAAACACACCAGCCATCGAACCGTCCGTGATGCCGTCCACGTCCTTTTCCGGGGCAAGCACCTCCTGGACCCTGCGGTCATCGAACCGCTTTGGCAGGGGCCGGAAGATCAGGCACCCGTGAACCGATGCATCCCCATTGATCTGCCGGATCACATCCAGCAGTTCCTCCTGCGTAACATCTTCCGCCAGGTGGAACTGCCGCACCTCCACGCCAACCTTACCGCACCGGGTGACGATTCCCTTTTCATAAGAAATGTCATCCTCCCGCGCGCCGACCCGCACCACAGCCAGCGTGGGCACGATGCCCTTTTCCTTCAGTGCGGCACAGCGCGCGGCGTTTGCTTCGTTCATGGCGGCCACCACAGGCGCACCCTTCAAGATCTGAGCCATTTTCTTCTCCCCTCACTCATTTGATACAGTCTGATAGACCCTGTCAGCCTGCGGCACAAACTCGGCCAGCAGCTGTTCCGCTCTGGCCTCCAGCGCATCCGCATGGGCTTTGTCTGCCATCAGGCGGGTGTTGACCTTCACGTTCAGCCCCGCCGCCTGCATGGCTGCCTTGCAGAACAGCGCCGCGCATCCGGCATCGGAACGGGCCAGCACGCTGCCCTTTTCGGCGTACTCTGCGGCCAGTGCGATGCCCTCACCGCAGGCAGTCATCACCTCCAGCGGCACGGCGCAGGCTCTGTCCAGTGCCTTTTCCAGCACCGCGGCCTTGTGGGCCTGCTGTTCCGGGGTCTCCTTCGGCAGCTTGTAGGCCGCCGCCACAGGCAGAAAGGCCTCCGCGTCGGCCTGCACCAGCGCTTCCAGCCGCTTGCGCAGGGCCTCGGCCCGGGCATTCAGGGCAATGATGTCCGCCTCCACGGCAGCATATTTCTTTTTGCCCACGGTCAGGCTGCCCACCATGCTGCCCAGCGCCACACCGGCCGCGCCCACCAGCGCCGAAGCGCCGCCGCCGCCCGGAGCCGCCGCCTTGCTGGCCAGCTCCTCCAGAAAACCTTCACAGCTCAAATTCATCAGTTCCACGATATACTTTCCTCTCTGTTACAAATCCATCCAGCCGCCGGTCCTGCCCATCTGCAGCCGCTTCCGGCACCCGCTGGGCCTCAAAGGCCACGCCCAGCGCCACGGCGTTCCGGCACCTGGGCAGATAGCGGTCATAGTAGCCCTTGCCCATGCCCACCCTGCGGCAGGCCGCATCAAAGGCGGTGCCGGGCACCAGCACCAGATCAAGCGCCTCCGGCCGGATGAGCGCCGCCCGTTCCAGAACCGGCGTGCGGATGCCATAGGCCCCAACCTCCCAGCCGTCCGGCCCCGGCACGGCGGCGGTCAGGGTAAAGTTTTCCCCACAGACCGGATAGGCCACCGTTTTGCCCAGCCGGGCCGCCTGCTCTGCCAGCCCAGCAAGATCTACCTCCCCGCCAAAAGCGGCGTAGAGCAGCAGGTTCTCTGCCTTTTGGAAGCAGGGCATAGCCAGAAGGCGGGCACAGATGGCTGCATTGGCCGCCGCTCTCTCTGCCTGCGGCAGACCCCTGCGGGCCAGGATGCCCGCCCGGCGCTGCGCTGCTTTCCGGTCCCGGATCTCCATTGACACTTCTCTCCCCTGAAATTTCATACCCACTCAATATATCTGAAATGCGGAAGAATTGCAAGAGCATGGCTGGAAAATAACCGCAAAATAGGCTATAATGGTGCAGAACAAACCAAAAAAGGAGAACGATTATGCTCATTTATCTGCTGCGTCACGGCCAGACGGAGTACAACGCGCAAAAACGATATCAGGGCCAGCGGGACATCCCCCTTTCCGCCGCGGGCATCGCCCAGCTGCGGCAGGCAGATTTTTCACCGGAGGTGGTCTATGTCACCCCGCTGCAGCGCACCGCCCAGACGGCGCGGGTATTCTTTCCCGGGGCAAAGCTCATTCCGGTGGACGGGCTGAAGGAGATGAACTTCGGCCGGTTCGAGGGCCAGACCTTCGTGCAAGTGGAGCAGGACCCGGAATATCTGGCATGGGTGCAGGAAAACGAGCACGCCGCCCACCCGGATGGGGAGCGCAGGAGCGATTTCTGCAACAGGGTGTGCAAAACGCTGGCTGACCTCATTGACAAGGCCCTTGCCGAAGGGCAGGAGCGGTTGGTCATCGTGGCCCATGGCGGCACCCAGATGGCCGCACTGGAGCGGTTTGGCGTGCCCCGCCGCAGCTTTCACGACTGGTGCGGCCCCAACGCGGGCGGCTATGTGCTGGATGCCCGGGACTGGCCGGAGCAGCACATCCTGCACCTGGTGGAGACCGTGCAGTACACAAAGGAGAACGGATGATGGAACAGGGCCTGCTGCATCTTTACTGGGGCGACGGCAAGGGGAAGACCACCGCCGCCATGGGCCTTGCCCTCCGCGCACTGGGCAGCGGAAAACGGGTTGTCATCGTGCAGTTCCTCAAGGGCGGGCAGAGCGGCGAGATCCCTCTGCTGGCCCAGCTGGGGGCAAAAATTTTCCGGGGCAAGGGCGGGCAGAAGTTCGTGTTCCAGATGAACGAAGCGGAAAAGGCCGCTGCCCGGGCCGTGCAGAACGAAAACCTGACCGCCGCACTGGCCGAGCCTGCCGACCTGCTTATTTTAGATGAAGCCGGTTCAGCCTGGGAGCTGGACATGGTGGACAAAGACCTGCTCCGGCGGGCCGTTCTGGAGCGTCCCGCCGCGCAGGAATGCGTGCTGACCGCCCACAAAGCCCCGCAGTGGATGCTGGATGCCGCCGACTACTCCACCGAGATGAAATGCCGCTGCCACCCCTACCAGAAGGGCATCAAGGCGCGCAAAGGCATCGAATACTAAAAACGCCCGGAGAACCGCAGCTTTCAGCGGACCTCCGGGCGTTTTTGTGTTTACTGTTTTGTAATGATATCACGGCTGGCCGCCAGCAGGCCAAGGGCCAGCGCAGCGCTCAGGATGTCGGCCACAGCCTGAGCCATCAGCACGCCCTGATACTGGAACAGATATACGCAGACCACCAGTGCCAACAGAAACACCACGCCCTGACGACTGATGGAGAGCAGGAAGGACGGTACGATTTTACCAGTTGCCTGGAACAGCACCGTGAGCAGGAGCACCACGCCGCCAAAGGCTGCGGTGTAGACCTGCCAGCGGAGCATCTGCGCACCAGTGGCGATCATCCCGGCATCCTGCACGAAGAGCTGCATCAGCGCCCCGGAATTCAGGCAGAGGACGAGGGACAGCACCACGGCGATGGAGACGAGGAAGGTCAGACAGAAGCGGATGAGCTTGCGCATCACGTCCCGCTTTTTTGCGCCGTACAGGTAACCGAACAGTGGGATGCCGCCGAACGAGAAACCAACCAGCACCAGCTGGGCGATCATGCTCACCTTACTGGCAATGCCCATGGCGGCAATTTTATCGTTGCCGTAGGGCAAGAGGAACTGATTCATCACAATGACAGTCAGGCTCTGCATCAGGTTGCTCAGCGCGGCAGTAACACCCACGCCCAAAATCTGCTGCAGCTCCCTGCCCGTGACGTGGCACTGGGACAGCTTGACAGACAGGCAGCGGCTCTTTTTGTGGAGCAGCCACAGGAAGTACAGGTCGCTGCACAGGTAGCCCACAATGGTGGCAATGGCCGCACCCCTTGCGCCCCAGCCCACTATGGTGATGAGGATGGGATCGAGGATGATGTTGATGACCGTGCCGCCGATGCTGCCGATCATGGACTGGGTGGCCATGCCCTCGCAGCGGACGAGGTTGGAATGGATAAAGTTCAGCACCGTGGCAGGGGCACCAATGGCCAGCACGGTGTAATAGGCCTCTGCGTGCGGCATCGTCTCAGCAGTCGCACCCAGAATGCCCAGCAGCGGGACGCGGAACAGTATCATCAGGGCTGCCAACACCACGCCCGTGGTCAGGGCCACATAGAAGCAGAACGAGCTGACCCGGCCGGTGCCCTCACGGTCGTCCTGTCCCAGCAGGCGGGAAATGAGTGAGCTGCCGCCCTGGCCGTAGATGTTGCCAAAGGCCATGAGGGCCGTGAACACCGGCGCACAGAGCGAAACACCCGCAATCAGCGCCGTATCGTTGGACTGCGCAATGAAAAAGGTATCGGCAAGGTTATACACCACGCTCACCATCAGGCCGAACACCGAGGGCAGCGCCATCTTGAAATAGGTGCGGTACAGATGATCGAGATCAAAAATAGAATCCATTGGTTTTTCCTCCACTTTCGTCCCTATTATAAAGGTTTTGCTTGCATTTGTTTGTGACACATGGCACAATGAAATAAAAGAAATGAGGTGAACTCATGCAGGAAATTCGTGCCCCAGCCTGTCTGGAAACGCTGTACCGGAAGCTGGAACTTTCCTCCCGGACCAGAACAGCAAAACGCCCGCGCAGGAGCTTTCCTGTGCGGGCGCTGCATTTCCTTTTGTGTTTTACCGCACCAACAGCAGCAGCCAGGCGGATGCCACAGCCTGCAGGATAAGCCAGCGGGCCACGACCTGCTCATCGCTCCAGCCCAGACGCTTGCGCACATGGTCGTGCAGCGGGGTCAGGGTGTTCTTGAGGATGGAGATGTGCAAAAACCGCTTGAAGCTGATCTTCAGGATGCCCAGGCTGCCGTCCACAATGAACACCAGCGCGGCCAGCAGGAAGGCGAAGGGGTGGCTGCTCTTGAGGGCCAGAACGGCCAGGAAGAAGCCCATGGCGCGGCTGCCCGCGTCACCCATCAGCAGGGTGGAAGGCTTGGCGTTCTGCCACAGGTAGGCCAGCAGGGCACCAATGAACACGATGCCTGCGGTGGCGTAATCCCCCAGCTCCTCCCAGTAGGCCAGCAGGAAGGTGCCGATGCTGACCACGGCAAGGCTGGCGGAAAGGCCGTCCACGCCATCGGTGCAGTTGACCACGTTGATGCTGGCCCAGATCAGGACGATGATGAGGATGAGGTAGACGGCATAGGGCAGGCTGAAGCTCCAGCTCAGGAAGTTGACCTCCGTGCCGTTGAAATTCAGGTAGGTCACGCCCGCCACAACGGCGATGACCAGATCGATCAGGCCCTTTTTGTACTCGTTCCAGGCAGTCTCGGCGGCATCGTCAAAATAGCCGGAGAGCATGGACGCAATGAGCAGGACGGTGTAGATGACGTACTCTGCCTTAAAGGGCACCACGGCCAGCGTGACCAGTGCGATGCAGAGCACGAAGATGAGACCGGAACCCCGGGCCTTGCCCTTGGAGAGTTCGCCATTCACGGCAAACGCACGGCCATGGTCGTGGGGGAGCTTATCGTGGAACACCGAGTCCATCAGCGCGGTCAGCGCAAATGCAAGCAGAAAGCCCAGCGCATCCACGGTGCGCGGGTTGCCAGAAAGCAGTTGAAGCATAGTTTTTTCCTCTTTCCCGGAGCGGCAGAGGCCGTTCCTGTTCTTTCACGGCTGGATACAAATGAAGTGTATCACGCCCGGGCCAAAAAATCAATCTCCGGGGCAAGGTCTACCCCGGGGGTAGATGGGTTGACATTTTTCGCCCCCCTGTCTATAATGGGAGGACAAACGCCCTTTCGAGGGTATTTTTTTGTCTCACAGGAAAATCGGAGAAAAAGGAGAAGACATGAAACTTTCACTTGAACAGCTTTCGGCCCGGATGCGGCAGGGTGAGACCATCCCCTCCCGCCAGACGGCCCAGGTGGCTCTGGCGCTGAGCATCCCCTCCATTCTGGAGCAGCTGGTGGTCACTGCCATGGGATACATCGATGCTGCCATGGTGGGCCACATCGGTGCAGAAGCTACTGCTTCCATCGGCATCGTCAGCTCCAGCACCTGGCTGCTCCACGGTGTTCTGGTGGGCCTGTACACTGCCCTCTCCATCCAGATCGCCCAGTATCTGGGGGCCGACCGGCAGGATGATGCCCGCAGCGTGCTGCGGCAGGCCATGCTTTTCAATGTGATCCTGGGCGTGGGTGCCGCCCTCTTCGGCCTGGGCATCAGCCCCTTTCTGCCGGGGTGGCTGGGAGCTGACCCCTCCCTGCGGGCAAACGCCACAGCCTACTTTGCCATCTGGTCAACGGCGCTGCCCTTCACCATGGCCATGGGCATGTACGCCTCCATCCTCCGGGCGGCAGGCTACGCCCTGACCGCCAGCCTCATCAGCGTGTTGGTCTGCGTGCTGGATGCCATCTTCAACTTCTTCCTCATCAACCCCACCCGGACGCTGTGGGGCATCACCGTCTGGGGTGCCGGGCTGGGTGTGCCCGGCGCAGCCCTGGGCACCGCCCTGGCCACTGTGGTGGGCGGCCTGCTGGCTTTGGCCATCCTGCTGCTGCGGGAAAGCCCCCTCTGCATCCGGAAGCCTGCCCCCTGGAAGATCACCCGCTCCTGCCTGCGGAACCTGCTGTGGGTCGGCGGTCCTCTGGCGGGAGAACGTGCCGCCATCTCTCTGGCGCAGGTGGTGTTAGTGCGCATCGTGGCCGGCCTGGGTACCGTGGCCATTGCCGCCAACAGCCTGGCTGTCAACGCCGAGGGCCTGTGCTACATGGCGGGCTACGGCATCCAGAGCGCAGCTGTCACCCTCATCGGCCAGGCCGTGGGTGCCAACCGGAAGGATATGGCCAAGCGGTTTGCCTGGCTGTGCACCGGCCTTGGCATGGGGGTCATGGCCCTTTCCGGCGTTGGCCTGTGGATCTTTGCCCCCGCCCTGATGAGCCTTTTCACCACCGATGCGGCTGTCATCGCTCTGGGTGCTCAGGTTTTGCGCATCGAAGCCTGGGCCGAGCCCATGTTCGGCGCTTCCATCGTGGCCAGCGGTGCCATGCAGGGTGCGGGCGACAGCACCTCCTGTTTTGTGCTGAACATATTCAGTATGTGGTGCATCCGGCTGACACTGGCGTTCCTGCTGGCTCCCCGGCTGGGCCTGATGGGCGTTTGGGGTGCCATGTGCTGCGAACTGAGCATCCGGGGCCTGCTGTTCCTCATCCGCCTTGCCCGGGGCAAGTGGCTGGAAAAGGGCGCGCTGTCTTAAATCGAATCGATAAAAGCAAAAAAGAAAGGACGCTCTCGCGTCCTTTCTTTTTTGTTCTGTCACTCACTTCCGGCCATGCAGGATGGGAGAGAGCGGCTTATAGATCAACATGCAGATCAGGGCATCCAGCAGGCCCTTGACCAGAGTGAAGGGCATATTGAAGATGACCAGGCACTTGATCAGGCTGTTGGCAGAGGGCAGAATGGCCTGATACATGCCCAGGATGGCCTCCAGCGGCATGTGGTAGAACTTGACGTAGGCCGGGTAGGTGATGAAGTAGTTGGACGGCACACTGAACAGGGCCATGGCCACGGCACCGGCCACTGCGCCGATGATGGCGTTCTTGCGGCTCTTGTGGTGCTTGTAGAGGTAACCGGCCAGTGCGGAGAACACCGCACCCAGCATGAAGTTGCACAGCTCACCCACCAGTGCGGTAGAGGTGCCCTTGATGACCACATGGAGCAGGTTCTTCATAAAGCTGATGATCACGCCGTACACCGGGCCAAGGGCAAAGGCACCCAGCAGAGCGGGCAGGTCGGAGAAGTCCATCTTGACGAAGGACGGGATGAGCATCGGGAGCGGGAACTCGATGAACATCAGGATAAAGGCCACCGCGCTGAGCATGGCGGCAACGGTCAGGTTGCGGGTCGTGTTTTTCTTCATGGTAATATCCTCCCGGGGCGTTCTGGCCCCAAATCAAAGATTGGAAAGCCCCTTTCGCATGGTTTCGGAACCGGGAAGACAATCAAAAACGCGCCCTGCCGCAGCAAACACTGCAACAGGGCGCGTAGACAAATCGTATTGCCTGCCGTTTCTTGCATCCGGACTATACCGTTGGCCCCGGAGCTTCACCGGGTCAGCACCCTTGCGGGTGGTCGCGGGCTGTACCGCCAGTGGGGAATCTCACCCCGCCCTGAAACGAACTTTCTGGCCAAGAGTATAACGCGGCTGCTCCGCCTTGTCAACCCCTTTTTTATTTGCCCTGCACGGGCCGGATATGGTATACTGTGGGACAGGATGTTACAATTTTTGATACAAGGAGCTTTTTGCCATGATTTTTACCGTTCGTGACCTCGGGTTCGAGATCGGGCCTTTTTTGCTGGAGGGCTGGTGGGCGCTGGCTGCCCGGGCTGTCTGCGCCGCAGTCATCGTTTTTGCGGGGCTTCTGGTCGGCTGGCTGCTGCGCCGGAAGATCTTTCCCGCTCTGCAGGCCCGCAGCTGGCACTTTGCCGCCACGCCCATCCTCCTGCGCAGCTTACAGAGCCCTTTGGCGCGGATGGCCTTTTACAGCGGCCTGTATCTGGCCCTGACCAGCCTGCCGTGGGCCATTCCGGGCCTGACAAAGTTTCTGTTCACGGCCTATAAGATCGCAACGACCCTCCTGTTCTGCCAGGGCCTGTACAATGCTTCTGAGGTAGCCGACCTGCTGCTGGCCTCCTGCAGCCCGGAGATCCGGAGCAACAAGACCCTGCGCTCCCTGCTGGACACCACCTACAAAGTGCTGGTCATCATTCTGGGCATTGCTACCTGCGCGCAGATCGTCGGCTTCCCCATCGGCAGCATCGTAGCCGGTGCCGGTCTTGTGGGCCTGACCATCTCGCTGGCCGCGCAGGAAAGCGCCAGCAACCTGTTCAGCGGCATCGTCATCCTGCTGGACAAAC
>ERZ827488.1992-NODE-1992-length-21620-cov-12.120009_pt1 | contig 21620 bp, 15 predicted proteins | sample MGYA00519771_ERZ827488 | MGnify/ENA primary metagenome ERZ827488 (study PRJEB31778, sample SAMEA3449323) | human gut metagenome | biome: human gut; feature: human-associated habitat; material: faeces | place: United Kingdom | collected 2010/2012 ... | reverse complement strand
CCGAATTCATTCATTGCGGTGTGGATCATCCCTACCTGCGGACCGTTGCTGTGGGAGATCACTACGCGGGTTCCCTCCTCTACCAGATCTGCGATTACCTTCGCTGCGAGTTTTGTAGCTGTTTTTTGCTCTGGAAGTGTGGTGCCAAGTGCCCGGTGGCCTAATGCAACTACTACGGTTTTTTCGCTCATAGGAAATACCTCGTTTCTCTTAAAAATTGGAATGAAATCAGTTACTGTATTCAGTAACGAGTACATCGAAAACGATGCACGAGTATTATATTTTATTATAAAAGACCTATGTGGGAAATGCAATAGAAAATCGAGTGTTTTCCGAGACAGGAAAAACCGCCTGATCCAGTCAGACGGTTTGATTCCTACTATTTTTTGAGGGGGGAGATAGAGAGTGGTTTTTCATCTATCCAACACCTATTATATAGAGAAAATATGTTTAAAATATGTCGTTAATCTAAAAGAAATGGAAAATTTATAAAGAAAGTTTAAACAAACTTTATAATTTTTATATCCGGTTGCGCATGGTCTGAAAATGTGATACATTGAAAAAGTCTTGATCCTGCATTCTGCGGGATCTGTTCACGCATCGTTTCGATGCAGAAATCCATTTTATTTTATCGAAAAAAATATTGATCATGCACCATTTGCCGGGGAGGGATGCCTTTGTCTGTGGAAAAGTAAGCTTCTGTAAAAAAAACATGTGTATAAGAAATGCCAGATCAGGCAGAAATGAGGAAGAGCCATGAAAAACAGAATATGGAAACAGATGAAGAAAGCCGGAATTGTGACAGTGCTGGCAGGAGCCATGCTGGGAGGAACAATAGAACCGGAGCTGACTCTGGGAGCAGATTTTTTGCCGGGACAGGCACCGTTTATCGATCAGAGTGTGTTCTGGAAAGACATAGAATCCGGACAGGCGGAGCTTGGAATCCGGATTCGCGGCCTGAATGAATGGCTGTCCGGGAGAAGGTTTTCGGAGGATAAGGAGAAAAATGAGAAGTGGGACGATGAACTTCAGAAGATTGAAGATCCATCGGTGGAACAGGAAAAGGAGCCAGAACAGGAGCTGCCAGAGGATGACTTGCAGCAGGAAGAAGAGCCAGAGCAGGAGCTGCCGGAGGATGATTGGCAGCAGGAAAAGGAGCCAGAGCAGGAGCTGCCGGAGGATGACTTGCAGCAGGAAGAGAAGGCAGAACAGGAATTGCCGGTGGATAAGGTTGTGGAAGGAATCGGAATAGAAATGGAGGAAGGATATGAGCACGTGGAGCAGCTGGCATCCGGGGAAACAGTACAGCCGGAGGATGAAGAGCAGGAGAAAACGGGTCCGCTCACACCGGAAGGAACGTCGACCGGAGGGGAAAATGTAGGGAATGAAGAGAAAAGTGAGTCTGAGGAGACGCAAAAGCTGACGCTGGTCACGTATATTTCGGAGTATTTTGTTCCGGAAACGGATTCTGTCCCGAAAAATATGGCTGCACAGCAGATTTCTGTAAGGAGCCAGAGCGGTGAAGATACAGAGATCACAAAGCTGGAAAGCGTGCTGAACGTGGAGCAGAACGGGCAGGATGAGATCTTTTTCCGTATCCCGCTGATCCTGCGGCAGGAATACCGTTTTCCGGCAGAGAAAAGCAGTTATCCTGTGACTCAGGAGGAACCGCTTCAGAAGGACTGTACCGGTGCGGGAACCTTTCTCATGACAGAAGAAAACGGGGAAGAGCTGGTGATCGCAGAGGGAATCTCACCTATGCTGGACGTGGAGGCTGCTGAGGCTGATATGGAATTGTCGGTAATTGCACAGAATGAAAAAATGAAAGCAGGGCAGACCATCCGTTATCAGGTGGAGATCACTAATATCGGAAAGCTGGATCTTGCAGATATCCGTCTGACCAGCAGCCTTTCCTGCCCTAAGATCCGGCAGCTGTGGGAAGACGCGGAAGGCCTTCTAACAGAAGGGGCCGTGGCGGAATTTGCGGAATTAAAAGCCGGAGAGAGCAGGAGCTTTTATGTACAGGCGCCACTTCTGGATGAACAGGAAAAAGATCTGGAGCACCAGGTGGAAGCAGAGGCCAGGGTGAAGGACAGAGTGGAGGAGGTGATCCGGAAGAACGCTTCCACTATAAATGGTCTGGAGGCACTGAAGGCGGATCTTTCTGTAAAGAAAACTGCAGACAAAGAAACCGCTGCACCGGGTGAGAATGTGACCTATCAGATATGTATCGTGAATACCGGTGAAAAAACGCTTCATTCGGTTGTGGGAACGGAGCGCTTTCAGGCAGCAGGGATCCATGCACAGTTTCTGGAGCAGGAAGGTGTAACGCTCAACAGCAGCCGTACAAAGGCAATGATCCAACAGATCCCGCCGGGAGAGGCAGTTTCTCTTCAGGCTGTGGTGAAGATCCCGGGAAAAACAGCGGATCAGAAGCTTTTTAACCAGGTGACGGTCACAAGCCAGGAAACCGGAGAGCGATTGATGGAGGCCTCCGCTTCTGTCATGGTAAAAGGAGAGGTGGCTATTACGCCGGAAGAAGGGCTGCCTTTGCAGGGAGATGACCAGGGTCCGGCTTCCGGTCAGATACAGATGGCAAGAACTGTGTCCACACATCCGAAGACCGGAGATGATACCAGGAGGGATTTGTGGACGCTTCTGGCAGTGACAGCTTTGGTGACTGTGCTGGGCGGCATCTGGCTCCGGAAAAAATATGCGGATATTTATGGAAAAAGCTGATGTTACTGAGAACGGAGTGAACAGTAACAAGCTGATATTTTACAAGGCGGCTGTACCTCAAAGAAACGTTGAAAACAGGGGGGAGGTGTGCTATTCTATATGGTATGTACAGAAAACAAGAACAGTATATTTCCCGCCTCCGGTGTGCTACCCGTCAGACCGGAAAAAGGGAAGATGGAGGAGAAAAATGAATCTTTTATCCTTATTGGAACATCTTGAATACAAATGCCTTCAGGGAAGTACAGAGCAGGAGGTTTCTTCTGTTGTATATGATTCCCGCAAAGTAGAAGAAGGGAGCCTTTTTATCTGCATCAGAGGTGCGGTCGTGGATGGACATAAATTTATACCTGATGTTGTGGCAAAGGGTGCGAAGACACTCATCGTGGAAGAAGCGGTGGAGGCACCGGAGGATGTGACAGTGATCCAGGTAGAGGATACCCGTTACGCCATGGCCTTTATTTCAGCAGCATGGTTCGGACATCCGGCAGAAAAGCTCAAAACCATCGGTATCACCGGAACCAAAGGAAAAACAACTACAACCTATATGGTGAAATCGATCCTTGAGAATGCCGGATATAAGGTTGGTCTGATCGGAACCATCGAGGCTGTTATCGGGGAGAAGCATATCCCGGCAGCCAACACGACACCGGAATCCTATATGGTACAGAAATATTTTCATGATATGGTAGAAGCAGGCTGCGATGCGGTCGTTATGGAGGTTTCCTCACAGGGACTGATGCTTCACAGGACCCAGGGATTTGTGTTTGATTTTGGAATTTTCACAAATATTGAACCAGATCATATCGGACCGAATGAGCACAAGGACTTTGATGATTATCTGCACTGCAAATCCATGCTTCTCAAACAGTGTAAGGTTGGTATCGTAAATCGTGACGATGAACACTTTGACCGCATTATCGAAGGCCACACCTGTAAACTTGAAACCTATGGATTTTCCGAAAAAGCAGATCTCCGTGCAGAGGACGCCAGACTCGTTGGAAGAAAGGGCTATCTGGGAATTTCCTATCATGTTAAGGGACTTATGGATTTTCCTGTGGAGATCGATATTCCAGGTAAGTTCAGCATTTACAATTCTCTGACTGCCATTGCCATCTGCCGTCATTTTAAGGTATCCGAGGAGAATATCATCAAAGCTCTGAAGGTGGCCAGGGTTAAAGGCCGTATTGAGATGATCAAGGTATCTGACGAATTCACACTGATGATCGATTACGCACATAATGCCATGGCGCTGGAGAGCCTTCTCGGAACACTGAAGGAATATGATCCGCACAGACTGGTATGCCTGTTTGGCTGTGGCGGAAACCGTTCCAAGCTGCGCCGTTATGAGATGGGTGAGGTTTCAGGAAAGATGGCAGATCTGACCATCATTACTTCAGATAATCCGCGAGATGAGGATCCACAGGCCATCATCGATGATATCAAGATCGGAATGGCAAAAACAGATGGAAAATATGTAGAGATCCCGGATCGTAAAGAGGCGATCGCCTACGCGATCCATCACGGTGAGCCGGGAGATATCATCGTCCTTGCCGGAAAGGGCCATGAGGATTATCAGGAGATCAAGGGTAAGAAATATCCCATGGATGAGCGTGTACTGATCCGGGAGATCCTGGAAGAAGATCAGAAAGCGTAAATGGATGATCTATGCAGATGTGATCATTGATATTTCCCATGAAAAGCTGGACCGGGATTTTCAGTATCGTGTACCTGAGGAACTAGTGCAGGCAATAAAACCTGGAGTTGTGGTCACAGTGCCCTTCGGAAAGGGAAATACCCTTCGGAAAGGCTATGTGACCGGGATCTCCGGAACGGCGAAATATGATGCGTCAAAGCTCAAGGAGATTCGGGGAGTGTCCACAGACAGTGAGACAACAGAATCCCGGCTGATCGCACTTGCGGCCTGGATGAAGGAGACCTATGGCTCCACCATGATCCAGGCACTGAAAACAGTTCTGCCTGTAAAAGACAAGGTCCGTGCAAAAGAGAAAAGACTGATCCTTTTTACAGGGAAAAAGGAAGAGGGGCAGGCACTTCTTGGCAAGCTGGAAGGCAGCCGCTTTAAAGCACGTGAGCGGTTCCTTCGGGCAATCCTGGAGGCCGGGAGCCTGGATTATACCTATGCCTCCAAAGAGCTTGGGGCCGGCATTTCCGTTCTTGATTTTTTTGAAAAAAAAGGTCTGATAACTATTGAAAGTCAGGAAATGTATCGCATTCCCGAGGGGCTCGGCCTGGTGAAGGAGAACATGGAGCTGAGTCTGAACCAGGAACAGCTTTTGGCGGCAGAGCAGATCTTTCGGGAATGGCAGGAGCCGGACCCAAGGCCTGCACTTCTTTTCGGAGTGACCGGAAGTGGAAAGACCCAGGTTTATATGCGCCTGATCCAGAAGGTACTGGAGGAGGGAAAACAGGCGATCGTGCTGATCCCTGAGATCGCGCTTACTTATCAGACAGTCAGGCGCTTTTATGCCATGTTCGGAGATAAGGTTTCGGTTCTGAACTCCAGACTTTCCCAGGGAGAACGTTATGATCAGTTCAAAAGAGCAAAACGTGGTGAGATCCAGGTGATGGTAGGACCCAGATCCGCACTGTTCACACCGTTTTCAGATCTGGGACTGATCGTTATCGACGAAGAGCATGAACCCACCTACAAAAGTGAGAATACGCCAAGGTACCATGCACGTGAGACTGCCATTGAGAGGGCACGAATGGAACATGCCCGTGTGGTCATGGGATCAGCCACTCCGTCATTGGAAGCCTACAGTCATGCCTGTGACGGAGAATATCTTCTGGTAAAGTTAAACGCACGTTATGAGGAAAGGCCTCTTCCACAGGTATCAATCGTGGATCTTCGGGAAGAATTAAAGAAAGGAAACCGCTCGGTACTGAGTCTGGAGCTGAAGAGGGATCTGGAGCAGGTCCTTGAAAGAGGAGAACAGGCCATGCTGTTTCTGAACCGGAGAGGATATGCGGGCTTTGTTTCCTGCAGAGCCTGCGGTCATGTTATGAAATGTCCCCACTGTGATGTATCTCTAAGTGAACACAATGGCAATCGTCTAATCTGTCATTATTGCGGCTATGAGACTGTGAAACCGGAAATCTGTCCGTCCTGTGGTTCACCGCACATTGGTGGATTTAAGGCAGGAACCCAGCAGATCGAGAAGGTCATTGAAAAAGAATTCCCGAAAGCCAGGGTACTTCGAATGGATTTTGATACCACAAGGACCAAGGACAGCTATGAGAAGATCCTGGCTTCTTTTGCAAAGCATGAGGCAGATATTCTGGTGGGAACCCAGATGATCGTCAAGGGACATGATTTTCCGAATGTGACTCTGGTAGGAGTGATCGCAGCAGATCTTTCGCTGAATATGGATGACTATCACTGCGGGGAGCGTACATTCCAGCTTCTGACTCAGGCAGTTGGACGTTCCGGCAGAGGGAATCGGCCGGGGCAGGCGGTGATCCAGACATATCAGCCGGAGCATTACAGTATCCAGGCTGCAGCTGTTCAGGATTATAAGAAATTTTATAAAGAAGAAATGGGGTATCGGATGCTTCTGGACTATCCGCCGGCAGCCCATATGATGACTGTTTTTGGCGCCTGCCAGGATGAAGAACTTCTGAAAAATGCCATGTATTATATAGAAGTTTTTATCCGCAGGGTAAGTCCGAAGGAAGAGCTTCACATGATCGGACCTGCAGCTGCATCGGTAGGTAAGGTAAAGGATGTTTATCGTCAGGTGATCCATCTGAAGCACAGGGATATCTGCTTTCTCACAGCAGTCAGAGAGAAGCTGGAGAAATATATAGAGATAAATTCCGGATTCCGGAAAATATACATTCAATTTGATATGAATTAAAGGAGAAGAAAAATGGCACTTAGAACAATCCGTGTACAGGGGGATTCTGTACTGACAAAAAAATCCCGGACAGTAGACAAAATGACACCGAGGATCGGGGAACTGATCACAGATATGCTGGATACCATGTATGATGCAATGGGTGTTGGCCTCGCTGCACCACAGGTCGGAATCCTGAAACGTATCGTTGTCATCGATGTAGGTGAGGGCCCGATCGTGCTGATCAATCCGGAGATCCTTGAGACAAGCGGCGAGCAGACCGGTGACGAGGGATGCCTGAGCGTTCCGGGAATGGCAGGACAGGTAACACGTCCGAACTATGTGAAGGTAAAAGCACTTGATGTAAATATGAACGAACAGATCTACGAGGGAGAGGGCCTTCTGGCAAGAGCATTCTGTCATGAGATTGACCATCTGGATGGAAAAATGTATACAGAACTTGTGGAGGGAGAACTTCACAAGGTAACTTATGATGAAGAAGACTAAAGGCGGGATACTATGAAGATTATTTATATGGGAACTCCGGACTTTGCGGTGGCGCCTCTTGCAGCACTGGTAGAGAACGGATATGAAGTGGAGGCTGTGATCACACAGCCGGACAAACCGAAGGGCAGAGGCAAAACTATGATGCCTACTCCTGTAAAAGAAGAAGCACTGAAACACGGGATCCCGGTACTGCAGCCGGTGAAGGTAAGAGATCCTGAATTTGTGGAAGAACTGAAAAATCTTGCACCGGACATCATCATTGTTGCGGCATTCGGGCAGATCATTCCAAAGAGCATCCTGGATATGCCGAGATTCGGATGTATCAATATCCATGCGTCTCTGCTTCCTAAATATCGTGGAGCTGCACCGATCCAGCAGGCGGTGATCGACGGTGAAAAAGAATCCGGCGTTACCATTATGCAGATGGGAACCGGTCTGGATACCGGTGATATGATTTCCAGGATCGTGGTTCCGCTTGCCAAAGATGAGACAGGTGGAAGCTTGTTTGATAAGCTCGCACAGGCAGGCGCAGAGCTTCTGTTACAGACTTTACCGTCCATTTTTGACGGAACTGCAACCCACGAGAAACAGCCGGAGGAGAGTCCAACACCATATGCTGCCATGATCTCCAAAAAAATGGGGCTTCTGGATTTCAGCAAAAATGCGGAAGAACTGGAGCGTCTGGTAAGAGGCCTTGATCCATGGCCAAGCGCGTTTACCTTTATCAATGGAAAAACATTGAAGGTCTGGAAGAGCTCTGTTCTGGAAAAACAGGCACAGGAAGCACCGGGAACTGTGATAGCCGCTGACAAAGGAGGAATCCAGGTAGCATGCGGCCAGAAGGTACTCGTGCTCCATGAAGTGCAGCTGGAAGGCAAAAAACGCATGGAAGCGGATGCGTTCCTTCGGGGATATCAGTTGAAACCAGGAGACATGTTCAGAGATTCCAGGGAGTGATGAGTTATGTACGGATATGGTTATTACGGATGGGGAATGGACCCCACGATTCTTTTGCTCGTGATCGGAATGCTTCTTTCTCTTGCGGCATCCGCGAAGCTGCGCAGTACCTTTGCAGTCTATAAAAAGGTCCGGAGTCATTCAGGTATCACCGGTGCGGAAGCTGCACAGAGGATCCTGAGAGCGGCTGGGATCACAGACGTACAGGTGGTTCCGATCCGCGGAAGTCTTACGGATCACTATGATCCGAGAACGAAAACGGTTTCCCTTTCAGAAGATATTTATGGAAGAAATTCTCTGGCGGCTGTGGGGGTGGCAGCACATGAATGTGGCCATGCGATCCAGGATGCGATCAATTATGCACCACTGAATATCCGTTCAGCCATTGTACCTGCCGCAAATATTGGTTCCCAGCTTTCATGGCCGCTGTTTATCGCAGGACTGATCTTTTCCATTGATCCGCTGGTAACTCTGGGAATTGTTTTGTTTTCACTGGCAGTACTGTTTCAGCTGGTGACACTTCCGGTTGAGATCAATGCGTCTTCCAGAGCGCTTAAAATGCTGGAAAGTACAGGTATCTTAGGTGCAGATGAAAAAAAGGGTGCAAGAAAAGTACTTACAGCGGCAGCGCTTACCTATGTAGCAGCTCTGGCGGCATCTATTCTGCAGCTTCTGAGACTGATTATCCTTGCAGGAGGTAGAGATCGTGATTAGCAGCGGAGTAAATACCAGAGAACTGATCCTTGAGATCCTGTTACAGATCGAGGAGGAGGGTGAGCACAGCCATATTGCGATCCGGAATGCGCTTTCCAAATATCAGTTTCTTCCGAAACAGGAACGTAGCTTTATTACAAGAGTATGTGAGGGAACCCTGGAATACAGGATCTATATTGATTATGTCATCGATTCTTTTTCCAAGGTTTCTGTAAACAAGATGAAACCGCAGATCCGTGAGATTCTGAGAAGTGCGGTATATCAGCTGAAATTTATGGACAGTGTTCCGGACAGTGCAGTATGCAATGAAGCGGTAAAGCTGGCACAGCGAAAAGGCTTTTATAATCTAAAGCCCTTTGTCAACGGGGTGCTCCGTACGATCGCAAGAGAGATCGGTGATCTGGAGCTTCCTTCCAGGGAAGAAAACGAAGTTCGTTATCTTTCTGTGAAATATTCCATGCCGGAATATCTGGTAGAAAAATGGAAAGCAGCCTACGGAGTGAAGACTACGGAGAAGATCCTGGAGGATTTTCTGACAGAAAGACCGATCACAGTACGGTGCCGTACTCATAAGGCGTCTCTGAGAGAGATCGTCACCAGTTTGAAGTCTCAGGGAGTGACAGTAGAACAGGCTCCTTATCTTCCCTATGCACTGAAGATTTCCGATTACAATCATATTTTGACACTTGAGACCTTCCTTCAGGGAAAGATCCTGGTGCAGGATGTAAGCTCTATGCTTGTAGCGGAAGCTGCAAGTCCGAAAAAAGGTGACCATATCATCGACATGTGCGCTGCACCAGGTGGAAAAAGCATCCATGCGGCAGACAAAATGGGGGATTACGGAAATGTGGATGCCAGAGATGTAAGTCAGTATAAGGCAGATCTTATCAAAGAAAACATCCATAGGACCGGAGTGATCAATGTGGAAGCCAGAGTTCAGGATGCAACGGTATATGATCCGGATTCCGAACAGGCTGCGGATATTGTGATCGCGGATGTACCGTGCTCCGGTTATGGAGTTATCGGCAAGAAACCGGAAATCAAATACCGGGCAACTCCGCAGAAACAGGAAGAGATCGTAATGCTCCAGAGAATGATCCTGGATAAGGCTGCAAAGTATGTGAAACCGGATGGAACGCTGATCTTCAGCACATGTACCATTGCCCGGGAAGAAAACGAAGAAAATGTATTATGGTTTTTAAAGAATTATCCGTACCGGCTGGAAAGCCTGGATCCGTATATTCCGGAGGAATTGCACTGTAAATCCACGAAGCTTGGCTATCTGCAGCTTCTGCCGGGAATACATAAGACAGATGGATTCTTTATTGCCAGATTCAGAAGGAAATAACAGAAAATGACAGATGTAAAATCCATGACCATGGAGGAATTGAAGGAATTCATGACAAAGATCGGTGAAAAGCCTTTCCGGGCGAAACAGATCTATGCATGGCTTCACCAGCAGCTGGTTACCTCCTGGGATGAAATGACAAATCTTTCCAAAAGCCTCAGGGAAAAGCTTTCGGCTTATCCGATCACAGCACTGACCCAGGCAGATGTAAGGATCTCAAAAATTGACGGAACCAGAAAATATCTGTTCCAGCTGGAAGATGGAAATGTGATCGAGAGTGTTCTCATGCGGTATCACCACGGAAATTCTGTGTGCATTTCTTCTCAGGTGGGCTGCCGTATGGGATGCAGATTCTGTGCATCTACCATCGGAGGACTGACCAGATGCCTGAAACCGTCCGAGATGCTGGATCAGATTTACCGTATCCAGGCAGATACCGGCGAACGTGTGGCCAATGTAGTTGTGATGGGAACCGGTGAGCCGATGGATAATTATGACAATCTTGTCCGTTTTGTCCGGATCCTTACCGACGAAAACGGTCTTGGGATCAGTCAGAGAAATGTGACGGTTTCTACCTGTGGGATCGTGCCGAAGATGTATGATCTGGCTGAAGAAAAGCTTCAGATCACTCTGGCACTTTCCCTTCATGCTCCAAATGATGAAAAACGACAGGAACTGATGCCGATCGCGAATAAGTATTCCATGGATGAGGTTCTGGATGCCTGCAGAAATTATTTTGACAAAACAGGCCGAAGGATCACCTTTGAGTACAGTCTTGTAGCCGGCGTCAACGACAGTGAAGAAGATGCGAGACAGCTGGCAGGCCGTATAAAAGGCATCAATTGCCATGTAAATCTGATTCCGGTCAATCCCATCAAGGAACGCTCCTATGTGAGGTCTACTCGACAGGCTGTGGAGAATTTCAAAATAAAACTTGAAAAATACGGAATTAATGTTACTATTAGAAGGGAAATGGGCAGTGATATCGACGGTGCCTGTGGACAGCTAAGAAAAAGTTACATGGAAAAAACAGAAAGCGAGAAGTGACATGAGGATATACTCAGCTACTGATGTAGGGCAGAAGCGGAAGATGAATCAGGATTACGTGTTTGCATCTGAAGGTCCGGTTGGAAATCTGCCTAATCTTTTCACAGTCGCGGACGGAATGGGCGGACATAACGCCGGTGACTATGCATCCTCACATGCAGTACGGATCCTTGTGGATGAAATCCGTGAAGATGCGGATTACAATCCTGTGAAGGTTATTCGTCATGCGATCGAAGCTGCGAACACGGAGATCAGAAACCGTGCGCAGGAAGACGAAAACCTCCGGGGCATGGGAACCACTATGGTGGTGGCGACTATTGTAGATCAGTATGCCTATGTAGCCAATGTGGGTGACAGCCGTTTATATGTGATCCAGGACGGGATCCGCCAGGTCACCAGAGATCATTCCCTGGTACAGGAAATGGTGAGAATGGGCGAGATCAGCGAAGCGGAAGCACGGAATCATCCGGATAAGAACATCATTACAAGGGCACTTGGCGCAGAGAAAACGGTGGATGTGGATTTCTTTGATCTGAAACTTGAAAAAGGATGTACGATCCTGATGTGTTCAGACGGTCTCAGCAATATGGTTGAAGATGAGAAGATCCAGGAGATCATATCCGATCCGGAAGCAGATATTGATCAGAAGGGCAGTGCGCTCCTTCGGGAAGCAAATCAGAATGGTGGTAAGGATAATATTGCAGTCGTACTGGTAGAGCCATTCACGAATGAGGTGGAAGCATGTTGAAGACGGGAATGATCATAGCCGAGCGCTATGAGATCGTAGGAAAAATCGGAACTGGCGGAATGGCAGATGTCTATAAGGCTATGGACCATAAGCTGAACCGTTTTGTTGCCGTGAAGGTCCTGAAACCGGAGTTTCGGGAAGACACCACGTTTATAAAGAAATTCAGAAGTGAGGCCCAGGCGGCAGCTGGTCTTACACATCCGAATATCGTCAATGTATTTGATGTAGGAGATGACGGCGGTGTTTATTACATTGTTATGGAACTGATCGAGGGTATCACTCTGAAGGAATACATCTCCAAGAAGGGAAAGCTTTCCATTAAAGAGGCTACAAGTATCGCAATCCAGGTTTCTATGGGTCTGGAGGCGGCACACAGCCATGGTATCGTTCACAGAGATGTGAAACCTCAGAATATCATTATTTCCACAGATGGTAAAGTAAAGGTGACAGACTTTGGAATTGCCAGAGCTGCATCTTCCAATACGATCAGCTCCAATGTAATGGGATCTGTACATTACAGCTCACCTGAGCAGGTGAGAGGCGGATACAGCGATGAGAAGAGCGATATCTATTCTCTTGGAATCACACTGTATGAGATGGTCACAGGAAGAGTTCCTTTTGACGGAGATACCACTGTGGCGATCGCTATCAAGCATCTGCAGGAAGAGATGGTTCCGCCAAGTGTTTATACACCGGACCTTCCGTACAGTCTGGAGCAGATCATTCTGAAATGTACACAGAAAAGTGTAGATCGTCGTTACAGCCGTATGGAGGATGTGATCGCAGATCTGAAGCATTCTCTGATCGATCCCCAGGGTGATTTTGTAAAGCTTACTACAGTTGACAACGATGCCAAGACGGTTGTGATCTCAGAAGAAGAGCTTGGTGAGATCAAACATACACCGAAGCAGATCACAAAACCGGAGATCACCGCACTTGAGGAAGAAAAATACGACGATAACGATTACGATGATGCAGAGGAAGAATACAGACCGAGATCTGAGCATAGATCCGGAAAGAAAAAGAAGCATCATGGTTCCGGAAGAGGCCTGACGATTGCGGCACTGATCGGCGGGGCAGCCCTTCTGATCGTTCTTGTGGTAGTGCTTGGACGTGCCGCAGGACTGTTTGGAACCGGCAGCAGCGGAGCGGCAGACAGCAGCAAGGCAGAGGCGAAGCAGGAATCAGCAGCTGACGGTCTGGCAACCGTTCCTGATCTTGTAGGCAAGACAGAGGAAGAGGCTAAAACACTTGCAAACGATGCACATCTGGGTGTCCAGATGGCTGGTGAGGAGGCATCCGATCAGGAAAAAGGCAGGATCTCCCGTCAGGAGACAGCTGCGGGAACACAGGTTGAAGCCAATACAACTGTGAAATACTGGGTAAGCACCGGAACAGCACAGGTTACGATCCCGGATCTGGATGGACGCACAGGAATCGATGCACAGCAGACTCTGGAAGATCTTGGACTTCAGGTAAATGTCCAGAAAGAATACAGTGACACAGATGACAACGGATATGCACTGGTAGATCCGGGATATGTTTACAATGTCGAGCCGGCAGCAGGTACTTCTGTGCAGGCAGGCTCTTCTGTAACACTGACAGTCAGTCGAGGGGTTGATTATGGCGATAATGCTGAGGTTCCGAGTGTTGTAGGAATGACCAAGGATGATGCGCTTACTACTTTAGGTAAATTTATTGATATCCAGATAACAGAACAGCAGAGTACAGAAGCTGCAGGTACAGTTATCGCACAGGATCCGGAAGCCTATGCGGCAGCAGACCCGGATCAGCCGATCAGCATTACCATCAGCTCCGGCGACCAGGCTCCATCCACAGACAGCACAGCATCTACAGATAATACAGCATCTACAGACAGCACAGCATCTACAGATAATACAGCATCTATAGACAGCACAGCATCCACAGACAGCACAGCATCTGCGGACAGCACAGTATCCACAACTACATCTACAGCAGATGTCAATGCAAACACAGGCTGGAAATGTACACAGACACTGGATACCCCGTCCGGCTACAATGGAGGCGCGATCCGTCTGGAACTGATCCAGGATGTAAACGGTGAGCCTAAGGCATCCACCATCATTGATGGACAGAATATCAGCTTCCCGTATCAGCTTGATATCTCAGGTGCTGAGGGCGTTACCTCAGGAACTATCTATCTCTATGAAGAGAGGGACGGAGATTATCAGCAGCTTGGAACCTACACGGTTACATTCAAGAAAGCTGAGTGATCATGCAGGGAAAGATAATCAAAGGTATTGCCGGATTCTACTACGTATATGCAGAAGACGGTAATACATATGAATGCAGAGCCAAGGGAATTTTCCGTAAGGATAAATTCAAGCCTCTGGTAGGTGACAATGTGGACATTACAGTTCTGGATGAAAAGGAACTGGAGGGAAGTGTGACGGAGATCCACAAGCGGAAGAATTCTCTGATCCGTCCGGCTGTGGCCAATGTAGATCAGGCACTGGTGATCTTTGCCATGGATAATCCGAAGCCGAACTTCATGCTTCTGGATCGTTTCCTCATTATGATGGAGAGGGAAGGTGTTCCAGCAGTCATCTGTTTTAACAAAAAAGATCTGGCAACAACGGAAGAGCTGGAATTTCTCTATGAAACATATCAGAGCTGCGGCTATCAGGTGATCCTGTCAAGTGCCCTGAAGAGAGAAGGACTCGACGAGATCGAAGAAGTGCTTCAGGGAAGGACAACTGTGGTTGCCGGCCCATCCGGCGTGGGAAAATCTTCTCTTACAAATTCCCTTCAGGAAGAAGTGGAGATGGAAACCGGTGAGATCAGCCGTAAGCTGAAACGGGGAAAACATACCACGCGCCATGCACAGATCATACCGGTGGCACAGGATACATTCCTTGTGGATACGCCGGGATTTTCCTCCTTATATATTGAAAATATGGAGGAGCAGGAACTGAAGGATTACTTTCCGGAGTTCCGAAGATATGAAGGACAGTGCCGCTTTCAGGGGTGCCGTCACATACATGAACCGGGCTGCGCTGTTAAGGAAGCCCTTGAGAACAATGAGATCAGCAGACTCCGATATGAAGATTATCTGGAGCTGCACCAGGAATTAAAAGAGAAAAGGAGATACTGAGTCATGGAATACCGATTGTGCCCGTCGATCTTATCAGCAGATTTTAACAGACTGGGAGAACAGATCAAAATTCTGGAAAAGGAAGGCGTTGAATATCTGCATATTGATGTTATGGATGGAGATTTTGTTCCCAGCATTTCTTTTGGAATGCCGGTAATCAAATCGATCCGGAAAGAATCCAACATGTTTTTCGACGTACATTTGATGGTAACAGAACCGGAAAGATATATCCGCGATTTTGTAGAATGCGGAGCAGATTCCATTACTGTACATGCGGAGGCATGTGAGGATCTGGAGCGTACACTGGAGCAGATCAGGGCAGCAGGGGTAAAGGCGGCAGTTTCAATCAAGCCATCCACACCGGTAAATGACATCAGCCATCTTCTTGAAGATGTGGATATGGTGCTGATAATGACTGTTCAGCCAGGATTTGGCGGACAGAAATACATGGACGAATGCACGGAGAAGATCCAGGAGCTTCGTGAGCTTATTGATGAAGAAGAGCTGGATGTTGATATCCAGGTAGATGGTGGTATCAATGATGATACACTGGAGACGGTTATGCGTGCCGGTGCAAACCTCATGGTCGCAGGTTCCTGGGTATTTAAGGGCGATGTGGCAGCCAATGTAAGACACATTACAGAAAAAATCCACAATATCAAAAAAGAGCTGGACTGAAAATGATCGATACAATAATAATCAGCGGGGGCAATATCCAGAATGGTTTTGCCCTCGATTTTTTAAAAAAAAGAATAGAAGAAAGCCGAGGAGAGAAAATCACTCTTGTTGCTGCAGATAAGGGGATGGAATGGTTTATGAAAAACCGGGAATTTATTCCGGATCTTGCAATTGGGGATTTTGACAGTCTTTCCGAAGAAGGCCAAAAATATATGGAAAGCCTGAAGGGACCGGAGATCATCAGGCTGAAGCCAGAGAAGGATGATTCGGATACACAGTCTGCGGTAAACCAGATGATCCGCAAGGGTGCAAAGGATATCCTGATCCTGGGAGCTACCGGCACAAGGCTGGATCATGTGCTGGCGAATCTGGGACTGCTTTCCATGGGTAAGGAACAGGGCGTTCGTATTGCGATCGCAGATCAGTGGAATTATATCACACTTGCAGAAAGCGGAACCATACTGCACAGAGAGGAGCAGTTTGGAAAATATGTTTCATTCTTTACTGTGGGAGGTGATGTGACAGGCCTCACTCTGAAGGGATTTAAGTATCCGCTGAACGGATATCATCTGACAGTAGAAGACAGTGGCCTGACCGTCAGCAATGAGATTTCGGAAGAAACCGCAGAGATCCTGTATGAAAGCGGGCAGCTTCTGATGATCATGTCCAGGGACTGACAGTAACAATAAATGCCTCACAGTTGCGATTTCAGGCTGTGTATGGTAATATGGGACAGGAATGGCCTGAAAAACGGAAAGGCCTGTTTAAAGAGTATCTGAAAAATACTGTAAATAAATATATTGAAAGGACGTATATAGAGAGATGAAATTAGGAATCGTAGGTCTTCCTAACGTAGGAAAAAGTACATTATTCAATTCACTGACAAAAGCCGGAGCAGAATCCGCAAACTATCCGTTCTGTACTATCGACCCCAATGTGGGTGTTGTAACCGTTCCGGATGAGAGACTGAATCTTCTCGGAGATTTTTATAAATCAAAAAAAGTAACACCGGCAGTGATCGAATTCGTCGATATTGCAGGTCTTGTAAAAGGCGCATCTAAGGGAGAGGGACTTGGAAACCAGTTCCTTGCAAATATCCGTGAGGTAGATGCTATCGTTCACGTGGTACGCTGCTTTGAGGATTCCAATGTTGTTCATGTAGATGGAAGCATTGATCCGCTCCGCGATATCGAGACTATTAATCTGGAGCTTGTTTTCTCTGATCTTGAGATCCTCGAGAGAAGAATTGCCAAGGTTACCAAGACTGCACGTATGGATAAGGAAGCTGCCAAAGAGCTTGCATTCCTTGAAAAAGTAAAGGCGCATCTGGAAGAAGGACAGCTTGCCATTACTCTGGAAACAGAGAACGAAGATGAGGATGCATGGCTTGCAACCTATAATCTTCTTACTGCAAAACCGGTGATCTATGCGGCTAACGTTGCAGAGGATGATATCGCAGATGATGGGGCGAACAATCAGTATGTACAGGCAGTACGTGAATACGCTGCCAAACAGAACAGCGAGGTATTTGTGATCTGTGCGCAGATCGAGGAGGAGATCTCCGAGCTGGATGAGGATGAGAGAAAGATGTTCCTTGAGGATCTGGGACTGACAGAATCCGGCCTGGAGAAGCTGGTGCGCGCAAGCTATCACCTTCTTGGACTTATGAGTTTCCTGACAGCAGGAGAGGATGAGACAAGAGCATGGACCATCAAGATCGGAACCAAGGCACCGCAGGCAGCAGGTAAGATCCACACAGACTTTGAACGTGGATTTATCAAAGCAGAGGTTGTGAATTATCAGGATCTTCTGGATTGCGGTTCCTATGCAGGTGCCAGAGAGAAGGGCCTTGTACGTATGGAAGGAAAAGAGTACGTTGTACAGGACGGAGATGTGATCTTATTCAGATTTAACGTGTGATCACCAACGTCTGTGAAATACCGGCTGTAAGCTGAAAAATTATAACAGGTGATTTTATGGATATGTCAATTCGGTTTCCCGGATTAAATCTGGTTTTGGATCATGTGCCGAGATCCTTTGAAATCTTTGGCTTTGAGATCACGATCTATGGCGTCCTGATCGCGATAGGAATGCTTCTGGGAATCTTTTTTGTGGTACTGGAAGCCAGAAGAAATCATGAAGATCCGGATGCATATCTGGATCTGGCCATCATAACGCTGCTTTCCGGTGTGGCAGGGGCAAGGCTGCTTTATGCGGCTTTTTCCTGGAGCTTTTATAAAAATGATCCGGGACAGCTTCTAAATATACGGTCCGGAGGACTTATGTTTTATGGCGGACTTCTGGGCGGTGTGCTGGGTGGTGCGGTCTACTGCAGGATCCGAAAGAAATCCTTCTGGCAGATGGCAGATCTTGCCTGCATGGGACTTCTGATCGGGCAGATAATAGGAAAGTGGGGAAGCTTTTTTAACAGAGAATCTTTCGGGGAATATGCAGACAACATTTTTTCCATGCAGCTGCCGCTGACTGCGGTACGGGCAGGAGAGGTCACCACGGCTATGCGTGAAAAGCTTCAAACCGTGGACGGTGGTACCTGGATTTTGGTACAGCCCTTGTTTTTCTATGAAAGTCTCTGGTGTCTGCTTGTGCTTTTGGTGCTTATGATGCTGCTTCGCAAAAAAGTATTTCAGGGAGAGATCTTTCTGAGATATCTGGCAGGCTATGGTCTTGGAAGAGCAGTGATCCAGTGGTTCCGCACAGATAAAATACTGTTTCCGGGAACCGGCGTGGATGTTTCACTGGTGATCTCGGTAATACTTTTGGTTCTTTGCACCGTGGTAGTTGCAGTGAAACGCGTGATGTCCAGAAAGCGGGCAAAAGTACGGATGAGAAGGATCGAGAAAGATCAGCAGGCAGAGAAAGAAGCGGAACAGCAACGGGAAAATGTAGCAGAGAATCTGGAAACAGAGACTGTACAGGGAGAAAAAAATGGATCAGAACGAGATACAGAAGAAAGAGGAAGCTCTTTGGAAAGCGTCACTTTTGCGGCAGCTGCAGGAGGAACGGAAGAAGCTGGACAGCCAGATCAGGAGCAGGAGCGATCTTCTGAAGAATCTGGAGGCCAGCCAAAGAGTTGACCGTATTCTGGAATTATATTACGGAAACTGAGATCAAACAGATATAGGATACAGATGCTTTTGTCTGATGGATCAGAATATAGGATACCGGCATTTGGCTGATAAGAGCAGCAGAAAACTGCCCTGCAGGAAAACGTCTTCTACGACGTTTCCGGCAGGGCAGTTTTTGTGCTGTGCAGTAGGAATATATTAGTACATCTTTCGGAAATCCAGAGGAGTTGTGCCTGTGACTTTACGGAACATGGCGATAAAGTGGCTGGCATCGGAAAATCCGGAAGCGCCGGCAACATCCTGGATCTTCATATCCGGTCTGGAAAGCAGAAGCTCACGCGCGCGGCTGATGCGGTACATGGTAACGTACTCGTAAACCGAGCAGCCCATAAAACGGCGGAACAGACGGGAAAGATACTGCGGAGAGACAAAAACGCTCCGGCTCAGCTGCGCTGCAGTGATATCCTGCTGATAACCGGTTTCGATTTCTTTTATTACCGGGATCACATATCTCTGGTAGAGCGGATTATCCTGTATCTTCGGAGAAGCTGCACAGTCTGTAAAATTCATAAGAAAATTATAGCAGTCGGAAGAAAGAGATTTCATATCCGGTGTGGGCTGATGATATTTACGCAAGGTAGAAGAAATCATTTTCCGGATACTGGCTCCTTGTTCCTTTTCGATAAGGATCACTTCCTGGTTGTCTGTCATGGAAGGAATGCTGCCTGCCAGTGTTCCTGTGAAGGTGGCAAACATCGTGGTCCAGGAAGTAGACTCCCTGTGATAGGAATGAGGGACACCGGGGGCGATGAGGATGCCCTCGTTGGCTCCGAGAGTATAAAATTTTCCACGGACTTCAATGCGTCCGGTACCCTTTTCAGTCTGGAGGTAATGATAATACGGATATCCGTCCGGACGGAAGATATTAACCTGATTCCAGTGGTTCCCAAGAGATTCAAACATGAAGGGAGCACTGACCGGAGTGTTTCTGAAATAGATCGACATGATATTCACCTGTTTCTAAATGTTATATATTTTGGCGAAACATATTATACCATAATCCGGTGGATTATACTATAATGATCATAGCATAAAAAACGAAGGATCCGGCAGAAAAAACAGAATCTGCCGGGCAGGAGGAAAAAATGAAAAAATTTGATCATTCTCTGTTAAAAGATCCCCGGTATTTCAGCGACGGAAGAATGGATGCCCACTCAGATCATACATATTATCGCTGTGAGGAAGAGAGAGAAGATGGGAAAACTTCTTTCCGTCACAGTCTGAATGGTCTCTGGAAGTTCCATTATGCACGGAATTATGCATCTGCTATCCCAGGCTTTGAGGAAGAAGCATATTCCTGTAAGGACTGGGAGGACATTTATGTGCCGGCACATATCCAGATGGAAGGATATGATGCACCGCAGTATGCCAATGTCCAGTATCCGTGGGAAGGCCATGAAGAACTTCATCCGGGACAGATCCCGGAACGTTTTAACCCGGTGGCAAGCTATGTGAGATATTTCCATGTGCCGGAGAGCATGAAAGGAAAAAGAGTATTTGTTTCATTCCAGGGAGCAGAGAGTGGCCTGGCTCTGTGGCTCAATGGAAAATTTGTGGGATACAGTGAAGATTCTTTTACTCCGTCAGAATTCGAGCTTACGGAATATCTGAAGGACGGCGAGAACAAGCTGGCGGCACAGGTGTTTAAATGGACAGCCAGCAGCTGGTGCGAGGATCAGGATTTTTACCGTTTTTCCGGAATTTACAGAGATGTTTATCTGTTTACGGTACCGGATGTCCATGTATATGATCTCAGGATCCGTGCCATTCCGGATGAAACTCTCAAAAAAGCCGAGCTTGAGATCGTGACCAGTACCTGGGGAAAAGGAAAAATGAAGCTTACACTTTCCAGAAAGGGAGAGATCCTTTTGCAGGAGGAAAGATCTCTGAACGGAGAGGATACCTGTACCTGGGAGATTCAGGATCCCCTTCTCTGGAGTGCAGAAGAGCCGAATCTCTATGATCTGGAGCTGGAAATCAGTGATGAAAGCGGAAAGCTCCAGGAGATCATCCCGGAGAAAGTCGGTTTCCGCCGTTTTGAAATGAAGGATGGTATCATGACCCTTAACGGAAAACGTATCGTATTCAAGGGTGTGAACCGCCATGAGTTCAGCTCTGTCACAGGAAGACATGTGTCCCGGGAGGAACTGCTCAAAGACATCGTGACCATGAAACAGAACAACATCAATGCGATCCGTACCTGTCATTATCCGGATGCATCTCCGATCTACCGTCTCTGTGATGAATATGGTATTTACATGATCGCAGAAAACAATCTGGAATCTCACGGAACCTGGGATATAGCAGAATTTACCGGAGATCACACGGATATCGTTCCGCACAACAAACCGGAATGGCTGGGCATGATGCTGGACCGTGTAAATTCCATGTATCAGCGTGACAAGAACCACCCGGCGATCCTGATCTGGTCCTGTGGAAATGAATCCTTTGGTGGAAAAGATATCTTTGAGATGTCTGAGTTCTACCACAAGAATGATCCTACAAGACTGGTACATTATGAGGGGGTTTTCCATGACCGCAGCTACAATGCCACTAGTGACATGGAAAGCCAGATGTATCCTTCCGTAGAAGCGATCCGGGAGTTCCTTGCAAAGGATGACAGCAAGCCGTTTATTTGCTGTGAGTATACCCATGCAATGGGAAATTCCTGCGGTGCAATGCATAAATATACAGATCTTACAGATACAGAACCGAAATATCAGGGTGGCTTTATCTGGGATTA
>ERZ827488.1979-NODE-1979-length-21748-cov-5.449684_pt1 | contig 21748 bp, 18 predicted proteins | sample MGYA00519771_ERZ827488 | MGnify/ENA primary metagenome ERZ827488 (study PRJEB31778, sample SAMEA3449323) | human gut metagenome | biome: human gut; feature: human-associated habitat; material: faeces | place: United Kingdom | collected 2010/2012 ... | reverse complement strand
GATCACACAGAAGCTGACGGAGATGGAGAAGGCATCCGAGGCACTGTTAGAAGAGGAGAAAAAAGCTTCCGCTATGCCCAGAGGCAAGGAGCAGGCATTCTGCTATCATGATAAGGTCATGGTGGCAATGAACGCTCTGAGAAGACCTGCGGATGAACTGGAGAAGCTTGTGGATAAAAAATACTGGCCGTTCCCGACCTATGCTGATCTGCTGTTTGAAGTATAGAGCGTTTCAAAGGTCGTTTCGGATGCAATAATAAATTTTTTTCAATATAGAGTAAAGTTTTTGTCAGTTGAATAAAAGAAAAAAAGAGAGTACCAACATCTCTGTTATAATGGATTTGACGAGAATCTAAAATACAGACGATGGAGGCACTCTCATGAAAAACATTATAGCATATTCAATGGAAAAGCTGTACAAAGATTTGGAAGAAGCAGATGAACTTTTTCTCTCATCCGGGATGAAGGACATGGAATTGTACGAGAAGCAGCTTGCGGAGGCTGCAAGAAAGGCTGCAGCAGAGCACATGGCAGCCCTTTACAGCGACATGGATCGTATGCTGTGTGAGGATATTTCCAGAGCTGAAAAATATACCATCCAGAGGCATGATGAACGCCAGCTGCTGACTACAGTGGGACCGGTTTGCTTTACCCACACGCTGTTCCGAAGCTGTAAGGATGGAACCTGCCATTATCTTCTGGATGAATGGATGGAACTGGATGCCCATGAAAGACTGAGCAGCCGTGCGGAAGCTGAGGTGCTGGCCGAAGCGGTAAAGACCAGCTATGCCAGTGCTGCCAGGGTACTGGGAGAAGATTCGTTGATCAGCAAGACTGCCGTCATGGATAAGGTACACGGAATCCAGACAGAACTGCCCTTCCCGAAGCCGGAGAAGAAAAAGTGTGTGGAATACCTTTATGTTGAGGCAGACGAGGATCACATTCACAAGCAGGAGAAAAACGGAACAGAGAAGAAGGGCAGCATGATCGGGAAGCTGTTGTATCTGTATGAAGGACAGGAAAAGAAAGACGGGCGGAAGGAACTGAAGAATGTCTTCTACCTGGGAGGTCTTTGCAGCGGAGGAGAAGCAAACAGACATCTGTTTGAACGGATGCAGGAATACATCGACACGAACTACGAGAGCCGGTATCTGAATGCGGTGTATATCAGTGGAGATGGAGGAGCATGGATCAAAGCAGGGGCGGAATATATTGAAAAGGGAGTTCCGGTACTGGATAAGTTCCACATGATGAAATATATCAACAAGGCGGCCAACCAGATGCTGGATGAGGCAGGGGAAGCCAAAGGACGGCTGTGGAAGGCCCTGTATAAGGGCAAGAAGAAAAAGTTTGTAAAGACTATAAAAGCTATCCGGAAATGTGCGCCGAACGAAAAAGCAGTGAATGACTGCGAGGAATACCTGCTGAACAACTGGGATAGCGCAGTGAGAAGAATGCAGGATAAGAATGTCTATGGATGCAGTGCAGAAGGTCATGTGAGTCATATGTATTCCGACCGGATGAGTTCCCGTCCGATGGGTTGGAGCGAAGCCGGAGCGGATGCGATGTGTCAGCTGAGATGCTATGTGAAGGATTACGGAGAAGAAAAGATCCTGGAACTGGTAAAGTACCGGCGGAGCCATAAGCAGGAAGAAGCAACGGGAACCGAGGAGATATCAGTGCGTCCAAACAGGGGATACATGAGGAGTCTGTTACTCCACAGTCATGACAATGACAGGGTATACATCGAAAAGCTGCAGGCAACCATCCCGAGTATAGACATCCGGAAAAAGCTTGCAATCCGGGAGCGTCTGGGAGGTATTTGACAAAACACTGTGGGAGAAGTAGACTATGAGAAAACAATCTGGTCAAGTTCATAGCAGGGAATCTTCTGCAACTCTCCAACTGACAGTAAGTTTACTCTATCCTTAATTGCTTAAGCTGGTTGTATATGAATAAAGAATGATGTATAGTATTTGCAAGAGGCACCTTCTTTCGTAAATGTTGCAAATGTTTGTTTCGTCACTTTCATTATACAACATCAAGAATCAAGGTGTCTTTCTTTTATGCAAAATCACGAACTTGCTCATTTATAGATAAAACGATTTTATTTCAAAAGCGGTTTTTACTAAAAATACATCTGCCGTTTTTGGTCATTATTACTATGCATTGACACCTGGTCAAATTTCTTCCGAAAACAGATGATTTCAGGAATCAACTTGTCGGCACACTCCTTTGTAGTATGTTGTCTATCTTCCATTGAAATCTCTCTTCTTTGGTGATACAATGTGCTACAATGCTTATCAAAAGTTACATCATTTTGGGGGACATTTACACTACAAAGGAGAATTTTATTTATGTTTCAGGTTTTTGTTGATTCAGCGGCAAATCTGCCTGCTGTTACTGCGAAAAAATACGATATCCATGTCGTTTCTTTCGTCAATCTTGTGAATGGAAAAGAGCTGGTCTGCTTCGACCCGGATCTGTCACCGGAAGAGGAGCTTGCAAAAGGAAAAGAATATTACAATGCCATGCGCACCGGCTGTGAAATCAAGACCGGACTGATCAGCACCGCAAATTTTGCGGATGCGTTCCGCACCGCTCTTGAGGCAGATCAGGACGTCATCTATCTTTCCTTAAGCAAAAATATCAGCGGAACTTATAACTCCGCAAGACTTGCTGCCGAGGAGCTTCTTGAGGAATACGGCGGAAAACGTAAAATCCGCCTCATTGATTCCCTGAATGCCTCTCTTGCACAGGGCATCCTCGCCATCTATGCCAGCGAGATGCGCGATCGAGGCATGAACGTAGACGAAGCGGCAGATCTTCTGGAAACCTACGTTAGCAAAATGAACGGTGTTTTCACCGTCGGCGATCTGAAATATCTTTCCCGTACCGGAAGAATCAAGGGAAGTGTCGCTGTGGTCGGAAATATGCTGAAAATCAAACCGATTCTGCGTGGAAGTGAAGATGGCTATATTGTTTCCTACAAGAATGTCCGCGGACGCAAGGCCGTTTTAAATGAACTGATTCGTCTTTTCTGTGAAACGATCGAAGAACCGGAAAAGCAGATCGTCGGAATCGCACATGCAGATGCCTATGAGGAATCTCTTTATATGATGGAAGAAATCCAGAAAAGAGTGAAGGTGCGTGAATTTATCAATACTTCTTACGATTACTGCACCGGAAGCCATGTCGGACCGGATACGATCGCTTTGTTCTATCTCGGAAAAGACCGCAGTCTTCTGTAAAAGGAGCAACCAGACTAACCACTGCTGTTCCCCTGTATTTTTCCGAAATTGCTGTAAACAGCGGAGATACTGTTTCTTCTTTCCATGCATAATTCCACCTGTTTTTCCACATACTACCCATACAGCACAAATTATGGAAAGTACATTGCGGAAACAGGAGGAATTTTTCATATGAAAGCGACGGGAATTGTTCGAAGGATTGATGATCTGGGGCGTGTGGTAGTTCCCAAGGAAATCCGGCGCACGATGCGGATCCGGGAGGGACAGGCCATGGAAATTTATACCGGACGGGAGGGTGAGATTATCCTGAAGAAATACTCACCGATCGAAGAGCTGGCGGAATGCGCAGCAGGGTTTACAAAATCGATTTCAACGGTGACCGGGTGTCTCGTTTGTGTTTCGGATCAGGAACAGATTGTAGCGGCAAACGGGCCGGAACAGAAAAATTATCTTGGCAAGTCCATCAGCAGCCGGCTGGAGGAAGCGATTCTGAACCGGAAAACAGTACTTGTGCGTCCCGGTGAAAAGGCTTATTTTTCAATTTTGGAAAACACAGACAATACTACTCCTCTGCCGGAGCTCATTTTTCCGATTCTCTCCTCCGGTGATGCCATCGGTTCGGTCATTCTCTGCGGCAAAGACAGGGAGTCCCTGCCGGGCGACACGGAAAAGAAGCTCCTCCAGGTAGCGGCAACGTACCTCGGACGGGAAATGGAAAACTAAACAGGGGATTTATCGAAGGCAATTTATCAAAGGCTTTTTGCATCATCCGCACCGGTTATGCAAGAGGCCTTTTCCTGTTATTCTGTAATTCGAGATATTCCAATTTTATCTTGCTATTTACACCTGCATTGTCTACAATAAAAATGACGTGCACGAAAACCTTCAGCCGATACGCCCGAAGCTTTTCTGTGCCTGCTTTTATAAGCCGGGAAAAATTCCCGGAGTATCCTACATTACACAAGGAGGAATTTCCATTCATGAAATACATTGCAAAGAAATTCGGCTCTCTCCTTCTTACGCTGCTTCTTGTATCCTTTTTGTCGTTCTTTGCCTTTTCCGTCATACCCGGAGATGCGGCAAAATCGCAGCTTGGAACAGAGGCGACGCCGGAGCGGATTGAAGCTCTGCAGAAGGAAATGGGACTGGATCGGCCGGTTCTGGAACGGTATGCTTCGTGGGTAACCGGCTTTTTTCATGGAGATCTCGGCACCTCGTACTCGTACTCGATGCCGGTCGGAGAACTGATCCGCGATAAAGTTCCGATTACCATCGCTATCACCGTTATCGCATTCCTGATGATCCTTGTTGTCTCGATTCCCATCGGCATTTTCACAGCACAGCACGCCGGAGGCCATCTGGACCGGCTGATCATGACGATCAATCAGGTGATCATGTCTGTGCCGGGATTTTTCATCGGTATTCTGATCACGTATCTTTTCGGTCTGATTCTCAAATGGTTTCAGCCGGGCGCCTATGTGCCGATTTCTGAAAATTTTTCCGGTTTTATCGGTTATCTTGTTGCACCGTCTGCCGCCATTGCACTTCCGCGCTGTTCCATGGCTGTCAAAATGCTGCGCAGCTCTGTGCTCTCGCAGCTCGATGCCGACTATGTGCGCACCGCCTATTCCCGCGGAAACAGTACACGCCGTGTTATGTATCACCATGTGCTGAAAAACGCCCTGATTCCGGTACTGACCTTCTGGGGCATGACAATCGCAGATATTGTGGCAAACAGCATTATTCTGGAACAGGTTTTTTCGATTCCGGGCATGGGCAATCTTCTGATCACTTCGATCTCCAACCGCGATTACCCCGTGGTTCAGGGCATCCTTGTACTGATCGCCGCCCTCATTATTATCATCAATTTCGTGGTAGATCTGCTGTATGGCAGAATTGATCCGCGTATCCGCGTAAAAGACTGACGGGAGCTTTCGATCATCAGCTCCCGCGACCGAAAGGTCGTGGGGAGCCGCCCACGACAAAGGAAAGGGTTTTCATTATGAAAAAGAAACGTAATCTCACGCTGATCATCGGAGCTGTTCTCACCGCTTTTATGCTTCTGTTTCTTCTGATCGGCTTTTTCTACACACCATACGACCCGGACGCAATGAACGGCGCAGCCAAGTTTGCCGCTCCATCTCTGTCACACCCGTTCGGCTGCGATCACTTTGGACGCGATATTTTCAGCCGCGTCTTAAAAGGAACCGGTACAACCTTCTTCGTCGCTTTCGCTACTCTGCTGCTCGGCGGAACCATTGGTGTTCTTGTCGGTGCGTTCACCGGGTATTTTGGCGGATGGATTGACGAAATCCTGATGCGCATAAACGATGTCATTGTTTCCTTTCCGGGAATCCTGCTGGCGCTGGTATTTATCGCGCTGCTGGGTCCCGGCAAATACAACGTGATCCTTGCACTCGGTATCGTATTCATTCCGAGCTTTGCACGTATCACCAGAAGCGAATTTCTCGCACGCAAAGATATGGACTATGTCAAAAGTGCCCGTCTGATGGGTGTTTCCCATCTTCGGATCATATTTGTACATATCCTGCCAAATACGGTCCCGTCCCTTCTTTCGATGGCAGCAATCGGTTTCAACAACGCCGTTCTCTCCGAGGCCGGCATGAGCTTTCTCGGCATCGGTGTCCAGCCGCCCGATGCCTCGCTTGGACGGATGCTCTCAGAATCCCAGACGTATCTGATGACTGCTCCCTGGGGCTCTGTTTTCCCCGGTCTTGCCGTCATTTTACTGGCGCTTGGCGTATCGCTCCTCGGCGACGGATTACAGAAGAAAGGCGGTAACTGATATGGCACTTCTCGATGTACGTGACTTAAAAATTGCATTTTACGATACCACGCCACCGACCGAAGTGGTAAAAGGCATCTCCTTTTCCTTAGAAGAAGGTGAGACGCTTGGCATTGTCGGGGAATCCGGTTCCGGCAAAACCCAGACGGCGCTCTCCATTCTGCACCTTTTAAAGGAAAATTCCGCCGTATCCGGCGGAGAAATTCTCTACGAAGGTTCTTCCGTTGCGCACGCTTCCAGCCAGGATCTGCAGCGCATCCGCGGAAAAGAAATCAGTATGATTTTTCAGGAGCCGATGACCTCTTTAAATCCGGTTCTGACCATCGAAGAACAGATTGCAGAGGGACTGCTGATTCATGAGAGATGCACACCGGCAGAACGTCATGAAAAGGTTCTTGCCATAATGCATGAGGTCGAGCTTCCCGACCCGGAAAAGCTTTGCAAAAAATACCCGCACCAGCTCTCCGGCGGTCAGCGCCAGAGGGTGATGATCGCTGCGGCACTCATTACAGAACCGAAGCTTCTGATTGCAGACGAGCCGACAACAGCTCTTGATGTGACGATTCAGTCGCAGATCTTAAAGCTGCTGAAAAAAATCAATGAACGCCATCACACGGCGATTCTTTTTATCTCACACGACCTCGGCGTCATCCGTTCGCTCTGTAACCGGGTCATCGTCATGAATCATGGGACGATTGTGGAATCCGGCAGTGTAGACGATGTCTTTTTCCACCCGAAGGAAGACTACACCCGCCGCCTGCTCGATGCAATTCCGAACCGACGAACATCGCTGCGAAAGCGAATCAAAATCGCTCCAACAGCTCAATGGCCGACATGCTCTGACAAAAAAGCTGCTCCGCCGGCGGAAAAGGAGGAATAACCCATGGAAAAAATCAGTCCGAACAACATTCTGAAAGTCAGCCATATTTCTGCCTCCTATCAGGAGGGAAAGCAGAGAAAAACGGTGCTTCATGATATCTCTTTCGAGCTTCATGAAAATGAAATTCTCGGTCTCGTCGGAGAGAGCGGATGCGGAAAATCGACACTCTCCAAAGTGATCTTAGGATTTATCCGCCCAGATGAAGGCAAAATAATTTCGCAGGTCGACCATCCGCAGATGATTTTCCAGGACCCGTTTTCCTCCCTGAATCCGGCGAAGAAAATCTCCTGGATTTTAGAAGAACCGCTTCGGATGCAGAAGGTTCCGAAAGAAGAACGAAAAAAACGGGTTCTTGCGATGGCCGAAAGAGTCGGTCTCTCCGCAGAGCACCTGAAACGCCGCCCGCATGAGCTCTCCGGCGGCCAGCGCCAGAGAGTCAGCATTGCGGCCGCACTGATCCAGGGCTCACGCCTGATCCTTGCCGACGAACCGGTTTCCGCTCTCGATGTGACGATTCAGAAGCAGATCATGGAGCTGATGGTTCAGCTTCAGGAGGAGCTTCAGCTCTCGATTCTCTTTATCTCGCATGACCTCAACGTGATCTATCAGATGTGCGACCGGGTTCTCGTGATGAAAGAAGGCCGGATTGTGGAGAACGCGGAGACGGAAGAACTGTTTGCGCATCCGCAGAATGATTATACAAAGGAGCTTCTGGCGGCATCACCGGAGCTGTAGTTTTATTTCCAGCATTCTCTAAACACCCGAAGTACATTCTTGGAAAAGACCTTCTCGATCTCCTCATCTGTAAAGCCTTCGTGACTCATCACATCTGCGAGATGCTGCATATGCGCAGCGTCCGGCACATCCGTCTTGCCGCTGAAACCGTCAAAATCGGTTCCAAGGCCGATGATGTCGATGCCGCCGGCGTTTCGCAGATACTTCATATGGCGCACCATATCCATCGTCGATGCCTTTTTCGCTGCCGGCTCCTCCTCGCGCAGAAACGACGGACAGAAATTGATACCGGTGACGCCGCCACGCTCTGCGAGCTGACGAATCATTTCATCCGAAAGGTTTCTCAGATGGAAGCACGCGCCGCGCGCATTGGAATGGGACGCAATGACCGGACCTCTCGTATGCGCAAAAACGTCGCGGATTCCGGCATCATTTAAGTGTGATAAATCGATCACTATGCCGAGCCGCTCCATCTCCTCGACAAAGGCAATACCGGTCGATGTCAGCCCGTTTTCAAGATCCGGAAGATATGGTTTTCCCTCTTCCTGCGCCGGGTTCGGGAATCCAAGCTCATTCGGAAAATTCCAGGTCAGCGTGGAAATCCGCACACCGAGATCATACAGCGTATGCAGCTTCTCTATGCTTCCCTCGTAGACACCACCCTCTTCGACGGTCATCACCGCACCTATTTTTCCTTCCTTCTGTACCTGCATCAGATCCGCATACGTTTTGATCTGACAAATGCGGTCCGGATACCGTTCCATCTCTGATTTCCAGAGATCAGCCAGCTTTCTCACATGCTCAAACGGTGTTTCGTCTTTCAGTCCCTTCAGGAACGTAAATAAAGAAAAGCACTGGCAGAGGCTGCCGCCCTTTTCCAGCTTATCCAGATTGATCTGAAGATCCGCATCCGCAAGATGCTCCTGTTTTTCCTTCCACTGCAGCGCCGGGATGGTGTCGCAGTGCATATCAATTACCTGAAACATGGCAATAATCCTCTTTTCTGTTTTTTCTCTATTCTATCATACTTCGCTGCATTCCTTCACAAAAACTGGAAGAAAACGTAAAAAACCGCCTGGCTCATGGTAAACCCATAAGGCTAGAGAAAATATATCTTTCCGGAATCGCAAAAAATTGGGGGTCCGCGTTTTTTCTCGAAAAAAACTTGCAAATCTCGTCTGAGATGATATACTTTTTGCATTGTGTTACTTTATGAAAGCACTGATCTTCCAAGAAAGTGCTTCTGCTTATGAAAAAGAAAGAGGTATCTATGCTCCAACTGATTGAAACCATCAACAATGCCGTGAACAATTTTATCTGGGGTGTTCCGGCTATGATCTGCATTTTCGGTGTCGGCCTTTACCTGAGTCTGCGCACCCGTTTTCTCCAGATTCGAAAATTCCCGTATGCGATCCGCACAACGATCGGAAGAATGTTCCGCAAACGAGATGCTTCCGATGGCGCAATTACACCGTTCCAGGCGGTCTGTACAGCACTTGCCGCCACGGTCGGTACCGGTAATATTGCCGGTGTTGCCGGCGCTATCGCTATCGGCGGACCCGGTGCCGTGTTCTGGATGTGGGTTTCCGCCCTGCTCGGCATGTGTACGAAATTTGCCGAGGTAACACTGGCTGTTTTCTATCACGAGAAAAACGCCAACGGGGAACTCGTCGGCGGACCGATGTATTACATCAAAAACGGTCTCAGCAAAAAATGGCATTTTCTGGCCTATCTTTTCGCTGCTTTCGGTGTACTGACTGTGTTCGGAACCGGAAATGCAACGCAGGTCAACACCATCACAACCGCAGTCAACTCCGCACTGATGAATTACCATGTGATCTCAAAGGACGCGATCCCTACCTCCAACCTGATTCAGGGTATCATCATTGCGGCACTTGTAGCGCTGATCCTGCTCGGCGGTGTCAAACGGATCGCACAGGTAACAGAAAAGCTCGTTCCGTTTATGGCTCTGTTTTATATTGTCCTTGCCATCGGTGTAATTTTGCTGAATCTCAACCGGATTCCGTCTGTTTTCGTATCGATCCTTGAGGGCGCCTTCCGTCCCTCTGCTGTTACAGGCGGTATCGTCGGAAGCATGCTCATGAGTGTGAAAAAAGGTGTGTCCCGCGGTATTTTCTCAAACGAGGCAGGTCTTGGTACCGGTTCGATCGCGCACGCCTGTGCCGACACAAAAAAGCCGGTCAAACAGGGTATGTTCGGTATCTTTGAGGTATTTACTGATACGATCGTGATTTGTACCTTAACTGCACTTGTTATTCTCTGCAGCGGTACTTCCATCACCTACGGACAGGCTGCCGGCGCAGAGCTGACCATCAGCGGTTTTACCCTTACATACGGAAACTGGGTTTCGCTGCTCACCGCGTTCGCGATGTGCTGCTTCGCCTTTTCCACGATTCTCGGATGGGGACTTTACGGTGCACGCTGCATCGAGTTTTTGTTCTCCGAAAGAATCACAAAATATTTTATGGCCGCCTATGCGCTGGTTGCCATCCTTGGCGCCACCGCAAATCTCGGCCTGATGTGGAGCATTGCCGAGACCTTCAACGGCCTCATGGCAATCCCGAACCTGATTGCGCTCTTCCTGCTTTCGGGCAAGGTTGTGGAGCTTACAAAAGAATATTTTTCCGGAGAAGGCAAAACCCGGTAAAATCCCTTTTATCGCGGCGCATTCCCTTCTTCTGTAAGAAAATCATGTAAATTCGCCTTTTCCCTTGACAATCAGGTTGCTACCCCTTACACTGTTAAAAGTTTATAGCTTGGCTTCACCTTCTTCTCGGCAAGCATGTGGGTCGGCCAGCAGCTCGCTGACGGCCTCGATTTCTGGGGCTTTTTGGGATCACTGATCCTTGGTGGAATCATTCTTGGTATTTATACCGGTCTGCTCGGCTACGTCGGTGCAAAAACCGGTCTGTCACTTGATCTTTTGTCCCAGAGAGCCTTTGGCGAAAAAGGTTCCTATCTGCCGTCAGCCATGACCAGCTTTACGCAGATCGGATGGTTTGGTGTCGGCTCCTTCGTTTCCGGCGGAACCGCAACTCCAAACTTCGCACGTTTTGCAAAGAACGGAAAAGCGGGTGCCATCACCACGGTTGTGGCTTTCTTTATCGGAAATTCCCTGATGTTTTTCTTCGGTGCTGTTTCCTCGATCTTTGTCGGCGGAAACGATATCTTCGAGGTTATGGTCCGCCTGAACCTGTTCTACCTGGCTGTTCTCGTTCTCGGTCTTAATATCTGGACTACAAACGATAACGCCCTGTACACCGCAGGTCTTGGTCTTGCCAACATCTTCCATCAGAGGAAAAAACCGATGGTTCTCCTTTCCGGTATCATCGGAACGGTTGCCTCCGTATGGCTGTACTACAACTTCTGCGGCTGGCTCAACATTCTGAATTGTACCCTGCCGCCGGTCGGCATGATTCTGGTGCTCGCCTACTTCATGAACAAAGAGGACTTTGAAACCGATCAGCCGAAGCTTAAAACCGTAGACTGGTTTGCGGTCGCCGGTGTCATTCTCGGTGCCATTGTTGCGAACCTCTTACACTGGGGCATCGCTTCCATCAACGGCATGGTTGTTGCAGCCGTATGCTACTGTGTCGGACAGGCCGTAAACAAAAGAAAATAACAATAACGCCCTTGGCATGTTTCTCGCTTTCATCCTGGAAACATGTTCAGGGCTTTTTATTTCTTCTGATTCGCGTTATAATGTATACATAACTCTGTGCATAGTTATAATTTTCGAAACGAAAGGAAACTGCCCGGATGATCCATTCCACCGTATCTGCTCCCAAAGGAGAAAAAACAAAATACCGTCTTGCCGAATCTATGAAGGAATGCATGAAAACAACACCCGTTGAAGAGATCACCGTGCGCCAGATCTGTGAAATCTGTGGTGTTACCCGCCAGACCTTCTACCGCAATTTTCTCGATAAATACGATCTGATCAACTGGTATTTTGATAAATTACTGACAAAATCCTTTGAACATATGGGGCGCGGAACGACCGTTTTTGACAGTCTGGAAAAGAAATTTACCTATATTCAGAAAGAAAAAGCTTTTTTCGCCGCTGCCTTCCGCTACGACAAGCAGAATTCTCTGCGTGAGCATGATTTCGATCTGATTCTCGCGTTCTACGAAAATCTGATTCACGAAAAAAGCGGCAGTCCGGTTTCACCGGAAATGCATTTTCTTCTCGAGATGTACTGTCAGGGTTCCATCACCATGACCGTAAAATGGGTGCTTACCGGCATGGATCTGACACCTTCCGAGTTTGCCGCTCTTCTCGTCCGGGCAATGCCGGAAGACTTAAAAAAACTGTTCCGGAATCTGCAGCTGCTCTCTTAGAGCGCGTGTCAAAGTGGGGCTTGCAGATTGCGGAAATGATTTTTCAGACACGCTCTGGTTATTTTTCACAAATTTTGTTCTGTTGTTTTTGTCACAATGGCGATTTTTTTTAAAGTGTTACACTTCGCTTCTTCTGTCACTTTCTTTTTCCCTTCCGGATTTGTTAATATAATAACAAGTTCAGTAAAACCATTCATTCATTTTAGAAGGGAGTTTTTCAATCATGGCAAATCGTATTAATTTAAATGCAACCTCTTATCACGGAGCAGGCGCTATTGCCGAGATCGCAAATGAAGCAAAGGCACACGGCTTCAAGAAAGCATTCGTATGCTCTGACCCGGATCTGATTAAATTCAACGTTACTTCCAAAGTAACCGATATTCTGACCGCAAACGGACTCGACTATGAGCTTTACAGCGATATCAAGCCAAACCCGACCATCGAAAACGTAAAACACGGCGTAGAAGCTTTCAAGGCATCCGGCGCTGACTATCTGATCGCCATCGGCGGCGGCTCCTCCATGGATACCTCCAAAGCCATCGGCATCATCATTGCCAACCCTGAATTCGAAGATGTACGCAGCCTGGAGGGCGTAGCACCTACCAGGAAGCCCTGCGTTCCCATTATCGCAGTGCCCACCACAGCAGGTACCGCAGCAGAGGTTACCATCAACTACGTTATCACCGATGTAGAGCGCAAGCGTAAGTTCGTATGTGTAGACCCTCATGATATGCCTATCATTGCTGTGGTAGATCCCGAGATGATGTCTTCTATGCCTAAGGGTCTGACCGCTTCCACCGGTATGGATGCACTGACCCATGCAATCGAAGGTTACACCACCAAGGCAGCCTGGGAGATGACCGATATGTTCCATCTGAAAGCCATCGAGATCATTTCCAAGTCCCTGCGCGGCGCGGTAGCTAATACTAAGGAAGGCCGCGAAGGCATGGCTCTGGGTCAGTACATTGCCGGTATGGGCTTCTCCAACGTAGGTCTCGGTATCGCTCATTCCATGGCACATACCCTGGGTGCCGTATATGATACCCCTCATGGTGTTGCCTGCGCAATGATGCTTCCAATCGTTATGGAGTACAATGCTGACTGCACCGGTGAAAAGTATCGTGAGATCGCTCGTGCTATGGGAGTGGAAGGTGTAGACCAGATGGATCAGGCAACCTATCGTAAGGCTGCTGTAGATGCCGTTCGCAAGCTGTCCGAGGATGTAGGAATTCCTTCCAAGCTGGAAGCACTGAAGGAAGAGGATCTTCCTTTCCTGGCAGAATCCGCTCATGCAGATGCCTGCGCACCCGGCAACCCTAAGGATGCAAGCATCGAGGATCTGACCGCATTGTTCCGCAAGTTAATGTAATCATTAAATTTGCTACTGTTTTTCCGAAAAATAATATGGTATGCTAAGAAACGAGCAGGCTTGCGAGAGCAGACCTGCTCGTTTTTAAAAGAAAAATGGATGAAATCAACAGGACAAAGGAAACAATAATGGGCAATACAAAACATACCAAAGAACAGATCCGTGAAAGAATCCAACAGAAAAAGATTCTGTTTGACGGAGCTTTCGGCACTTATTACGGAGGAAAATACGACACGAGGCAGCTGCCGGAGCTGGCGAATCTGGAGGCTCCGGAGCGGGTAAAGGAGATCCACAGAGAGTATCTGGAAGCAGGAGCACAGATTTTACGAACCAATACCTTTGCTGCTAACAGCTTCTGCATGGATATACCCCGGGAACAGATCGGAGAGACACTGCGCAGTGGGCTTCGACTGGCAAGGGAAGCAGTGGCAGAGTGGAGAGAGACCACCGGAGAGACGAAAGAGATCTACATAGCGGCGGACATTGGCCAGATTCCAGGGGAGGCCATGGCACAGAAAGATGCTTTAAGCAGAGAATATGAAGAAATTTGTAATATTTTTCTGGAAGAGGGAGCGGACTTTTTTGTCTTTGAAACATTTTCCGAGATGGAAGAGCTCCTGCCTGCGATCAAAATGATCGGGGAACAGGCATTTATTACGGTACAATTCTCTGTAAACCAGTTCGGCTACAGCAATGCAGGATTAAGTGCAAGAAAGCTTTTACAGAGAGCGGGTGAGGCAAAGGAGATCGATGCCGTGGGCTTTAACTGCGGTGTGGGTCCGTCCCATATGCACCGGATCCTGCAGATACTGGAAAAACCGGAAGGAAAACTTCTCACAGCCCTTCCCAATGCGGGGTATCCTCAGATGGTCACCGGCCGTATGCTCTTCACCGGGGATAACAAAGACTATTTTGTGGACAGAATGCAGCAGATGATAGCTCTTGGTGTGGATATGGCAGGCGGGTGCTGCGGTACGACACCGGAATATATCGCAGATCTTGCCGGAAATCTGGACTTTACCCAGTATCCGCAGGCACAGGAAAAGGCAGAACCGGAGAAAAAACAAGCTGGCACAGAGGATCATTCTTTTTACCATAACAAGGAAGCAGAAGGTGGGAAGAAACTGATTGCCGTCGAACTGGCACCTCCTGCGGGTATTGACGATGAAAAGCTGATGGATGCCGCACATCTGCTGCAGAGAAGCGGTGTAGATGTACTGACTTTTCCGGATTCCCCCTCGGGACGTACCAGAGCGGATTCTATTCTCATGGCGGAAAAGGTAGCGAGGGAGACCGGTATGTGTGTCATGCCTCATATCTGTTGCCGGGATAAAAATGCCATTGCCATGCGTTCCCAGCTGCTGGGAGCCTATATCAATGGCATTCAGAATTTCCTTGTGATCACGGGAGACCCCATTCCTTCCATGGTGCGGACCACGGTGAAGAGTGTGTTCAACTTTGATTCTGTGGGACTGATGCAGATTCTGGCGGATATGAACGAGGAGCAGTTCACGCAGGCTCCGGCCAGCTACGGCGGAGCCATCAATCAGAGCAGGCGTAATCTTGAGGTGGAGATCGGCAGAGTGAAGAAGAAAATGGCGGCGGGAGCCACCTTTTTTCTGACACAGCCCATTTCCACACAGGAGAGTGCCGACAGAGTGCGCCGGATCAAGGAGGAGACCGGAGCAAGGATTCTCTGCGGGATCATGCCTTTCGTGAGTCTTAAAAATGCCACCTTTATGAAGAACGAGATGGCAGGCATCGACGTGACGGACGAAGTACTGGCAAGATACCGGGCGGACATGACCAGAGAAGAGGGAGAGCAGGCCGGTGTGCAGCTGGCAAAGGAAGTGATCGTCATGACGGAGGATTTTGCGGACGGCTATTATTTCTCCTTTCCCTTCAACCGGGTGACCATGCTGGAAAAAATACTCAATTAATGTTTTTTTTTTCAAAAAACAGTTAACAAACCTTGGAAAAATCCGAAATAAGTAGTATACTGTAACTGATATAAAAGGACTAATGGCTGAAAGGCCGATTCAAAACAGTTGACACGGAGGTGACTGTGATGAGTATTAATATTCAGGCAAAGACCAATTATTCATTTCTGTTTTCCGGTTTGAGCTCTACGGCATCCAATGCGGCAAGCAGCAACTGGCTGGCAGATTATGCAAGTATTAAGAACGGCAGCTATGCCAAGCTGATGAAGGCTTATTACGGCAAGGAGAACAACGCATCCAAAACCGCAGCTTCCGACATAACGAAGAAAGACACCACGACGGAGACCGCGAAGAAAGCACTGGCCAAGGTAGAGACCGCCACTGATGCTTTGAAGGAATCCGCAGATACATTACTGGCTACCGGTAAAAATGATCTGTTCGCACAAAAGGATATCACCACCAAGGATGAGAATGGTATAGAGACCACGACCAAGGGCTATGATACCAGTGCCATCTACAATGCGGTGAACAGCTTTGTGAAGAATTACAACAGCGTGATGGCTGCTGTGGATGATGTGAGCGATACCACAGTGAACAACCGCACGGAATCTCTGGGGAATACTACCATTGCCAACAGTAAGCAGCTGGCGAAGATCGGTATCACTATGAAAAATGACGGCACCCTGTCTCTGGACAAGGATACCTTTATGAAAGCCGATATGAATACTGTGAAGAACCTGTTCCAGGGGAACGGTTCCTATGGTTATCGTGTATCCGCACAGAGTTCCATGATCAATTTTGCAGCAGACCATGCTTCCACCAGAAGCAGTCTGTACACCGGAACAGCAGGATATACCGGCACTTACAATGCAGGCAATCTGTTCAGTTCCTACATGTAAATGTAAAATAATTGGTAACTATTCAGAGCCATGCAAAACTGTGTTCTGCGAATGCTTGCATTCAGGCAGATAAGCAGTTTTATATGGCGAAGTAACCTCATGAGCAAAAAGGAAGCCTCGTAGAGGCGATTTTGCGAATGGGGTCTGAATAGTTACAAGGCCGAAGAACGCAGAAATCGTAATTATTTTGCATACAGTTTAAATAATTCGAAAAATAGTGTTGACATTTGGAGCCGGTTGTTGTAATATACATTTGTTCGCAGAAATGGCGGAATTGGCAGACGCGCACGGTTCAGGTCCGTGTGGTAGTGATACCATGAGGGTTCAAGTCCCTCTTTCTGCATCACATGGCGGTGACCGAAAGGTTGCCGCCTTTGTCGTTTCTGAAAAATATAATACAAAACCGGGAAAGGGGCGAAAACCGTGGCAATTAATAGAAGAGACAAAACGAAGACAGACAGGGCATCGAAAGTACACAAGGACTGGTACAAACTGGATCTGTCGGCCATCGTATACCCGACCTTACAGAGAAGAGATTTTTCTTCCGTTTATCGTTTGTCCGTTCTTTTAAAGGAGGAGATCGATCCCGAGATGCTGCAGCGGGCGGTGAATCTGACAATGCCTCGTTTTCCGACGTATAAGGCGGCTATCCGCAAGGGTGTCTTCTGGAGATACCTGGAGCCCAATGACCGCCCCGGCCCATTTGTGCAGGAGGACGTGAAAAATCCCTGTCAGCCCATGTATTTCAAGGCCAATAACCGGTATCTGGTAAGAATCTATTATTACCGGAACCGGATCGCCCTGGAGGCCCATCACAGTCTGGGAGACGGTACCGGAGGCATGTGCGTATTGCAGACTCTGACGGCCACTTATCTGCGCCTGAAGGGGCATACGGAGATTGAGAACGGCGGTTTTGTGCTGGATATTTTAGAGACACCGGATCCGGTAGAACTGGAAGATGCCTACATGAAATATGCCAATGCCAAGGTGTGCCCGCCCAGACCGGGGGAGAAGACTTACCGTGTCCGGGGAACCAAGGAGCCCTTTTATACCCTAAACATCATAGACGGTATTATGTCGGTGGCAGAGGTCATGAAGGTGGCAAAAAGCTATAATGCCACCATTACGGAATATCTCAATGCGGTTCTGCTCTATGCACTGATGCAGAAGCAGGAGAGTGAGTGGCATTTAAAATTACGTCCGGTAAAGATTGCCATGCCGGTGAATCTGCGGCGCTTTTTCCCATCGAAGACTCTGCGGAATTTTATCACCATGATCTATCCGGGGATTGACCCAAGACTGGGAGAATACACTTTTGAAGAGATCGTGACCCAGGTGCACAATTACATGCGGTATTATCTGAATGAAAAGCTGTTGCGGGGAGATATCACCACCAACGCAGAGACCCAGAGGAACCCGTTTATCCGTGTGGTACCGCTGTTTATCAAGGATCTGGTGGTCCGCCAGTTCTATACGAAGATCCAGGACAAAAACTCTTCGGCGGGACTGACCAACATGGGAGCTTTGAAAGTGCCGGAGACCATGAAGCCCTATATCGAACGTTTTGATATCTATATGGGACAACCGTTCTCTACGAGAACCAACTGTGCCATTGCCAGCTTTGAAGATATTCTTACCATCAATTTTGCCAGCAGTATTGCGGAAACGGATGTGGAACGACTGTTTTTCCGCAAGCTGGTACAGGACGGTATTCATGTGAAGATCGAGAGTAACCGGTAGATCCTCCGGTTAGAAAGGAAATGCTTATGTCATATTGTGTGAACTGTGGTGTGGAACTGGATGCTTCGGCAAAGAAGTGCCCTCTGTGCGACACACCGGTGTATAATCCCAAGGCACCGGAACCGGAGAAGCAGCCATCCCCTTTTCCAAAGGAAAAGGGACAGGTGGAAGTGGTAAAAAGAAAAGATCTGGGAGTACTGTTGACGGTTATTGTACTGGCTACGGCGGTGACCTGTGGGCTGTTAAACGCTTTTGTGTTCCGCAGCAGTCTGTGGTCTCTGGCGGTGATCGGCGTAGTCCTGGTATTGTGGGTTATTATGATCCCTGTGGTTATTTATACGAGACAGCCCATTTATCTGTCGATTTTGCTGGACGGTGTGGCGGTGATCGTGTATCTGTACCTGCTGACTTATCTGACGGGACAGAGCGGATGGTTCTACGGACTGGGACTGCCTATCGTATTATTGGTGACAGCTGTGGTGGAAGCAGTGACGTTCTGTATGCGCAGACTTCCCATGTCTTTCCTGACGGGAGCATTGTATCTGATCTCGGGAATCGCTGTTTTGTGCGTTGGACTGGAACTTCTGATCGACCGGTTCCTGAGACAGGAGATCGCACTGGGATGGTCGGCTATCGTGCTGACGATCTGCGTGATCGTCGATATCACCATCGCCACCCTTTTATCCCGGAGGAGACTGCGCAATGCAGTGCGCAGAAGATTGCACTTTTGATCACTATTCAGAGCAAACAACAAGTGAACTTGTTGTTCGGGAAAGCATCGGAGATGCGATTTTGCGAATGAGGCGCTGAATAGTTACGAGAAAACTAGGTGAACAGGAGGAACTTATGGCACTGGTAGGAAAAAACAGTGAGAAGAACAACCAGAATCTGATGCAGCTCATCCGCAGGGCCCATGGTCTTGTGGAGAATCCGGATCTGGAGAAGCACAGACAATCCCAGGATCACATTGGCGAGCTGCTCGGCAACAGTAAAGAGATCCAGTACCGTCCCGTGGACATCGATGGCATGGATGCGGAGTGGGTCAGCGTGAACCGGGCTCATATGAAAAAGTATGTGATCCTGCATTGCCACGGAGGCGGATATTCCACCGGCAGCAGTATCTATGCCAGAACCCTGACATCAAAGCTGGCGGCGGGTACTTCCATGGATGTGCTGTGCTTTGATTACAGACTGGCACCGGAGCATCCGTATCCGGCAGCTGCGGAGGATGCCATGAAAGCCTGGAACTATCTGATGCTTTTGGGCTACGGAGCAAGAGATGTGATCATTACCGGAGATTCGGCCGGAGGTAATCTGGCGCTTTCACTGGTGTTGAAATTAAAAGAGCAGGAGCGCTTGTTTCCCAGAGGAATCGTGCTGATGTCTCCCTGGACGGATCTTACCGGCGAGGGCAAGACTTTCCAGACCAAGGCGGAACTGGATCCGGTACTGGATAAAGAGTACATCGACCGTATGACCAGGGCCTATGCCCCGGACAGAGATCTGACGGATCCTTATATTTCTCCGCTGTTTGGAAACTTTCATGGTTTCCCGCCCGTCTATATTCAGGTGGGAGAGAATGAAATCCTGTTGGACGATTCTCTGCGGCTATATAAAAATCTGATCAAAGCCGGGGTCGCTGCCCATATCGACCGATTCCCCGGAATGTGGCATGTTTTTCAGATGTCACCCTTCAAAAAGGCCAGTGAGGCCATGGATAAGAATGCGGAATTCATCTATTCTGTGTGCAGATAATTTAAATCAGAAAAAATGACTATTTTTTCAAAAGAAAGAAAAGGATTTTTAAGACAGGCACAGAATATTAGAAGTAGGGGCAGGAGGAACTATGACGATCAGAGAAAACTTGGAACAGTGGGAAAAGGATTATTTAAGTCCGTACGCATCCTTGAGTGTGAACTCCAAAGGACGTCTGCGACCGGAAGAACAATGTGATATCCGGCCGGTGTTTCAGAGAGACAGAGACCGTATTATCCATTGCAAGGCCTTTCGAAGGCTAAAGGATAAGACCCAGGTATTTCTGACACCTGAGGGTGACCATTACCGTACCAGACTGACACATACGCTGGAGGTATCCCAGACGGCCAGAACCATAGCCAAGGCATTAAAGCTGAACGAGGATCTGGTGGAAGCCATTGCTCTGGGACACGATCTGGGACACACGCCTTTCGGACATGCCGGAGAGCGTGCGCTGAACAGAGTATGCCCTTTTGGCTTCGAACATGCCGAACAGAGCGTCCGCACCGTGGACATTCTGGAGAAGGATGGCAAGGGGCTGAATCTGACCTACGAGGTGCGAGACGGTATAAGAAACCACCAGACCATTGGAAAGCCCCACACCCTGGAGGGCAAGATCGTCAGACTTTCCGATAAAATTGCCTATATTCATCACGATATGGATGACGCCATCCGCGGAGGAATCCTCACGGAAGCGGATGTGCCGAAGGACATCTGTGAGGTGATCGGCAGCAGTCCCACCGAGAGACTGGATCATTTCATTCATGACATCGTGACCAACAGCATGGACAAGGGAGACATCCTGATGTCGGAGCCGGTGGCGGAAGCCATGACGAAGATACGACAGTTCATGTTTGAGAGAGTTTACAAGAACCCGATAGCGAAGAGCGAAGAGGGGAAAGCAGAGATGCTGATGGAGACATTGTACCAGCATTTCCTGAAGCATCTGGATGATCTGCCGGAAGAATATCTCAATCTTCTTTCCGTGGGAGAACCGAGAGAGAAGGTCGTCTGCGACTATGTGGGAGCGATGACGGATCGGTTTGCCATAGCGGTATACGAGGATATTTACATACCGAAATCCTGGCAGAGATAGGTACAAGATAAAATAGGAGTTAAAAAACGTGTATTATCCCGAAGAACTGGTAGAAGAAGTCAGAGCCAGGAATGACATCGTGGATGTGATCTCCGGCTATGTCTCATTGAAAAAAAAGGGAAGCAACTATTGGGGCTGCTGTCCTTTTCATAACGAAAAAACACCTTCCTTTTCGGTGTCTTCGAACAAACAGATGTATTATTGCTTCGGATGCCATGCCAGCGGAAATGTATATACGTTTCTTATGAAATATGAAAACGATACCTTCCCGGAGGCCATTAAGATCCTGGCGGACCGCGCCGGGGTAAAGCTTCCCGAAGTGGAGGAGACACCGGAACAGAAGAAAAAAGCCGGCAAACGTATGCGGCTGCTGGAAGTCAATAAGGAAGCGGCAAAATATTTTTATTATATGCTGCGGGATCCCCGTGGCGAAGTGGGAATGCGGTATCTGACGGGGCGGAAGCTGACCGATGAGACCATGCATCATTTCGGACTGGGTTATGCCGGGAAAAACGGCGAGCAGGTGGTACAGTACCTGCGGAAAAAGGGCTTTACGGACGAAGAGATCAAAGACTCCGGACTGGCAATGTTTTCTGAACAGCGGGGACTGCGAAGCCAGTTCTGGAATCGTGTCATGTTCCCCATACAGGACATTAACCACAGAGTCATCGGCTTCGGCGGCAGAGTCATGGGAGACGGGGAACCGAAATACCTGAATTCACCGGAGACCATGATCTTCGATAAGAGAAGGAATCTTTATGGACTGAATTTCGCAAGGACTGCCCGGACGGGCAATATTATCCTGTGCGAAGGCTACATGGATGTCATCTCCATGCATCAGGCGGGATTTACCCAGGCGGTGGCATCCCTGGGAACGGCATTTACGGTGGAACAGGCTAACCTTTTACACCGTTA
>ERZ827488.1965-NODE-1965-length-21851-cov-5.986878_pt1 | contig 21851 bp, 20 predicted proteins | sample MGYA00519771_ERZ827488 | MGnify/ENA primary metagenome ERZ827488 (study PRJEB31778, sample SAMEA3449323) | human gut metagenome | biome: human gut; feature: human-associated habitat; material: faeces | place: United Kingdom | collected 2010/2012 ... | reverse complement strand
CAACGGATTTAACAAAATATTGTGATGCTTCTAATAGCGTTAGTACAACAGGAACCAAAGAAGGTTGTATGAAATGGTATGCTTATAGTGATGATGGAACGAACTATAATATGATTTTAGACCATAATACAACAGCAACAGTACAATGGAACTCAACAGGAAGTAATAGTGAAATGAAAGAAGTAAAAGAAGCACTTACAACTGATACTAAAAAATGGAATAGTAGTCTAAATGCAAGATTAATAACAGCAGATGAAGTAGCTAAGATAACAGGAAATACAAATTTTGATGCAAGTAAAACTGAACAAAACTGGTTTTATTTAGATAGTAATAGTCAAACACAAACTGCAACAAGTGCAAGAGTAAGTAAATACGCATGGTTATTTGATTGTACTTATTATTGTACAAGTTATGGATGTAATGTGGCAGATTCAAGTACATGGGGCTATTGGACAAATAGTGTCTATGTAGGAAATCCTTCTTATGTGTGGCTTATATATAGCCGTGGTTACTTCGATTATGGTAGTGTTGCTGATCTTCACATTGGTCTTCGTCCAGTAATCACAATCTCAAAAGATATTTTAAACTAAAGATGATTCTTTAGTTTTTTTAAATCTATTAATAGACTTTCATTATACAATTTGTTAAAATAAAACTAGGAGATTGATAATATGGGAAAATATAATTTAGTAGCCTCTTGCTATAATTCCAGTTGCAATTGTTTTACTGATGAAATAGAAATAAAATTACAAGATGGTCCTAAAAACGAATTAGTAAGAATTGATTCTTATACCACTCTTTATACAAAACATGAGTTTTTAGAAAAATTAAGACAAAATAAAATAATTAAAAATCAGGATACACTTTCTATTCGATATTTAAAGTCGAAGAATTCACAGCCAATCTATTACAGCACCATTTTTGATCAACCAAAGTTAGCTAGTAGTATTCAGCATTTAATAGAAAAAAAGCATTTACAAAATCCTAAAAAAATTTTTTTGGCAGTTCGTTTAGATGATCCATATTTTCAAGCAGAATGGTTAGAATTAAATAGATTAATTCAGCAAAATAACTTAAGTCAAATTCAACAAAAATATAAAAATCAAAAAGAATTGGTGTTTTTAATTGAACGTTATTTAGAATCATTTTATGATGAAGCAATATCAAAAGAACAAGATTTAAAAGAAATTCAATTAGAATTTAGCCGATATAAAACATTTAGGGGATGGGTTGCTTCAAAATCAAAAAGAAAGATAACTCCATTTTCAGTAAAAAAAGAAATAGTAACTCCTAGTCCTAGCTTCAATTCAAATCAAGATTTTGAAACTCTATTTCAGAAAAAGAAATTAGTGGAATATAAAACATATTTATTAAATCAATACAACCGTCAAGATATGGAAAAGGAAGAATTTATTGAAGAGGATGAATTAGAGCAAATGGGATATTTAATGGAAGATGAAAACAATGCCAAAAGAAAATAATTTATTATGTCATATTATAGAATTTTTAAAATATTTGAAAGAAGAGAAAAACTATTCAAAATTCACGATAATAAATTATGGAAAAGACCTAAAATTATTTTTAGATTTTTTAAAATGCCAAAGTATCGAAAAAATAAACCAAATAAATTATTCAGTATTAAGAAAATATTTAAGTTTTTTATATGAAAAAGATTATAGTAAAAAAACAATATCAAGAAATATTAGTACACTACGCAGTTTTTTTAAATATCAGATGAAAAAAAAATATATTGAAGAAAATCCCATGCTTTTTATAGAAAATCCTAAATTAGATAAGAAATTACCAAAAATTTTATATAGTAATGATTTAGAAACTTTATTAAATATTCCAGATTGTAATACTACTTTAGGACAACGAGATAGTGCAATATTAGAAATGTTTTATTCTACAGGAATTCGTGTAAGTGAACTAGTCAATTTAAAAATAACAGATATTAATTTTGCTGATAAAAGAATTAAAATTCTAGGAAAAGGTTCTAAAGAACGCTATGTATTATATGGCAGTGTTTTAGAAAAAAAACTAGCCTTATACTTGGAAAATGGTTATCAAAAATTAAATAAAAATAAAGTTGATTTTATTTTTTTAAATAAAAATGGAAATCCTCTGACTACTAGAGGAGTAGAAACAATTTTAGATCAAATCTTAAAAAAAAGTGGTTTAAATTATCATATTAGTCCCCATGTGCTTAGACATACATTTGCTACAGATATGTTAAATAATGGTGCGGATTTAAAAATTGTTCAAGAATTACTGGGACATGAAAATTTGGCAACTACTCAGATTTATACGCATGTTTCTAATGAACGATTGAGGCAAGTATATTTAAATAGTCATAAAAGATAGAATTTTATCTTTTTCATATATAATTATTTTTAAATTTTAAAAATAGAGTGGTAAAGTTTTTATTTGTGTATGAAATAGATATTGAATTTAAAAAAATATTGATTTGTATTTTCTTATTAATTTTGTTAATTTATCAACTGAGGTGAGTTGATGAAAAAAAAGATTATACAATGATTCATAAAACACTTCAAATTAATTTAAATAATTATTCTTTGGGATCAGATGAATTAAAAGAAAGTTATTATCTAACAACGGAAAAAGGAAAAATACTAACTAAAAAATTACAAATTGATATGGTAGATATGGTAAAAGGAAGAGAAATTTGCTATACTGATAGTGAAAACAAACTGGCAAGATGGTGTAAGGTGTTTACATCAACAAGTGAAGAAGAATTAAAAGAGGCTCTAGGGGATGATTTAATGGAACGGGAACCAAAAGAAAAATTGGTAGATGAAGTAACAAAATTAAGTAGCGATGAAGATGCCGTTATTTTGTATACCAAATTGAATGGCTAAGAAAATGCTAGAACAAAATTTTAAAATAGAAATAATCGAACAGATTACAGGACTAGAAAAACAACAAATTGAGAAACTATAGTTTCTCAATTTTTAAAAAAGGTGGTGATAAAATGATTGCAGAAGTATTAGTAGAATTAAAACTTAAAAATATAGATAAAACATATAGTTATAAGATACCATCGAAGTTAAAAAATTCTATCCAAGTTGGAATGCGTGTATTGGTACCATTTGGAAAACAAAAATTAGAGGGTTTTGTTTTAAAAATAACAGATACAATACCAGAATATGAATTAAAAGAAATTATCGACCAAATTGATGAAGAAGCTGTTTTAACAAAAGAAATGTTAGAATTAGGACATTATATTGCAAAAAAAACACTATGTAATTTAATACAGGCCTATCAGACTATGTTACCTACTGCTTTAAAAGCAAAGCATGGTAAAATAATTTCTAAAAAAATTAGTACTTATCTTAGTCTTTTACAAAAAGACTATGAGCCAATGAATTCTAGTCAAGAAAAAATAATCACTGCATTAAAAATAAAAGATATTAAAAAAAGTGAAGGAACAAAATTATCTGTATCTGCCGTTCAAACATTATTAAAAAAAGAGGTAATTAGAGAGTACCAGAAAGAAGAATATCGTCTAAATAATGATATCTCAAAAGAAGAATCTCATGTTATCTTAACCAATCAACAAAAAAGAACACTAAATGAAATTCAGTATCACCAATTTGATCCTCATTTAATTTATGGGGTAACTGGATCTGGTAAAACAGAAGTATATATGCAAGCAATAGAAAAAGTTTTAAAAGAAAAAAAAGAAGCAATTGTTCTTGTCCCAGAAATATCTTTAACACCACAATTAGTTTCTATTTTTAAAAAGCGTTTTGGAAGTGAGGTCGCTATATTACATAGTCGATTAAGTGATGGAGAAAAATACGACGAATGGAGAAAAATAGAAAGAAAAGAAGTTTCTATTGCAATAGGGGCTAGAAGTGCAATATTCGCTCCATTTACAAATCTAGGAATCATTATAGTAGATGAGGAACATTCTAGTACATATAAACAAGAGAATACTCCAAGATACCATGCAATTGATATTGCTCTATTTAGAGCAAAAAAATATAATATTCCTGTTTTATTAGGAAGTGCAACACCATCAATTGAAAGCTTTACAAGGGCAAAAACAGGAATTTATAAATTATCTATTATGAATAAAAGAGTAAATGAGATGCTTCCAAAAGTTACTTTGATAGACATGAAAGATGAAATAAAAAAAGGAAACCGTATTTTATCAGAAATTTTAAGAAAGAAAATAACAGAAACATTAAAAAGAGGAGAACAAGTTATTATCTTACTGAATCGAAGAGGTTATTCTACAGTATCTACTTGTAAAAACTGTGGTTTTACAGATAAATGCCCAAATTGTGATATCCCCCTTACTTTTCATCAAAGCTCTAATACAATGCGATGTCATTATTGTGGCTATGGTTCCAAAAAATTAACGATTTGTCCAGAATGTGGAAGTCATGATATTAATTCTTTTGGTATGGGAACAGAAAAATTAGAGGAGTATTTAAAAACAGAATTTGAAAATTCTTCTATTATCAGAATGGATATCGATACAACGACAAAAAAAGGAAGTCATGAGAAAATTGTAGAAGATTTTAAATTGGAAAAATATAACATTTTAATTGGAACACAAATGATTGCTAAAGGTTTGGATTTTCCAAAGGTAACATTAGTAGGTGTTATTAACGGAGATGCTTCTTTAAATATTCCAGATTTCAGAAGTGCAGAAAGGACTTTTCAATTATTAAATCAAGTCGCGGGGAGAGCTGGAAGGTCTGATCTTCCTGGTGAAGTAATTATCCAAGGCTTTAATATTGATCATTATAGTATTGTAAGAGCCAGTCAAAATGATTATCTAGGGTTTTATCAAGAAGAATTAAATATCCGAAAAATATTAAAATATAGTCCTTACTATAATCTTTGTTTAATCAAAATAAAAGATAAAGATTATGATGTAGCTTTGAAAGAAGCAGAAAAAATTGTAAATCATTTAAAAAGTAAAAAATTAAAAGACGTTATTATATTAGGCCCAAGTTCTAGTACAATTCCTAAAATCAATAATATTTATCAATTACAAATTATTATAAAATTTAAAAATACAAAGCAAATAATAGAAGAACTCATTTTTATTCGTGATTATTATAGAAGTAGCAAAGTAATTGTTGATATTGATTTAAATCCAATAAAACTATAAGTGTTACAAGATTATTGTAACTTTTTTCTTTACATAAAAACAAATGTTCGGTATAATAAATTAAGAATAACAAGTTGACAAAAGTGTTATAATAAATAATATTGAGGTGTTAATATGGATAAAATTATAATCAAAGGTGCGAGAGAAAATAATTTAAAAAATATATCAATTGAACTTCCTAAAAATAAGTTAATTGTAATGACTGGAGTATCTGGCTCAGGAAAAAGCAGTTTAGCATTTGATACAATTTATGAAGAAGGTAGAAGAAGATATGTAGAAAGTTTGAGTGCTTATGCAAGACAATTTTTGGGAGGATCTGAAAAACCAGATGTCGATAGTATTGAAGGATTATCTCCATCCATTAGTATTGATCAAAAAACAACCAATAAAAATCCACGTAGTACAGTTGGAACTGTAACAGAAATTTATGATTACTTAAGACTTTTATATGCTAGAATTGGGATTCCTTATTGTCCTATTCATCATAAACCAATTACAAGTCAAAGTATTGAAGAAATGACAAATCAAGTATTAAAGTTAGAAAATAATACGAAAATTAAAATTTATAGTCCAACGATTCATGGTGAAAAAGGAACTTTTAAAGAATATCTAGAAGGTTTAAGAAAAGAAGGTTATGCTAGAGTAAATATTGACGATATAGAATATGACCTATCTGAAGAAATTGAACTTTCTAAGGCAAAAAAGCATACGATTCAAGTACTAGTTGATCGTTTAGTTATAAAAGATGGGATTCGTTCAAGATTGTATGAATCTATTGAAACTGCTTGTAATTTATCAAAAGGTAGAGTTTATGTAGAAGTAATTGGTGGCACTAATTTTATGATGAGTGAAACTTATGCTTGCCCTGATTGTGATTTTAGTTTGCCAGAATTAGAACCTAGAATGTTTTCTTTTAATGCTCCTTACTGTGCGTGTCCAGAATGTAAAGGCTTAGGTGTCAATTATCACATTGATGAAGATTTAGTAATTCCAGACAGAACTTTATCCATTCATGAAGGAGCAATCAAAGTGATTAATTTGGATGATCCGAATAATATTATTAGTACACAACTTCATACTGTAGCAAACTATTTTGATATTGATTTAGATCTTCCTGTAAAAGAATTAGATAGAAAGAAATTAGATATTATTTTATATGGAACAAACGAAATATTAGAATATAATTTTAAGGCTAAAAATGGAAATACAAGAACTACAAAGGATACCTTTGAAGGAATTATAACAAATTTACAACGTAGATATATTGAAACAAAAAGTGGTTGGATTCGTGATTGGATTGAAAATTATATGGTAGAAGATACTTGTTATATGTGCCATGGTGCTAGATTAAATAGTGATGTTTTATCTGTTTTAATCGGTAAGAAAAATATTTACGAAATGACATGTCTTAGCATTAAAGATTTATATGATTTTTTTAATCAACTAAAATTAACAAAAGAACAAGAAGAAATTAGTAAATTAATTATTAAAGAAATTAAAGAGAGATTACACTTTTTAATTAATGTTGGATTAGAGTATTTAACTCTTTCTCGTAATGCTTCTACTTTATCGGGAGGAGAGGCTCAAAGAATTCGTCTAGCCACTCAAATTGGTTCTCATTTAAGTGGAGTATTATATGTATTAGATGAACCTAGTATAGGTCTTCATCAAAGAGATAACATGCGTTTGATTAATTCCATGAAAGAAATGCGTGATTTAGGAAATACTTTAATTGTTGTAGAACATGATGCAGACACTATGCTTGCAGCAGATTATTTAGTAGATATAGGCCCAGGTGCGGGAGAACATGGTGGGCAAGTAATGGCTGCTGGTACTCCAGAAGAAGTTATGAAAAATCCAAATAGTTTAACTGGTAAATATTTAAATGGAACTTTAAAAATAGAAGTACCTGAAAAAAGAAGAAAAGGGAACAAGAAATATTTAGAAATTAAAGGTGCGAAAGAACATAATTTAAAAAATATTAATGTGAAAATTCCTTTAGGAACATTTACTTGTGTAACAGGAGTATCTGGCTCTGGAAAAAGTAGTTTAGTAAATGAAATTATTTATAAAGCGGTTGCTCAAAATATATACAAATCAAAAGAAAAACCTGGTTTATTTAAATCTATTAAAGGATTAGAAAATATTGATAAAGTAATCGATATTTCGCAAACTCCAATTGGTAGAACACCAAGAAGTAACCCAGCTACATACACAGGAGTATTTGATGATATTCGAGATGTATTTGTTGAAACGAAAGAAGCAAAAATGCGTGGTTATGATAAAGGAAGATTTTCTTTTAATGTAAAAGGTGGAAGATGTGAAGCGTGTTGGGGTGATGGTGTAAAAAAAATTGAAATGCACTTCTTACCAGATGTTTATGTTCCTTGTGAAGTTTGTGGAGGAACTAGATATAATAGCGAAACTCTAGAAGTTAAATTTAAAGATAAAAACATCTACGATGTATTAGAAATGCGAGTAGAAGAAGCTTTAGAATTTTTTGAAAATTTTCCTAAAATTAAAAATAAATTACAAATGTTATCGGATGTAGGACTTTCTTATATTAAACTAGGACAATCTGCTCCAACTTTATCTGGAGGAGAGGCTGCTCGTGTAAAATTAGCAAAAGAGCTTCAAAAGAAACCTACTGGAAAAAGTTTATTTATTTTAGATGAACCAACGACTGGATTACATACAGATGATATTAAAAAATTATTAATAATTTTAAATCGTATTGTAGAAAATGGAGATACTGTTTTAGTCATAGAACATAATTTAGATGTCATTAAAGTAGCAGATTATATTATTGATTTAGGACCAGAAGGTGGAGATATGGGAGGAGCTATTGTAGCAACTGGTACTCCAGAAGAGGTTTCTAAAATAGAAAATAGCTATACAGGGCAATTTTTAAAAGATTATTTAAAATAATTGCATATTTTCTATAATATAGTATATAATAATATTGATTCATGGAAATAATGAGATTGATTAATATAATATCTGTTTTTAATACTTTATCTTGTTAATTATTAAAATGAATCATTTGAAGGCACTAATATTAGTGCCTTTTTTGTTGACAAAAGCGATTTAGGAAGGTATACTATTCTTATAAGTAAGATAGGAGAAGTGTGATGAAAAAGAACGGTTTTACATTAATTGAGTTGTTGGCAGTAATTGTCATATTGGCGATAATTGTTTTAATCTCAACTCCAACAATTTTAGAGATTATAGAGAAATCTAAATTGAATGCTGCTGAAATTAGTGCCCAAAATTATGCAGATGCTTTAGAGCAACAAATGGTAGCAAATGAAATTAATGGAGGTGTTTCTTTAGAAGATGGAAATTATTCTGTACAATACTTAAATAGTAATTTAAATATAGTTATGGAGGGTGACCAACCTGACGATGGTACAGTTATAATTTCTAATCAGAAAGTAAAGGGATTTAGTTTTACCTTCAATGATATTAGTGTACAAAAAAGTGCTTTAGATGGAAAAATAAGTACTACTAAAGAAACAAATAAAAGTTATAAATCATATAAAGCAGGCGACATTGTAACAATAGCAAACCAAAAATGGTATGTAATAAAAGACAGCGACAGTAAAACTTCTGAAGTAAGAGTAATGTTATCAAGCAATATAGATAATAAAACATATCCATATGATCAAGCAGAAACTTGTAAGCTAGGAAATACAAGTAATTGTCAAAAAATTTATCATAATGCTACAATAAAAAATCAAATTGTTGAGTACATAAATTCTTTGAATGTGAATGGTGTTAACGAAAATGATTTAGAATATGATGGCTTGATTGATTTAGAAGAGTTAGAAAATTTAGGATGTAGTGTAGTAAATAATGGAAATTCTAATCCAAACTATGATTGTACATCTGCTCCAAGTTGGTTAAAGAATTCTAACTATTGGATTAATAGCGTATATGCAATGGATGGAAGTAATAGTATTGTGTCATCTGATACAACAGAATATAATGACACTACTTACGGAATTCGCCCTGTAATTACAATTAATAAAAATAACGTAACAAAAAAATACTAGAAAAAACCTAGTATTTTTATAAATATTTTTTTAGAAATTCAATCGATTCTTCTTGAAATTTTAGAAATTTTTTAGCTAAAGCTAATATATCTTTATCAGCATCTCTTTCATAATTTTTAATCTTGGAAGAAATATCAACTGTTCCCATCGTCAAGCCTTCAATCATCATATGTGCTATGGCAGCATCACTATTATCTTCTTTTACTTCTTTTTTAATTCCCATAGACGCTCCCATTTTAGAAAAAGTGCTATTTTCCTTTATTTCAGTTTTCTTTTTTTCAAGCATTTTTTTGGAATCCTTTAAGAAATTTTCATAGCCTTTTAGAATACCTTCTATTACTTTTTTAATTTTATTTTCTTTTCCATTGATATCTTCTATTAATTTCGTAGTACTAAAAACACCCATTTCAGCAGTTTGATAAATATACTCTAATAATTCATTATTCTCATTCATATGATTCCTCCTAAAACTATTATGAGAAAAAACTTAAAAAATATTCATAGTAAAAGTAGTGTTCTATGATTTGAAATGGTATAATACATGATAGGTGAGAATATGGATAATCAAGTAATTAATAATATTAAAACATTAGGAATTGATATGATTAGTATAGCTGGTAGTGGACACCCAGGAATTGTTCTTGGAGCAGCTCCTATTTTATATACTTTGTATGCAAAACATCTCAATGTGAATGTTAGTGATCCAAATTGGATCAATCGTGATCGTTTCATAATGTCTGCAGGACATGGTTCAGCACTCCTTTATGCTACATTATTCATGGCTGGTTATTTGACTTTAGAAGATATAAAGCAATTTAGAAAAATTCATTCTAAAACGCCAGGTCATCCAGAACTAGGAGTAACACCTGGAGTAGATATGTCAACAGGACCTCTAGGTCAAGGATTTGCTGCAGCAGTTGGAATGGCTTTAGCTAGTAAGAAATTAAATCAGGAACTCAAATTTCCTAGAAAAAATTTTTTTGAAGCTGAAGAGTCTTTAATTGATCATAAAATATATGTTTTATGTGGAGACGGCGATATAATGGAAGGGATTACTTCCGAAGCAGCTAGTATTGCTGGAAATCTAAATTTAAATAACTTAATTGTATTATATGATTCTAATCATGTTACATTAGATACTAAAACAACTTATACCTTGAAAGAAAATACTTTAGAAAAATTTAAGTCAATGGGATGGAATACAATCTATGTAAAAAATGGAAATGATATAAACAGTATTGATCATGCAATCAGTAAAGCAAAGACATCTTCTAAACCAACTTTGATTGAATTTAATACCATAATAGGAATAGGAACAGAATTAGAGGGAACAAGTCAAATTCATGGTGGTCCTCTTTCTAATATTGAAAGAGAAAAATTAAAAATGAAATTAAATATTCCAAATACAGATTTTTATGTAAATAATGAAGCTAGAGAATATTTTCAAAAAGAAATTGCCAAACATACTGATATTGCCTATAGTCGTTGGTCAGAGCACTATCATAAATTTTCTTCTAATCCAGATAAAGATAATTATGACTTTTTATTAGGAAAAGATACAAATTTTGATTTATTACATCATGATTTTCATTTAGAACCCGATTTAAAAGAGGCAACTAGAATTACAAATCAAAAAATTATGGCAGAGATATCATCAATTTGTAATTATTTTATTGGTGGATCTGCTGATTTAGCTTCTGCTACAGGTACTTATTTAGAAGGGCAAAAAGACATTACTGCGGAGGACTATACTGGGAAAAATATTTTATTTGGAGTAAGAGAGCAAGCCATGGGCGCTATTCTAAATGGTATTAGTACTTATCACTATCATGTATTTGGCTCAACCTTTTTAAGTTTTTCTGATTATATGAAACCTTCTATTCGTATGTCAGCTCTTATGAATTTGCCAGTTACGTATATTTTCTCTCATGATTCTATTAATATAGGCCAAGATGGACCAACTCATCAACCAATCGAACAATTAGCGTCTTTAAGAGCAATACCTAATGTAAATGTTTATAGGCCATGTGATGCTAATGAACTAATAGGTTGTTGGAATACAATTTTAAAAAATGAAAATCATCCTAATTGTTTAATATTATCTAGAATAGATGTTCCATGTTTAAATATTAGTAGAAAAGAATTCGTTGAAAAGGGAGCTTACACTATTTTTACTGAACGAAATCAATTACAAGCAATATTGATAGCTACTGGAACAGAAGTTCATACAGCTATTCATATTGCCTACGATTTATATAAAAGCAATCAAATTGGAATTCGTGTTGTTAGTATGCCATGTATGGAAGATTTTTTAAATCAACCAAAGGAATATCAGGAAGAAATATTACCTACAGGCTATAAAAAAATAGTGATAGAAGCTGGTTCTCCATTTGGATGGGAAAAATTTGTATATAATGAGAAATATTTAATTTGTTTAAACCGATTTGGTTTTAGTGGAACTAAAGAAGAAGTATTAAAAGAAATGAATTTTGATTATGATTCTATAAAAAATAAAGTGATTAGCTTATTATAATAGTTAATCTTTTTTAATTTGACAAAATTTAAAAAATGAGTAAAATATAAGACTGCTTAGGGGTGGTTAAAGTGAAAAAAGAACAATTATTAGGAATTTCTAAATCACAAATCAAATGGAAAACAAATTATCAATATGTAAAGGATTATTTTATAAAAAATGGGGATACTATGATACCACGAGATTATGTGGTAAATGGTTATCAAATTAGTAGATGGCTAGACTATCAAAAGCAAAGAAAAAAAGGCATTGGAAAACCACTTTCTGATACAGAAATAAATTTATTAGAACAAATCAATATCATATGGGATACGTTAGATGATAAGTGGATTAATATGTATCAATTAGCTAAAAATTATCAAAAAAGTTATCATCACTTGAATGTACCGAGAGATTATGAAATTGATGGAAAGAAATTAGGAAATTGGATTAATTATCAAAGGGCACTTTACAATAAAGGAGTTTTATTTAAAGAAAAAGAAACTCTTTTAACGAATATTGATATGATTTGGAATTTAGAAAAATATAATTTTATTCATAAAAAAATTGATAATAGAACAAAAAAAGCAATTAAAATTCAATTGTTAAAAAAATTAGAAGATGTATTATTGCAAGATATTGAATTAGAGGAAATTGAAAAAGAATTTGTAAAAAAATTGAGTCTGTAGGTGATGATGTGGAAAAAATAGATTACAAGAATTTAGAAGCAACGGATTTAATTTGTCGAAGTAGTAAAGCTTATATTTATAAACTAAAAAATGGAGATATATTAAAAATATTTCACGCATTTATTTTAGATCTTTATAAGAAGTCCAATTTGCGACTAGAAGAAAAAATTACTTCGGCTAAACCATTTAAAACTGTTCCTGAGATTATAGTTCCTAAAATATCAGTCTATGATGATAATCAATTTATAGGCTATACTTGTAAAGAAGCAACAGGAATAGACTATAACTCTTATGATGATACTTTATCAGAAAATGAGTTTCATAATTTAAATAGATATGCTAAAGAATACGAAAAATTAGAAGATATTATAAAAAGAGGAAATAAGGAAAAAATTGTTTTTCCAGACTTTTGTACCTGTGATAATATTTTTATTGATAAAAACGGCAACTTTAGTTTAATTGATTACGATGGATTACAAATTGGTGACTTTATTACACCAGTTTTGTCTAGTTCATTAGGAAATCAAGAGCAATATAATTGTTTCAAATATCAGAGAAATAACTTATTTACTCCAGAACTTGATAAAAAAAGTTTAATTACATTATACTTTCTATCGGCTTTTAATATTGATATTAACAAGGTTGGGACATTAAATCCTATTACAAGAGAAATTGTAACTTTGGATGATATTTTTGAAATGATTGGATTAGATGATTATGATGTTCAAAATAAAGTATGGAAACTTTTTCAAGATAATAAGCAGAATGAATTTTTAGGAGAAGATGTTTTTAGAATTGCAGAAAACTATGATTTATTAGCAATTCCTATAGCAAAAAACACCTATATAAAGCGATTAATTAAAAAATAACAGTTCAAATGACTGTTTTTTTGTGAAATTTATTTCTTTTTCGATTATATATGAAAAATATCTGCTATAATATTACTAGAATAAGGAGGGTAACATGACAAAATATGTTTATGCATTCCAAGAAGGAAATAAAGATATGCGTGATTTATTAGGAGGAAAAGGAGCTAATTTAGCAGAAATGGTTCATATTGGACTACCTGTTCCAGATGGCTTTACTGTAACAACAGAAGCTTGTAATGAATACTATCAAAATGCTGAAACAATTAGTGAAGAAGTTAAAACACAAATATTAAAAGAATTAGAAAATTTAGAAAACAGAACTGGTAAAAAAATAGGATCACTAGAAAATCCTTTATTAGTTAGTGTAAGAAGTGGTGCTAGAGCTTCTATGCCAGGTATGATGGATACAGTTTTAAACCTAGGTTTAAATGATGAGGTTGTAGAACATTTAGCGACTATTACCAATAATAAGCGTTTTGCTTACGATTCTTATCGTAGATTTATTCAAATGTTTGCTGATGTTGTAAAAGGCTATGATAAAAGTAAATTTGAAAGATTATTAGATCAAATCAAAAAAGAAAAAAATGCTTCTTATGATACTGATTTAACAGCAGAAGATATGGTGGAAGTAACAACTAGATTCAAAGAAGTTTATAAAAATATTGCTGGAGAAGATTTTCCTCAAGATGCAAAAGCTCAATTAATTGAAGCTATTACAGCAGTATTCCGTTCTTGGAATAATGAAAGAGCAAATATTTATCGTAAGATGAACGATATCCCAAGTAGTTGGGGAACAGCTGTTAATGTTCAAGAAATGGTTTATGGAAATCGAGGAGAAAATTCTGGAACAGGAGTTGCTTTTACTAGAAATCCTGCTACAGGAGAAAATAAATTATATGGAGAATATTTAATCAATGCTCAAGGAGAAGATGTAGTTGCAGGTATTCGTACCCCACAATCAATTGAAACATTGAAAAATGTAATGCCAGAAATTTATGAACAGTTTAGTGAAATTGCTAAAAAACTAGAACAACATTACCGTGATATGCAAGATATGGAGTTTACAATAGAAAGCGGAAAACTTTATATGTTACAAACTAGAAATGGAAAGAGAACTGCACAAGCAGCTTTAAAAATTGCTGTGGATATGGTAAAAGAAGGACTAATTTCAAAAGAAGAGGCCTTAATGAAAGTAGAGCCAAAACAACTAGATCAATTACTTCATAAAAACTTTGATCCAGAAGATTTGAAAAAAGCAGAAATTATTACAACTGGTCTTGCAGCATCTCCTGGAGCTGGGACTGGAAGAATTTATTTTAACGCAACAGATGTCAGCAATGCTAGAAAACGTGGAGAAGAGACATTACTTGTACGTTTAGAAACTTCACCAGAAGATATTCAAGGAATGAATGATGCAAACGGAATTTTGACAGTTCGTGGTGGTATGACAAGTCATGCTGCAGTAGTTGCACGTGGTATGGGAACATGCTGTGTATCTGGTTGTGGCGAATTAGAAATTGATGAAGAAAATAAAACAATCAAAACAAAATCAGGACTTGTTTTTAAAGAAGGAGATTACTTATCAATTGATGGATCTACTGGAAATGTTTATGGTAGAGAAATTAAAACAGTAGAGCCTTCTATTAGTGGTGATTTTGAAACATTTATGAATTGGGCAGATAATACAAGAAAACTAGAAGTTAGAGCGAATGCTGATACAAAAGAAGATGCTATTCAAGCCAGAAAATTTGGCGCAGAGGGAATTGGACTTTGTCGTACAGAGCATATGTTCTTTAAAAAAGAAAGAATTTTCTCATTTAGAAAAATGATTGTAGCTGATACTTCTGAAAAAAGAGAGGTAGCTTTAAAAGAAATCTTACCTTATCAAAGAGAAGACTTTGAAGCTTTATTCGAAGCAATGGGTGAATATCCAGTCATTATTCGTTATTTGGATCCACCTTTACATGAATTCTTACCACATACAGATGAAGAAATAGAAGAATTGGCTTCCTCATTAGAAATTTCTTTTGAGCATTTAAAACAAAGAATAGAATCTTTGAAAGAATTTAATCCAATGATGGGACATAGAGGGTGCCGTTTAGCGATTACTTATCCAGAAATTGCTAAAATGCAAACAAGAGCTGTTATAGAAGCAGCTATCAATGTAAGCAAAAAAGGACTTACTGTAGTTCCAGAGATTATGATTCCTTTGACCGATGATAAAACTGAATTTAATTATGTAAAAGAACTTGTTGATTCAGAAGCAAAACAAGTAATGGAAGAAAATCAATTTACTGTTCAATATAAAGTTGGTACGATGATTGAAACTCCAAGAGCAACATTAATGGCTGATGAAATTGCCGAAACAGCTGAATTCTTTAGTTTTGGAACAAATGATTTAACACAATTAACTTATGGTTTTTCTAGAGATGATGCTTCTAAATTTTTAAATGATTATTATGATAAAAAAATATTAGAATTTGATCCATTTGCGAAGATTGATCAAACAGGTGTTGGTGAATTAGTTAGAGTTGCTATTATTCGTGGAAGAAGAACTCGACCTGATATAGAAATGGGAATTTGTGGAGAACACGGAGGAGATACAAGTAGTATTGAATTCTGTCATAAAATAGGATTAAATTATGTATCTTGTTCTCCATTTAGAGTGCCACTTGCTCGTTTAGCTGCGGCTCAAGCAGTAATTAAAGAAAAAAATTAATGATAACAAACTAAGATAAAAAATCTTAGTTTTCTTGTGATTCGATATAAGTAAGGAATAAAACATGGGCTGTAAAGGAGATTTCATAAATGAAAATATATAATTTGAAAGATAAGTTAGAATATTTGGATGAAGTGGCAACTTTAGAATATGAAGAATGGGCATCAGACAAAGAGAAAGACAAAAAAATTAGAATTGAAAGAAAAAAGAAAAAATTTGTGAGGCTTTTAATAATGAATCCTTTTGTAAGTTAATTTTAGTAGAAAAAAATAATTTAATAGGATTTATATCCATTTTTCCTAAAGATAGTGAAGAGGAAAAACAATTAACACCTTGGTATGCAACAATGTATGTCAAAGAAAAATATAGAAATAATGGATATTCCAAAATATTAAATGATGCTATATTAAAGGAAGCAAAGAATAGAAAATTTAAAGTACTATATTTAAAGACAGATTTAGAAAATTATTATGAAAAATTTGGAGCGATTTTTATAAAAAAATTAAAATCAGGTGAATCTTTGTATAAGTTTGAATTATAAACTTAATTTAAAAAGAAATAATTTATAAAAAACTGTTCTGAGTGAGGAAGAAAAATCAACGTTTAAAAATAATGTGACTATCATCTTTAAAACATTGTTAAAAAAAGTATCACTTAAGGATAATAGGAAAAGTTAGTTATCATTTGGAAAAAATTGACATATCAATTCTAGAAGTATATAGTAATAGGTAATCTATAGGAGAAAAAATATGAAAATAGTAAGAGATGAAGGAATTCAAATAAGAGTTGAACAATGTACTTATATTAATGATTTTCACGAAGGTTTAGTAAGAGTACAATTGAATGATAAATGGGGTTTTATAGATAAAACTGGGAAGATGGTTATTGAATGTAAATATGATTATGCTTCCGATTTTCATGAAGGATTGGCAAAAGTACAATTGAATGATAAATGGGGTTTTATAGATAAAACTGGGAAGATAATTATTGAATGTATATATGATGAAGCTTATGATTTTCACGAAGGTTTAGTAAGAGTGCAATTGAATGGCAAAAACTGTTTTATAGATAAAGACGGGAAAACAGTCATTGAATGTAAATATGATTATGTTTCCGATTTTCGTGAAGGATTGGCAAAAGTACGATCAAATAATAAATGGAGCTTTATAAATAAATATGGGGAAGAAACTATCAAATGTATATATGATGAGGTTTCTGATTTTCATGAAGGCTTAGCAAGAGTACGATTGAATAAGAAATATGGTTTTATAAATAAATATGGGGAAGAAGCTATTGAATGTAAATATGATGGAGCATATAATTTTTGTGAAGACTTAGCGTTTGTTCGATCCGATAGCAAATGGAGCTTTATAGATAAAACAGGAAAAGAAGTTATTGAATGTAAATATGATGGAGCATATAATTTTCACGAAGATTTAGTAAGAGTACAATTAAATAATAAATGGAGCTTTATGGATAAAACAGGGAGAAAAGCTATTGAATGTAAATATGACGAGGTTTCTGATTTTCATGAAGGCTTCGCAAGAGTGCGATTAAATAAAAAATATGGTTTTATAAATAAATCTGGGAAAGAAGCTATTGAATGTAAATATGATTACGTTTCCAATTTTCATGAAGGAGTAGCAGCAGTACAATTAAATGGTAAGTGGTTTTACATCGATTACATAGCACATATTGTTTTTGAATTTGGATTAATTAATAAAATCTCAAATGGAATTTTAAATTCTTCTAATCAAAAAGATTTAAAAACAATTGCAGATGCAATAAGAAAGTCAGATCACGTTAGTCTATATTATGATCTTATCATAGATGATAACAGGGTTTCTTTTTCAACTTTAGAAGAAAGAGAGCAATTTGAAAAGGAATTATTTATTGAAGAAGACTCTGAAAAACAATATACTTTAAGCAAGAAATAATTCTTGCTTTTAATGTTGCTAAAAATAAAGAAACATGTTACAATAAAAATGTATTCATAAAGTAGGTGATCATATGGATCAAACAAGATGCTATGATGTTTCCAAATTAAATGATGAAATCATTTTGAAAACATTAAGAGAAGTAAAAAAAATATTAGAAGAGCGTGGCTATAATGCTAATAATCAAATTGTAGGATATTTAATTAGTGGTGACCCAGGTTATATCACTAGTTATAAAGATGCTAGAAATTTGATGCTATCTTTAAACCGTAGTAAAACAATTGAAACACTTTTGAGGAATAGTTTAAAATGAGATATTTAGGACTTGATTTAGGAACTAGAACATTAGGTGTTTCCTTAAGCGATACAACACTAACGATTGCCTCTGCTTATGGTACAATTCGTTTTGAAGATTCTGATTATGATTCTTTGCTTCCTAAAATAAAAGAAATAGTAGAAGAATTTAACGTTCAAAAAATTGTATTAGGTCTTCCTAAAAATATGAACAATTCTTTAGGATTCCGTGCGGAAGAAACAATGGAATTCCAAAAAAAATTGATGGATTACTTAAAAATGGAAGTAGTACTTCAAGATGAAAGATTGTCAACTGTAGAAGCCACTAATTACATGATTCAATCAGATATGTCAAGAAAGAAAAGAAAAAAGAAAATAGATAGTTTAGCGGCTAATATTATATTGCAAACCTATTTAGATAAAATGAAAGGATGAATATCATGAAAGAAGAAAAAATTACATTTAAATTATTTGACGAAAACGGAAAAGAAGTAGAATATGAAGTATTATTCACATTTGAATCAAATGAAACTAACAAAAATTATATTGTTTACACAGATAACGAAATAGATGAAGAAGGAAACATTAAAGTTTATGCTTCTATTTATGAACCAAAAGAAGATGGAACAATTGATGAAAATACTACTTTAAAGCCAATTGAAACAGATGCTGAATGGGATAAAATTCAAACAATATTAGATGAATTACAAAAGGATGATACTACTGCAGAGTAGTTCTTTTTGAGATGAAAAGAAAAAAAAGAAAACTTAAAAAGAAAGTCAAAATTATCTTAATTTTAATTTCATTAATTTTGTTACTATATGGTTGCTATTTATTAGGAATTGGTAAAGTGAATAATGATAATACTGAAATTGTGTTTGAAGTGACAGAAGGAAGCAGTTATAATTCTTTAGCAAAACAATTAAAGAAACAAAAACTAATAAAATCTGAGCTTTGTTATAAAATGTATTTAAAACTACATAAACAAGATTCTTTAAAAGCTGGAAAACACAAATTACGAAAAAATATGAATGTTAAAGAAATTGTTAAAGAATTAGAAGGACAAACAGTTCAAGATTCTTCAATGATTACTTTTAAAGAAGGAATTAATTTTGAAACACTCATTTCATTAATCACTTCAAACACAAACATTACCAAAGATGACATTTTAGATAAAATATCAGATACTACATATTTAGATAAATTAATTCAAAAATATTGGTTTTTGACCGATGATATCAAAAATAAATCGATTTATTATTCCTTAGAAGGATATTTATTTCCAGATACTTATCAATTTCATAAAGATGGAACAATAGAAGATATTTTAGAAGCAATGTTGGATAATATGTCAAAAAAACTAGAATCATATCGTAATTTAATTCAAAAAAGTAAATATTCTATTCATGAAATTATGACAATGGCTTCTATTGTAGAATTAGAAGCATCAAATAGTGATGATAGAGCAGGCGTGGCTGGAGTCTTTTATAATCGTTTAGAAAGTGGTTGGTCATTAGGTAGTGATGTTACTACCTATTACGGATTGAAATTAGCTTTAAGTGAACGCGACTTATATCAAAATGAATTAGAAGAATACAATGATTATAATACAAGAAGTAGTAAAATGGCTGGTAAATTACCAGTAAGCCCTATTTGTATGCCAGGGCTTGAATCGATTGTAGCAGCGATTGAACCAGAACAACATTCTTATTATTACTTTGTGGCAGATAAAAATGGAAAAACTTATTTTAATAAGACAGCATCTGGCCATTCAAAAACTATTTCTAAATTAAAGAGTGAGGGTTTATGGTACGAATATTAGAAGAAATGGAAATTTATGCAAAAGAAAATCATGTTCCTATTATGATGAAAGATGGTATTGATTTTTTAACAGATTATATAAAAAAGAATCATATTAAAACAATATTAGAAATTGGTACAGCAATTGGATATTCTTCTTGTAAAATGGCGTTAGTAGATTCTAATATAAAAATAACAACGATTGAAAGAAATCCAGAAATGTATGATTTGGCGCTTAAAAATATTTCAAGTTTAAATTTAGAAAATCAAATTGAAGTAATATTCGAAGATGCGTTAAATGTAGAATTGAAAGATAAATATGATTTAATTTTTATAGATGCTGCGAAAGCTCAATATATAAAGTTTTTTGAAAAATTCAAAAGGAATTTAAAAGAGAATGGTGTCATTGTTTCTGATAATTTGAATTTTCATGGATTAGTTCATAGTAAAGAACCTATTGAAAGTAGAAATGTTAGAGGATTGGTTCGAAAATTAAATGATTATATTGTATTTTTAAAGGAAAATAAAGAATTTGAAACCACCTTTTTTGAATTAGGCGACGGTGTATCCATTTCAAAAAAAGTGAAAAAATAATATTGAAAAGATATAAATAAAATGTTACAATGTGGATGAACGAAAATAATAATATAGTTTGCCGAGAGCAAACGGGGGGGGGTAAACAACCCTCTTTTTTAGTGTGTAAGAAAGGAATGATAATAATGAAAAGAAAAGGATTTACACTTATTGAATTATTGGCAGTCATAGTAATATTAGCAATTATTACTTTAATTGCAACTCCAACAATATTAGGAGTAATAGAAAAAGCAAGAAAAGGAGCTTCTGAACAATCTGCTTTGGGATATATCGATGCTGTAGAAAAGCAAGTAGCGATTAATCAAGTAAAGAATGAAAATTTAATTAATGATGGAACCTATAATGTCCCAATGACTGGAATTACTGTAAAAGGAGAATCTCCAACCAAAGGATGGTTAAAAATAGAAAAAGGAATGGTAACTAATTATTCCTTTGTAATAGGAAAATATGTTGTAACAAAAGGTAGTGAAACAGTAAAAGGTGATGAACCAACAAAATCTGACGAAGAGGTTACAAAAATATATCCAGTATATAGTAATGGAACAGCAGTTTATTATAATCCAGAAACCAATGAAAAATGTAAGGAAAGTGAAGCAGTCAGTACAACGGGAACAAAGACAGGATGTATGAAATGGTATACATTTAATGATGAAGGAGAAACTACATCAACAGTCAACATGATATTAGATCATAATACAACAGCAACAGTAGCGTACAATTCAAGTAATGTAAATACAGTGCAAAAGGAAGTGGCAACCACTCTAACAGCTGATACAACAAGCTGGAATAGTAGTTTAAAGGCTAGATTAATAACAGCAGATGAGATAGCTAAAATTACAGGAAATATAAACTTTAATAGTTTGAGTGCTACAAATAGTGATTGGTTTTATTTAGATAGTAATAATCAAACTCAGACAGCAACAAATAAGGGAGAAAGTAATTATTATTGGTTGTTTGACTATACAAATGGTTGTACAAGTAATGGATGTAACGTAGCCGATACTAGTAATTACGGCTATTGGACAAGTACTCCAAATAACATCTCAGATTCTTATGTTTGGATTGTGTATAGACTTGGTACCTTGGGCAACGACGTTGCTATGGCATTCCCTTACCACGGGTTGCGTCCAGTAATTACAATCTCAAAAGATATTATTCAATAAAAAACTCAGACAATCTGAAGTGCACCCTTTAGGGTAGACATTTATAAAAAAACTTAAGTATGATAGAATA
>ERZ827488.1945-NODE-1945-length-22004-cov-3.880769_pt1 | contig 22004 bp, 19 predicted proteins | sample MGYA00519771_ERZ827488 | MGnify/ENA primary metagenome ERZ827488 (study PRJEB31778, sample SAMEA3449323) | human gut metagenome | biome: human gut; feature: human-associated habitat; material: faeces | place: United Kingdom | collected 2010/2012 ... | reverse complement strand
GAGCATGAAAGAAAGGGGATTACAGTTGAAAGCAATTAAAATGATATTAAAGGACGGACGGCTGGACGTACTGCCGGAGGAACGGGAAAAAGAGCCTGTAGAAGCCCGGAAAGAGCCGGCAGAAGTCCGGACACCACACATGGCCATCGAGATCGTTGATAAACCGGTGGATAAAGAGATGCCGATACAGCCGCAGGAGAGGATATGTACGGTGCCGGAGAAGGAAGGACTGCAGAGTGAAAGCAGGGAAGAGAAGGCTAAAAGGCTCCAGTGGATCCTGCAACAGTTGATCCGTGAGGCAGTACGGGAGAATAACCAGGACCTTTGCCGGGAACTCAAGGAAAGCATGGTCAAGGAGCTGGATTATCAGTTCCGCAGCAGAGAAGAGCGGGAAGAGGAGAGAGACCGCAGACTGGAACAGCGCAGCGAGGAGTACTATCAGAAGATGGACGAGCTGTTGCGGAAAAAGACCAGGGGACAACTGCGGAAACAGCAGAAAGAGGAGAGAAGGCCGAAAGTGGAAAAAGAGTCCACAGAGATCGCAGACAAAGAAAATACCGGCAGGGAAATTAAGGCAGAAAAAAAGAAAAGGCATTTCATTTTCTGAAATGCCTTCCCCGGGGTACGTTCTGAATCAGGAATTAATCCTCTGCGATAGCACCAACAGGGCACTGACCTGCGCAGGAACCGCAGCTGATGCACTTATCTGCATCGATTTCAAACTTTCCGTCGCCCATGCTGATAGCGCCAACGGGGCACTGTGCCTCACAAGCTCCACATGCTACACAAGCATCACCAATAACAAATGCCATAATCTTTTCCTCCTATTTTGCGTGTATCAAATCTCTTGTTTGATACAAATTTATCAATATAACCACTTGTATTGTAATATAAATGGGCTTTGAATACAAGCCTTATTTAGTATTTTTTATCAATAGTTACAGTTGCTTATTTATATTTATTGAACTCCAGAATCTTCTTCGCGTTCTGGATCCTCTCTTCGGTGGGCGGTTCTACACCCTCAAGCTTGTACGGAATCCCCAGTTCTTTCCACTTGTACTCACCCAGAGTATGGTATGGAAGAACTTCTACTTTCATGACGGTATCCAGAGTATCAATAAATTCTCTTGTCTTTTTCAGGTATTCGTCATTGTCAGTGATTCCGGGTACCAGTACATGACGGATCCACATGGGAATACCCTGCTCGGAAAGGTATCTTGCGCAGTCTAGAATATTCTTGTTGGTATGGCCGGTTAGCTTCTTGTGTTCTTCATCATCAATATGCTTGATGTCTAACATGACGAGATCAGTATATTTCAGTAATTCATTGAATTTGGAGAAGAAAGGCTCTTCTCTGGTAAAAGGCTGTCCGGAAGTATCAAGGTTGGTATTGATGCCTCTCTCGTGGGCCTTGCGGAAAAGATCGATCAGAAAATCGATCTGTAATAAGGCTTCGCCGCCGCTGACGGTGATGCCGCCTTCTTTGCCCCAGTAGCTGCGGAAACGCTCTGCCTTATCCAGAAGCTCGTCTGCTGTCATCAGATTGTCAGTGTCGGGATTCCAGGTATCTACATTGTGGCAATATTGACAACGCATATTGCAGCCCTTGAGGAAAATAAGATAGCGGATTCCGGGTCCGTCTACTGCGCCGAAGGATTCTAATGAGTGAATTCTGCCTTTGATCATTGTAATAATCTCCATTCTCTGCCGTGCAGGCAGCTGAGGGGTGGTGGTTCTCTGAATAGTTTTACCAAAAAGGAGCCGGACAATACTGCCCGGCCCCATATACATCAATTATCTCAAAACCTGTAAGAATTACAGACTCTTATGGCAGGTTCTTGCGATAACGTCATCCTGCTGCTCCTTGGTCAGGCTGATGAACTTAACAGCATAACCGGATACACGGATGGTGAAGTTAGCGTACTCAGGCTTCTCAGGATGAGCCTGTGCATCTAACAGCTTCTCGGTACCGAATACGTTAACGTTGAGGTGATGAGCACCACGATCGAAGTAACCATCCATTACACGTACCAGAGTTTCTTTCTGCTCGTCAAGGTTGTGACCAAGAGCGGAAGGAGCCATGGTCTGGGTATTGGAGATACCATCCAGAGCATACTCATAAGGCAGCTTAGCTACAGAGTTCAGAGAAGCCAGCAGACCACTCTTCTCAGCACCGTAGGAAGGTGATGCACCGGGAGCGAACGGTGTGTAAGCTGCTCTACCATCGGGCAGAGCACCGGTAGCCTTACCATATACAACGTTAGAGGTAATGGTCAGTACGGAAGTGGTAGGCTCAGAATTTCTGTAGGTGTGGTTCTTCTTGATCTTCTCCATGAAGGTCTTCAGCAGCCATACAGCGAATTCATCAGCTCTGGGATCATCGTTACCGTACTTAGGGAAGTCGCCTTCGATCTTGAAGTCTACAGCACAACCCTGGTCATCACGGATAACCTTAACCTTAGCATACTTGATAGCGGACAGGGAGTCAGCTACGTGAGACAGACCTGCAATACCGGTTGCGAAGGTTCTTCTTACATCGGTATCGATCAAAGCCATCTCAGCTGCTTCGTAGTAGTATTTATCATGCATGTAGTGGATCAGGTTCAGGATGTTAACATACAGAGATGCACACCAGTCAAGCATGATGTCGTATTTATGCATAACTTCATCGAAATCAAGGTACTCGGAAGTGATAGGAGCGATTTCAGGACCACACTGCATATGTTTGCCGTCCTTGTCCAGATGCTTCTCATCCTTACCACCGTTGATAGCGTACAGTAAGCACTTAGCCAGGTTAGCACGAGCACCGAAGAACTGGATCTCCTTACCGGTCTGAGTAGCGGATACGCAGCAGCAGATGCTGTAGTCATCACCCCAGATAGGCTTCATAACGTCATCGTTCTCGTACTGGATGGAAGAAGTATTCACAGAAATCTTAGCTGCGTACTTCTTAAAGTTATCAGGCAGAGCGCTGGAGTACAGAACGGTCAGGTTCGGCTCGGGGCTGGGTCCCATGTTCTCCAGAGTATGCAGGAAACGATAGTCGTTCTTGGTAACCATATGACGGCCGTCCATGCCGATACCACCAACTTCCAGAGTAGCCCATACAGGGTCACCGGAGAACAGCTGGTTGTAAGAAGGAATACGAGCGAACTTAACCATACGGAACTTCATGGTCATATGGTCGATCAGCTCCTGAGCTTCTTTCTCGGTCAGGGTGCCTTCCTTTAAGTCTCTCTCAATATAGATGTCCAGGAAAGTAGAGATACGTCCAACGGACATAGCTGCACCGTTCTGGGTCTTGATAGCTGCCAGGTAACCGAAGTATAACCACTGTACAGCTTCCTTAGCGGTTGTAGCCGGGCCGGAGATATCGTAGCCGTAAACAGCTGCCATCTTCTTCATGCCCTGCAGAGCTTTGATCTGTTCAGCGATCTCTTCTCTCAGACGAATGGTCTCTTCATCCATAACGCCTACGCCGCAGTTCTTCTTATCTTCCTGTTTCTTCTGGATCAGGAAATCGATACCGTACAGAGCAACTCTTCTGTAGTCGCCTACGATACGTCCACGGCCATAGGTATCGGGAAGACCGGTAACGATATGGGTATGACGAGCAACCTTCATCTCATCGGTATAAGCATCAAATACTGCCTGGTTGTGAGTCTTGTGGTACTCGTTGAAGATTTTGTCATATTTAGCGTTTACTTCGTAGCCATAGGTGCTTGCAGCCTGCTGAGCCATCTTGATACCACCATAAGGCATGAATGCTCTCTTTAAAGGCTTGTCTGTCTGCAGACCAACGATCTGCTCCAGATCCTTCATAGATTCATCAATATAGCCAGGGCCATAAGCGGTCAGACTGGATACGACCTCTGTTTCGCATTCCAGAACGCCGTTATGCTCACGCTCTTCCTTCTGTAACTCCTGAAGTCTGCCCCAAAGCTTATTAGTTGCTTCGGTAGGTCCCTCCAGGAAGCTCTCATCTCCATCATACGGAGTGTAGTTGGTCTGGATAAAGTTACGTACGTTGACGTCTACATCCCAGTGGCCATCTTTTTTAAAGCCTCTCCATGCTTCTGCCATGAAAATTTACCTCCTTCTGGTAAAAACAATTAATATTATCAACTGAGAGTACCAGTTGCGCTGGCATCCCAAGCTGTTTCTTTACGATAAAAGTGTACTACCTGACAAGGGTAAGTGTCAACCTTTTTAGGAATTGTTCCGAGTTTTGTACATCAGCAACAAAGCTTCCTCATTCATAAAAGCGCTTTGTCCATAAAATACCGATTATCTGACTCTATGTGCAAGCACCCTCGTCAGAAATCCGGTATTTTATGTCAGAGCTGATGTATTAAGAATATTCTTGTAAAATATGGGGGAAAGTATTATACTAAAAAAGCCTTATACGGCAGAAAGGAGACCGATATGACCGGAGTAACAAAAGACATGACCATTGGCGAGATCTTACGTGCCAATCCTGAAGTAGCTCCCGTACTCCTCGATGCAGGAATGCATTGCCTGGGATGCCCTGCTTCACAGGGAGAGACCCTGGAAGAGGCAGCTATGGTACATGGCATTGATGTAGATGAGCTTATGAAAGTGATCGAGGAGCTGTAAGCTTTGTATGTCTGTTTTGGAAACATCACCTGACCGGGGCACACAGGTGAAACAAAGTATTTATGGAATTTCATAGCTCAGATTTCCGCGCAATCGAAATGTGTCCGTCGATTGCGCGGATTTGAGAAATCAAAAGAATTCAAGGAATTCAGATCATCGGCCTTTGGCCGTCTTTTTTTGCCTTTTTCCCTTAGATATTATCTGATCCGATATTATGAAGTATGACTAGCACGGTAGATTCTTTCAGGGGAGGCTAATCCTGTGGTACTTTCAGTTTCCAGCCTGAATGAATCAGAGCAGGATTGCGGATCAGTTCCCGGTTCAGGGAAACGATTTCAGCCACGGAGCAGCCGCATTTTCTGGCGATTGCCCAGAGGGTGTCGCCCTGTCTGACGATGTATATCCCGCTTTTCTTATTCTCAGGCAGAACGGCATCGGGAGTGCCGCCTGTGATAGGCGCTCCGCTTTGGGGAATCTTAAGCTGCCAGCCGGCGTGAATCCGGTTCGGGTTCTTGATCCGGTCACTGTTGGCTGCCACGATCTCGGTTATGGAGCAGTTGTATTTTCTGGCGATTGCCCAGAGAGTGTCACCTGCCTGTACGGTATAGGTCATATAGGAGGGGTTTTTTTTCACGACAGGAGAGGGATTCTCACGGTCAGCCTTTTCCTCGGGGCCGTTGTCGGTGCTTTCCTGTTCGGTGTCAGCATTCATATCATAGTAGAGTTTCAGGGTCACGATATCCTCCGGACCGCTGATCTTCTTCAACGTTCCGCTGGCGGTGGAGATTGCCGGATTGTAGGTAAAGCCTTCATAGGTTTTCGGCGTTGCTGTGACGGTATCACCTGTCTTCCCTGCGGAATGTTCTGTTTCCGCCAGCGTGTAGCCGCTGCCGTCCGTCTTGTAGTGCTCCACGATATAATTGATCGTGTTTCCGGAGATGATGGGAGTCGTGTTCTTCGTCCATTTTGCGTAGAACGTTTTATTTTCCGTATCGGTACCTGTGATCTCTGTGACGGGTGAACCGGAAAAGTTGCTGTCTGCGTACCAGCCGTCAAAGCGGTATCCCTCGCGGGTAATATCATTGGTGGTAGGAAGAACTGCCCCGGTGCCGTAAGTGTAGCCGGTTACTTCTTTTCCGCTGGCAATCGTACCGCCGTCTGTCTGCAGCGTTACGGAATAGGTGGAGAGTTCCCATTTTGCCTTGAGGGTCATAGTGCATTTGACTGTATCCGTGTCAAAGTTCCATTTTGTTTCCGTACCGTTGTTATCATAATACCAGCCTTCAATACTATGCCCCTCATTGGTGGGAACGGGATCCGGTGCGGTGAGTGCCGCTCCGTCCTTACTCCAATTCACTTTCTGTGTGCTGGGCTGATCCCCATTGTTTGGGTCAAAAGTGATCACGAGCATACCGTTCAGGGTAGCACCGCTGAAATCACCGTCTAAAACCATACCATCATTGTTCGTAATCGCACCGGTGAATGTGCCGCCGTTAATGGTACCACTGCTCTCATTTATGACCTCATTCTTGAATGTGCCCTTCCGGATGGTGCCGGTGTTGGTCACTTTGCCATGGAACTCAGTGCTGCCGGCGGCACCCTCACTGCCGGTGCCGTACCTGTTGGTATCGTTCGTCATTGTGCCGGCTATTTCGCCGCCGTCAGCATTCAGGATGCCAACGTTTGTTATATCTGTGTAGATTTTTGCATTGCCGCTTATAGTAAGAGTAGTCTCCTGGCTTGAAGTATTGTATACATGGCTTGCGTCATTCTCATTATCCGGATCACCGATCATGCCTCCTGTCATAGTGAACTGATTACTGTTCCGCACCCCGCCACCTGAAGCATACTGACCGTCGGGGCTAGTGCAGCCTTTAATCATACCGTCTGACATAATAAAGGTTCCATTGTTGCAAACACCGCCGCCCCCAAATGCTACTGTCGTGCATGTACTGATTGTTCCACCGCGCATTTGAAAGGTGCCGTGGTTTATTACACCGCCACCATCGTTATTTGCGATGCAGTTGTGGATATTAGAGCTGGTAGCCATGACGAATGTGCACCCCGAGGTGACATACACGCCGCCGCCTAGCTGGGCCGCACAGCCGATAATACTTCCGCTCGTCATGATGAATGTGCCGCTTTTTCCGGTGTCAGAGTCTTTGCCAAGGTATACACCGCCGCCTCGACTCCTTGCCGAACATCCGACGATGCTGCCACCGGCCATGGTCAGTGTACCGCCGGCAACAAGCACACCGCCGCCGTTATTCTGATCACCGCCACCGCCTGTAATAACTCCACCGGAGACAATTTCCGAGCCATCTTTGTCCAGTTCCCACATATCAATGTACCAGAACTGATATTTACAGTGCGGGTTAAAGGTGTGTTGTGTGGTTGTGTTCCTGTCCTGAATCGTCAGATCGCCGTCCGCCTCCACCTTGATTACGCTGTCGCTGCCGGTCATTTTCAGTACATTACCGTTTAAATCCAGTGTCACAGTGCGGCTAATTGTCAGCGTGGTGTTGATGGTAATATCTGCCGTCAGTTTGACTGTGCCATTCGCATTGTTTTCCAATGCAGCCGTCAGTTCTGCCGCTGTCGTCACCTCTGCTATACTGTTTGCAGCCAGCACAGCCACGGACAGTCCGTTCAGAACCGCTGCCGCTTCATTTCCCGATGCGCTTTCCGGGGAACCCGGACCCTCTGTGGATGTCGGGGGATTCGTCAGCTGTCCGGTTTCTGCTGCTGATACCGGCATGGAGACCAGAGAAAGTACCATGGAACTGCAAAGCAGCGCCGCATAGATCCGTCTTCTTTGTTTTTTCATTTATTTTTTCCCTCCCGTTGTTGCGATGCGTTTCCTTTTCCCGTGCCTTGTCCGCGGTGTTCTCTTTCCCGGAGTCTGATACACAGCACAGTGATCATGACTGCTGTGGAGAAAGAAATTACCCCCACCAGCACATAACCGCCGGCGTCTTCATGCAGCAGGATAGAACCGTACATTCCCCGGGCGGTGATCTGCGTCTGGCCGGCTACTGTGTGCACCGTTCCCACAAGGAACGCAGACAATGCTGCGCACAGGGCAGACAGCCGGCAGATCCCGCGGCGCTCCTTCCGGCGATATTTTTCATGCACCCGTTTTTTCACCAGTTCGACCCGTTTTTCTGTATCATACATATTGTTGAAAACCTCCCTTCGGAAAGTAAAGTCATAAAATACATATGCCCTTCATCTAATTAGGTACAAAAAAGCGAAAAAACTCTCACCTGAAAATCAAATTTTTTGAAAAAGGTTTGAAAAAGGTTGAAAAAAACAGGAGCTGCCGACAGCAGCTCCGCAAAAGACAGGATTCAGTTGTGACTCTGGGGCAGGCGGACAATCAGTTTTCCCACCGTCAGGATCAGCACAGGCAGAATGTATGCGATATACTGTATCGCACCGCCATAGGCGATCAGAAGATTATAAATTGCATGAAAAGTGATGGCTGCCCCGAGCAGACCGCAGGTTCCGGCAATCTTCAGCCAGGTGCGCTGCCATACATACGCCAGTCCACCGCCGACGATGGCACCACAGATCACGTGCATGGCACCCGTTCCAATGCCCCGGAAAAAGATAAAGGAAAAATGTCCGGCTCCGTTTTGAATCAGATAGCAGACATTCTCAAAGGTGGCAAAGGAAAGTGCAACGATGATGGCAGCATTTTTTATCGGCACCGGTTCAGGCTCAAATACAAGAAGATAAAAGAGCAGCGGCAGGAGTTTCATCACTTCCTCTACCACAGGTGCGATCTCTGCGGTGGCGGCAATCGTATCTGCTGCGTAAAGAGCGGCAAAGAAGGTATTGATGTAAGCGGAGAGCAGGCATGCCCCCATTCCTGCAAGACAGCACAGAAAGAATTTGGCCTGCCGCCTACCCATGCACAGGGCGGCGATCAACAGGGGTGAGGCCATACAGATAAATACATTTTCAATATAGGTCATGTCCGCACCGCCTTTCCTGTGGCAGGCAGCAGCCCGAAAAGGCAGAACGTCAGCAGAAGATCGCACCAGCAATAGGGACTGAAGATAGAGTCGCCCGGCCAAAAGCAGCCGGAGGTCCACAGAGCGTATTCTACCGCAACATAGCAGAGGATTCCGATGTGAAAATACCGCAGGTTCCGTCCTTTTCCCGTCTGTGTCTCTGCGTAGACAAGACCGTGGATGGAACGATAGGAGACAAGGATCATCATGCCGCACCAGAGCAGGTTGGAGAGAATGTCACCAAAGGTACAGTAAAATGCGCACAACGGAACTCCGATCAGTGGAGCCAGCAGGGATTTCCGACAGGAAAAGCTTCTTTCCTCCGGGGAGGAGAGAGTATATTGTAGGAGACAGAGAAAAATAACGCTGGAGACCCAGCCGAATTCCGATACATAAAAGATCCGTGGTGTTTCGGAAAACAATAACAGATACAATGTCCAGTACAGGGAGCCCAGTGCGAAACAGCCATAAAAGCAAATCAGCAGAAAATATGACAGTGTCCGATGCCTCAGATAACGAATGCCGCTCAGACAGAAGCCCAGCATGGTAACGAAAAATTGCAAAAGATTAATGATCAATTCCATTGGCGCGGTCCCCCCTCTGCTCTGCCTGATCTTCTTTGTCCAGCAGATGGACACGAAAACACAGGATCGTCACGCATACGCCGAGAAGAAATGAAAGCAGCCCTATTATGATATATTCGGGTGCAGCGCCACCGCCAAGGATCGTTGCCGCCGTTTCATATCCGGAGGAGATCCCCGGCACCATTTGCCCGGAAATCCCGGACATGACAAAGGAAGCCCCGAAGATCACAGCAAGGCATGCCACTATGCAGGAAATAGCAACGATCCGCCGCTGTTTCCGCCTTTTTTGTCGCTCTTTTTCCGCAATCCTTCGTCGGACTTCTGCGATCCGTTCCTCATGACTCCGCATTTGTTATTCCCTCCCGTTCCAATAATCCCCGCAGACGCTCTTTTCCCCGGTACATTATATTAGTGATCTGCTTCACACTTTTTCCCATAACTTCAGCGACCTGCCGGTAACTCATACCCTCAAAATAGGTCAGATAAAGAGCTTCTCTGTAATCCGGATGCAGTTCACCCATGCATAAATGCAGGATCTGATTCCGTTCTTTTGTCCGGATCACCTCATCCACCAGTTTTCCACCTTCCGGCTCTTTGGTCAGATCATCAAGACAGAAGTGATGTCGCCGGATGCTTTTATGGCGCAAAGCCATATGCCGCGCAGCTTTATACAGGTAAGCCCTGAATCCGCCATCCCGGATATGGGGCCTTTTGGCGAACAGGTAGGAAAATACTTCTATCATCAGGTCCTCTGCCTCGTGAACGTCATGCAGATAGCCGTTGATGTATAAGGTCAGTGGATTGTCGTATTTTCTCATCAATTCTTCCAGCCCTGTTTCATCGCCGCTTAAATATTGTCGGTATAATTCTTCGTCGGAAATCATATTGTGTACATCCTTTCCACTGTAACCGGCGTTTTGACCCTTTGTAATTCCGAATATGTATGTCCGAATGTGTATGGAATTGCGTAAGCTGCATTGCAACGGAGCAATTCATATATTAAATTTTATTATATGCGAATAAGACTATATTTTCAAGTTACGCGTTTCCCGGCTTCTTTTCTACAGACTCTTGCTGGGAGAGACAGGTATAAAACAACCATAAAAATAAGAAAGTCCCCACAGAGTGGGAACTCTCCTGAATGTTATGATCGGTTGTTACATTGAAGTATTAGAAAGACGCTGTAAAGCATGTTCGGCGATCAGGGTGGAACAATGTTCCTCAAGAAAAGTAAGGCTTGCCGGTGTGGAACGCTTGGGAATACCGTATTCAGAGATGACATTGCAGACACGGTCGAAGACCTCGCGATCTTCTTCGCCCTGCGTCAGGATCAGATAATACCCGTCCGTACCCTCTTCGTGATACAGAGTGCTGAGCCCATGATAATGGCTTCCGGCTATTACTGCCGCATTGATCACCTGTTTCAGAGATTCCATACGGAACAGGCGGGAGCGTACACTGTCACTCTCCTCGGGAGCGGACGCGGAAGGAACTTCAGGAGTGCTTGCGGTATTGTCTTCGCTCTGGATGCGGCGGAACAGATCCAGAACCTCGTCTGCCGTGCTCTCATCACTGTCTTCCGTAACGGAAGGCGCAAAACGGGAAAAACGGGTGTCCAGTTCTTCCGGATCTTCCACTTTGGTAATGATCAGTACGATACAATCCGCATTCAGAGGGATGGCTTCAATCATCAGGGGAATATCCTCTGCTTCGAAACCAAATTCAAAATTGGCCTGCTGCATCATATCACGGAACAGAGATTTAGCTTTTTCTGTGCCGTAGGCAAGTTCACTTATTTTTAATTCGCGGCTGGCGAGATCCTCACGGGTCAGGGTGCAGCGAATCTGATTTTCATTTACTTTTTCTATTTTCATGCGACAACACTTCCTTTCTGCTTTCGCATTGGTATGGTATATAGCTTATACTTTCCCTATATTTTAGTCAATAGAAGCTATTCACAGTTTAAAAAAATTTAATAAAACATCTTGTCAAATAGCAGGCTGCAGTGTATAATCCGACCTATAGATGCCTCTGATACTCCGGTACGGAGAGGAGGTCGACAGTTTTCCATTTTTTCTTGTTGATTTACCAGGGAACGATTCGTTCCAGTTCATCCCCTTTTTTATTTTATGATGCAGATGGCTGTTAATGTATTTGGGAAGGATAGGTTATGCTGATCTGTAAAATATAGTATGGAGATGTCTTACAGGCATATACGTGTCTGGTCATAATATTTCAACAGATAATTTTCACGAACATAATTCCAACATTTTCACACAAATTACTACAAGTACTGTCAGAGGCATTTATAAGTAACTATTCAGAGCCACGCAAATCGTGTCAATAGGTACGTCGAATGCTTGCATTCGTAAGAACATTTGACATGATTTATATTGCGAATAGTGTTCTGAATAGTTACGCTTATATGTACTAGCGGAAAAAGCAGCGTTATTTTAAAGTGTTTCACGAATCCTTTTGGTAAAATATGCTGCGGACGGGAGGTGTCTGTGGAGGACCGGGAAGCTGTGACTCCCGGGAAGAAGTTTCCCAGGAGAAAGGTGGAAAAATATTTTCGAAAGCTTCAGAAAAACGGCACAGAATTGTATGTCGACGGAGAAAAGGTCTCACCGTCGCAGGCGGCAGCGTATGCCGTCAGAGAAGAAAGCCCGTATATGGCAGACTATATATTGGGAGAACAGGGCAAAATCAGCCAGGTCCGGCTGGATAAGGTGGATCTGCGTTAAAGGGTGTCAGCTCTTGCCCGGGTAATACTTTGAAACAGAGAATGCGCTGCGGGGATGCAAAACGGGATTGCCTCTCTGGCTGTGTCCTGCAGTGTATGAATAAACAAGTATGAATAAACATGTACTAATGAACTTTTATGTGTTCCTTGTATTATATGGAGGAACTGTGATAGAATAAAAATGTTCTGCCGATGTGGGCGGAATGTAAGAACGGGCAAAAACGATGCAGGTTGGCCCTGCGGATGGGAGCACATATGAAGAAAAGAATACTACCGGTGATCATAGCAATCCTGCTGATCCTTGTGATCGCGGGCGGAGCACTGGGAAAGGTGCTGTTGGATAAATATTCCTACAGCAAAGAAGAGGCAGACTGGAACGAATTTTATCAGGTGTCAGAGAGTGACAGAAGTGCCATTATTTTACAGGACGAAATGGTAGAAGAACAGGCACTGATCAGAGATGACGTATGCTATTTTGATCTGGCAACTGTCCATAAATATATGAACGAAGTGTTTTATGCGGATATGACGGAAAAACTGTTGTTGTACGCCAATCCGACAGAAGTGATCCGTACGACTTTCGGCGAGACTTCCTATACGACAACAGAAGGCACACAGGATGCCGGATATGTGATCAGTTTCGTGGAAGGGGATACCGTATATGTGGCGGCGGATTATGTGAAGCTGTTCACAAATTATTCCTATGATTGTTATGACAGACATGTGCAGGTCTACACCGAATGGGGGACCAGACAGGTGGCACAGCTGAAAAAGGATACGGCGGTGCGTCTGCGGGGCGGTGTGAAGAGCCCGATCCTCACGCAGGCAGCGAAGGGAGATACCCTGGAGATTCTGGAGCAGATGGAGACCTGGAGTAAGGTGAAGACATCGGATTCCGTGATCGGATATGTGGAGAACAAGCGTCTGGGAGATATTACGGAAGAGACCGAGACTCCGGTCACGGATTATCAGGAGCCGGAATATACTGCCCTGACTTCTGACAGCAAGATCTGCCTGGGCTGGCATTCTATCGGCGGTGCAGGCGGTAATGACACTCTGTACTCCATGGTGTCCGGTACGAAGGGTATGAATGTCATTGCACCGACCTGGTTCAGTCTGACGGATGAGAACGGAAGTATCCGGAACTTCGGAACAGCGAATTATGTAACCACGGCCCACAATATGGGCTTACAGGTATGGGGCGTGGTGGATAATTTTAATTACGCCAATGAGACCGGAACGGCCATCAGTACTCTGAATATGCTGTCCTCCACCACCAGCCGGCAGAACTTTGTGCGGAACGTGACAGATGCAGCAGTCAGCCTGGGACTGGACGGCATCAATGTGGACTTCGAGCAGCTGAGCAGTGACTGCGGACCGCATTATGTGGAATTTATACGAGAACTTTCCATTCAGTGCCGCAACAGGGGACTGGTATTGTCCATTGCCAACTATGTACCGTTTAATTTCAATGATTATTACCGTCTGGATATCCAGGGACAGGTTGCAGACTATGTCATTATCATGGGATATGACGAACACTGGCACGGAAGCAAGGATCCCGGAAGCGTGGCAAGCATTAGCTATGTATCCGGCGGTCTGGACAGAACATTGCAGGAGGTGCCTGCAAACAAGGTAGTCAATGCCCTTCCGTTCTACACGATCCTGTGGAAGACCGAAGGCACGGATGTGACGGATGAATATATTACCATGAACAACGAGGCAGACTTCATGAACAGAGCCGGTGTGACGGCAGAGTGGGATGAGGAGACCTGTCAGAATTATGCAGAATGGACCTCCGGAAATGCCACCTATCAGATCTGGCTGGAAGATGCGGAATCCATCGCAGTGAAGCTGAACATGATGGCTACCAAGAATATTGGTGGTGTGGCGGTATGGAGACTAGGTTACGGAACACAGGCAGCCTGGGAACTGATCAATGCCTATCTGCAGTAGGAACAGAATAAAATAATAAAAGCCCGGTCCCGCAAGGGACTGGGCTTTATTGCTGCCGAAAACTTTATTCCGCTTCCTGTACGTTCTTTCTGCGGATGGTATAGCCTCCGGCCATGCATACAACTGCGGCACCCAGAAGCCAGAACATTGCAGAATTTTCACCGGTCTTTGGAACGTTGTCATATTCGGAAGAAGTACTGTTCTGTGTGGCCTGTGCAGGAGCTGTGGTCTGTGTGGGCTGCTCGGTAGCTGCAGGAGCTACTTCTGCGGCAGCAGCGGGAGCGGTGGTGCTGTAATACTTTGCTTCGGTCTTCAGGGATCCGTCTTCAATGGCCAGCTTACCTGCGGCGAAACTGTAGGCCTCATAGAAAACGCTCTGGTCACGGTTGTCTTTGGCAATCAGATGATTGACGGTACCGACACCGTTGATGGTGGCATGCAGATTATTGGATTTATCATCTGTCAGGCCGATCATTTCCAGAGTGTCTACATTGCTGTTGAAATTTGCCTTGGCATCGCCATATACATAGGCATGAGATACATCACCGTTGACAGCACCGGAGGTACCGCTCAGGAAATAGACACTGTCATAGCCGTTGGCATAGACTACGGGAACACCAACAGTATTCTTGAAGGTCAGGTTGCCCAGACGAACAGAAACCTTGAGGGCCAGGGCATTGTTCTCCACATCGTTGTCGATGACAATATAGTCACCGTCTTTGATATTCTGCTGCAGATAATACAACTCGCGGTCCTGAACTTCTGCAGACCAGCTGGATGCTTCCTTGTATCTCCACTCGGAACTGCTGTCGGAATAGTTCAGAACATAGGTGGTGGGCTCCGCAGCCTTTACAGTGATCTTTCCCAGACCGGGAATAGCAAAGCATACGGCAGCCAGCGTGAACAGTGTGACAAATTTTTTAAGTCTCTTCATAAGAAAACCTCCTGATTGTCTGTGAGTTATTCCTGTATGGGAAGGTAGTGATCACCGGGTTCCACTTCTTTGGCAACGACTACGAACCGGCCCTGCTCTACATGGTATACGCAGGTGGACAGTGTCAGAAAATGATCTCCGAACTCTGCGGTGACACCGGTGTCATACTGGGATAACTGCTTGATATTGTTATAAAAGTCATCAAATTCTTCCTGCGTATCCGCCTGGAAAAATTTGTAGAACTTAAATACCTGATCTGTTTTCCGGTAGACCTGGGAGCGAAAGACGGCAATGATCTCGTAATTGCGCTGACACTCTTCGGTATAGAGGATAATGTTTTTGTGTTCCTTATAGAAATCCTGATTCTCGTAATCGGTCAGATTGCCGAACATGGCACCGGATTTCATATTGTGACCGTGAATGATAAGATTCGTGGTCAGAGGATCTACACAGCTCTCATCGTCAAGGAGCAGACAGCCGTTTTTATTTTCGCTGCCGTCAAAAGCACGGTAGAGATAATAGGTCTCATCTTCCGGAGTCCACATTACCGGATAATCGATATTGGTGCCCGGAATCTGCAGCCAGGCCGCCATATCCTTGTTGGCAAGAAAACTGTCGGCATAAGGGTTGGCCACTCGTTCGAACTCCTCGGTGGAAGCTGGGGTCTCTTCTGTGGACGGCTCCGGGGAGGCGGTAACGGTCGGCTCACCTTCGACTGTGGAAGGTGCCTGCGTGGTCTCCGCGGACTGCGTCGGGCGCAATTCATCCAGCGCTTCCTCCATACGCCGGTCTTCGATCCGCCCTTTTACCAACAGGATCACTGCAGCAAGAACACAAATTCCCGCCAGAACAAATAAAATGATAGAAAGAGTTTTTTTGCTTATTTTCATAATGGTATTATACGCTGAAGTAGTAAGGGGATGCAATAGTTTAAAACAAAAGGATTTCTTAATTTTCGGAAGATATTTCCAGAGAAAAAGGCATATAAAATCATATAGAATAAAAGAGACACCGGAGAACAGGGATGGAACAGAAAGTGTTAAGGGCGGTGATGGTATGCCTGTTGCTTATGTCTATGGCGATACTTGGCAGGGAAACGGCGGCATATGTGGAAACGGTAAATGCCGTGAATGCCTTGCAGGGGAATAATGCGGACACGGACGGAATACCGACGGTAGTGATCGATGCCGGCCATGGCGGGGATGACCCGGGGAAGATTGGTATCAACGGAGCACCGGAGAAGGATATCAATCTCCGGATCACAGAGAAACTGAGACAGTATCTGGAGGCAGACGGAATCCGGGTGGTGCTGACCAGAGAGACGGAGGATGGATTGTATGATGCATCTGCTCCCAATAAGAAAGTGCAGGATATGAAACGCCGGATCGAAAAGATTGAGCAGACGGATCCGGTTCTCACGGTGAGCATCCATCAGAACAGCTATCCGGAAGAGTATGTGCACGGAGCGCAGGTCTTCTATTATAATGGCAGCAGCGGAGGGGAACAACTGGCAGGGCTGATCCAGACACAGCTGGTCCAGGATCTGGATCCGGAGAACCACCGGCAGATCAAGCCCAACGACAGCTATTATCTTTTGAAAAAAACCAAAGGAACCATCGTCATTGTGGAATGCGGCTTCCTGTCCAATGCGGCAGAGGCGGGAAAACTGTGTGACGAGGCCTATCAGGACAGAGTGGCATGGTCGATCCACAAAGGAATTTTACAGTACATTAACGGGATACAGAGGGATTGAAACGGGAAATACAAAATAAAGGCACGAGTTGTATACACAGTGTTATTATGATAATATAGGATTTGTATGTTATGACAGAATTTTATAAAGTTACGGGAGAGAAAATGAGTCGATATCAAAAAATAAGAAATGTTCTGTTGACCGTGATCGTGACACTGGCATTGCAATGTACATTTGAAGTCTGCCTGGGAGGATACGTGGATTCGAATCTTGTCAATGGGCTGAATAAACTGTGCGGAGCATTTACGGTGCTGGATTATACAGATCTGTTAACGGCTGCGGCAGTATTTGTAATGCTTAAGGAAGTGAAGAAAAGAGAGGCGAAGACAGATGTGGCAACGTTGGTGCTTTCTGTTATTCTGTCATTCCTTCTTATAGTATGTATCAGCTTTAAGAAATATGATTCTGCCATTTTCCTGTGGGGCAATTCTTTTCAGATACTATTATCCACGTTCTGTGTTTTGGGGTTTGCAGTGTTATTGTATCTGGTATTGCGCCTGGTATATTTTGGGCTGGAGCATGTGGAATTACCCGCAGAGCAGGGCAAAAAGCACCTACAGATGGTGGGCTTTTTTGTAATAGCCTTCAGCTGGCTGTTCTGGATCCTGCTAAATTATCCGGGAACTACCAGTGGGGACGGTCTGGTGCAACTGAAACAGTTTCTGGGTGAACAGGACTGGGGAGCGGCACATCCGCCATTTTCCTCCGCAATTATGGGAATCTGTTTTGTGCTGGGAAGAACCATTGCAGATGCCAATTTCGGCTTTTTCCTGTATTGCCTGCTGCAGACACTGGTAGGGGCCTATGCTTTTTCCCTCAGCATGAAAAAACTGCAGGAGCTGGGAATTTCATGGAAATGGTGTGCCGTGGGAATCCTGATTTTCGCCCTGACACCTTTTTGGGGAACCTATGCCCAATGGTTTGAGAAAGATCTGCTGTATGCGGAAATGACGGTGTTACAGGCAGTATATCTGATGTCGGTACTGAAAAAGAAAGAATGTGGCGGGAAAGATGCGGCGGGACTGATTGTATTCAGTGTATTATCCTGCCTGCTTAGAAATAACGGGATCTATGCGATTGTTCCGGCACTGCTTTTGCTGGCAATTTATCTGAAAGGCAAAGAACGCAGGAAGGCATTCCTGGTATTGCTGGCAACTGTGGTGATCTATGAACTGATCACGGTGGTGGGATACAGAGCGTTGATCGATGTGGGAAAACCGGCAGCTTCTGAGGGGCTGAGCGTACCGTTCCAGCAGACGGCGAGATATGTCTGCGAATACGAAGATGAGGTTACGGAATATGAGAGACAGGTGATCAATGATACCCTGAACTTTGATGCTATGAAAAATTATGAACCCCGGATTTCGGATCCCATTAAAATATTATATCGAGGCGGAGACCTGGGGCCCTACATGAAAATATGGGTGCAGATGTTTTTCAAGCATCCGGGATGCTATGTGGCGGCATTTGTCAACAAGGGCTATGGCTATCTGGCACCGGTGGAACAGAACATAGAGGCCTGGATCCAGCTGGAGTATCCGGAATATGCGCAGGAACAGGGAATTCATCATACATTCCCCATTCAGACATCGGAGTTTCTGCTGCAGATCTGGTTCCTCAGTATGCGGCTGCCGCTGATCAAGTATCTGTGTACTCCGGGATTGTATACCTGGATTCTGGTAGTGCTGGCATTTTTCCTGTGGAAAAAGAAAAGATACAGTGCGTTGATACTGCTGGTTCCCGGCTTTATAAACGTGTTGGTGTGCCTGGCATCCCCCATGTCCAATGCAATCCGCTATGAACTGCCGACCGTGGCGGTGATTCCGCTGCTGGTCGGATGGACCGTTTATTCTATACACACAACATCCCGGCAGACCGGAGAGGAATAATCTTTCCATTTGACTGGGGATATGATATACTATATCCAAATGCAATTTAGAACACAGAAGGTAAAAACATGGAGACTGAGATCATAAAGATTCGTCCCGGAGAGGGCCCCGTCAGCGAAGAAGATGAGGAGAAACTCCGGGCGGCGGGAGCAATCCTGCAGCAGGGAGGACTGGTGGCGTTCCCTACCGAGACCGTGTACGGGCTGGGGGGAGATGCACTGAATCCTTCGTCTTCCCAGAAAATATATGCGGCAAAGGGCAGACCGTCCGACAACCCACTGATCGTTCATATTTATCGGTTTGAGGACATTTACAAGATTACAAAGGAGGTACCGGAAGAGGCACGGAAGATCGCGGATGCTTTCTGGCCGGGTCCCCTGACCATGATCCTGCCGAAATCAGACGCAGTGCCTTATGAGACCACAGGTGGTCTGGATACGGTAGCAATCCGTATGCCCTCGCATCCGGCGGCGCAGAAGCTGATCAAATACAGCGGGGGATATATTGCGGCACCCAGTGCCAATACTTCCGGCAAGCCCAGTCCCACAGTGGCAAAATATGTCGAAGAAGATATGATGGGGCGGATCGATGCCATCATTGATGGCGGTGAGGTGGGGATTGGTCTGGAATCCACCATTATTGACCTGACGGTGACACCGCCACAGATCCTGCGGCCCGGATACATTACCCAGGAGAAACTGAGCACAGTGCTGGGAACAGTGGATACGGACACCACGATCCTGCGGGCAGACAGCGGACAGGCACCCAAGGCCCCCGGAATGAAGTACAGACATTATGCACCCAGGGGAGAACTCACCATCGTAGAGGGAACCCTGGGGCAGGTAAGGGAGTATATTAACCGGGCTGCGGCAGCAGACCATACCGCAGGAGAGAAGACCGGAATCATCGGAACCGAAGAAATGCTGTCCGGTTATATAGCAGATGTGGTGAAAAGTGTCGGCAGCCGTAAGGATGAGGACAGTATCGCCAGACATCTGTACACTATTCTGAGAGAATTCGATGATGAAGGTGTGACAAAGATCTATTCCGAGGGATTTTCCACGGAAGGCTTCGGACAGGCCATTATGAACCGGCTGTTGAAAGCAGCGGGCCATAAAGTAGTAAAACTTTAAACAGAAAATACGAGGAGAAGGAAAATGATAGCAATCGCAAGTGATCATGGCGGATATGATCTGAAAGAAAGAGTAAAGAAATATTTAGAGGAGAAGAACATTCCTTATCAGGATATGGGATGTGACAGCAAGGCAAGCTGCGATTACCCTGTGTTCGGACATGCAGCGGCAAGGGCTGTGGCAGACGGTACCTGCGAGAAGGGCATCGTGATCTGCACCACCGGTATCGGTATCAGCATTTCTGCCAACAAGGTAAAGGGGATCCGCTGCGCACTCTGCTCCGATCCTCTGTCGGCGAAGATGACCAGACTGCACAACGATGCCAACATGCTGGCAATGGGTGCAGGCATTGTCGGTGAGAACCTGGCGCTGGAGATCGTGGAGACTTTCCTGAATACACCTTTTTCCGGAGAAGAGAGACACAGCCGCAGAATCAGCCTGATCGAAGAGGTTTAATGCATTACACAGACACGAACAACAACGAAATACCCTTATAACAAATACAAAACACAGGAGGACAACAATATGTCAAAAGTAGTAGTTATGGATCACCCCTTAATCGAGCAGAAGATCGGAATCATCCGCAGAAAGGAGACCGGTACCAAGGACTTCAGACAGAACATCAGCGAGATCGCAATGCTGATCGGTTATGAAGCAACCAAGGATCTGCCTCTGGAAGAAGTAGAGATCGAGACCCCTATCTGCAAGACCACTGTGAAGCAGTTAAAGGGTAAAAAGCTGGCACTGGTACCTATCCTGCGTGCAGGTCTGGGTATGGTAGACGGTATGTTATCCCTGATCCCTGCTGCAAAAGTAGGACATATCGGCCTGTATCGCAATCCTGAGACCTTAAAGCCTGTAGAATATTACTGCAAGCTGCCTGCAGACTGTGCAGAGCGTGAGGTATTCGTGGTAGATCCCATGCTGGCTACCGGCGGTTCTTCCATCGCAGCCATCCAGCTGTTAAAGGACAAGGGTTGCAAGAGCATTCGTCTGCTGTGCATCATCGCTGCACCCGAAGGTGTAAAAGCTATGCAGGAAGCACATCCGGATGTGGATATCTATATCGGAGCACTGGATCAGAAGCTGAATGATCATGGATACATTGTTCCCGGACTGGGAGATGCAGGAGACCGTATTTTCGGTACCAAATAAAGGAGACACCAATGAGTGCCAAGCGCAGTGACTATATCAGCTGGGATGAATATTTTATGGGGGTAGCCCACCTGTCGGGGATGCGGTCCAAGGATCCGAATACTCAGGTGGGAGCCTGTATTGTCAGCCCGGACAACAAAATTCTGTCCATGGGATACAACGGCTTCCCCAAGGGCTGTTCCGATGATGAGTTTCCCTGGGAGAGGGAGAATGACAAGGATAGTAATCTGACAAAATATCCCTTTGTGACACATAGTGAACTGAATGCTATTTTGAATTACCGCGGAGGATCCTTGGAGGGCACGAAACTGTATGTGTCCCTCTTCCCCTGCAATGAGTGTGCGAAAGCCATCATTCAGGCGGGGATCCGCACTGTGGTATATGACAGCGACAAGTATCGGGGAACTCCTTCCAACCGGGCAGCAAAGCGGATGTTTGATGCAGCAGGAGTGGAATGTGTACCGTATCGTAAGACCGGGCGCATGATACAGATCGGGGTCTGAGCAACAGGATAAAAGGAGTAAAACGTTTGAAGCGCCTACAGAAGACAGCTGTGCTGCTTGCAGCGGTGATCCTTGCAGGAGCATTTTCTTCAGAAGACATCAAGGTAGAAGCTACCAGTAGTACCTGGCAGCAGATTCAGCAGGAACAGCGGGAGAAAAATGAATTGCAGAACCAGCTGAACCAGGAAAACGATAATCTGGAGAACCTGACAGGAGAACAGAATTCCCTCAAGGGACAACTGAATAATCTGAACGGTCAATTGACGGAGGTCAGCAATAATCTGGCGGATCTGGAACAGCAGATCGCGGATAAGGAGCAGGAGATCGCAGATACCCAGGACAGTCTGGAGGAAGCGAAGGCAACGGAAGAGTGGCAGTATGAATGTATGGTGATCCGCGTCCGGGATATGTACGAACGGAACGAGACCAGCTATATCAATGCGATCCTGAGTGCCCAAAGCTTCGATAAACTGTTGAATGCTGCGGATTTTTTTGAACGGATCGCTGCCTATGACCAGAAAAAGCTGAAGGAATTCGAGGAAAACCGTCAGCTGATCGAAGAGGAAGAGGCAAGGCTTCAGACAGAGAAGGCAGAGCTGGATAATCTGAAATTAGAAGCGGAAGCCGAGAAAAGCAAGGTGTCCGGTCTGATCAGCCAGACATCCAACAATATCGCCAAATATGCCGGAGACATCTCCGAAGCGGAAGAGAGAGCCCT
>ERZ827488.1934-NODE-1934-length-22210-cov-4.089822_pt1 | contig 22210 bp, 20 predicted proteins | sample MGYA00519771_ERZ827488 | MGnify/ENA primary metagenome ERZ827488 (study PRJEB31778, sample SAMEA3449323) | human gut metagenome | biome: human gut; feature: human-associated habitat; material: faeces | place: United Kingdom | collected 2010/2012 ... | reverse complement strand
TACTTTAAATTCATCTGCCCATGCATAGATATCTTCTTCTGTATGCAGGAGAATTTTTGCCCCTGCCTGATCTGCCATGATTTCCATACTCTGGAGCACACCTCTTACAAGTGCTGTAAGATTAAATCTGTCAAACACAATATCCTCATCGCCGAATTCCAACTGGTTTAATGTCAGAAGATTCTTAACCATCTGATTCATCTTGGAAGCTTCATCCATGATTACATCACAGTAGAATTCCCGGCTCTCCGCATCTTCATTCACACCCTCTTTTAATCCTTCGGCATATCCCTGGATCAGTGCGATCGGTGTCTTTAATTCATGCGATACATTTCCCAGAAACTCATTTCTCATCTTTTCCAGCTTATCTTTCTGTTCGATATCTTTCTGCAGGCTGTTATTCGCCTTCTTGAGCTCCGAAATTGTACTTTCCAGTTTTTCCGACATCCGGTTAAAGTTCTCACCAAGTTCCCCAATCTCATTACTTCCACCACTGGTATATTTCGCATCAAAATCAAGATCTGCCATACGGTCTGATAATCTTGCCAGTTCACGGATCGGTTCTGTGATACATTTTGCAAAATACCAGATCAGCAGGATAGATACAACCACCAAAATACTTCCTATATATAATAAGAAACGATTCGATATCGCCGCACTCTCCCGCATACTTTCCACCGGACTTCTGAGCAGGAACTGACTGCCATCATCCAGGCTACCCCACATATCTACATAATAGTTCTGATTCCATGGATCCCATGACTGATTGATCTGGTAAACTTCCGTGGAATCCAGGATTCTGCTTTCTTTCTGTGCCTGATTCAGAAAATATCCCATCATCTGATTCTTCAGCATATTCTTATCATGCACATTTGTATGTACATCATTATCTTTTTCTATGACCAGGTAAGAAATATTATTCTTTTCAGCGAAATGAATAAGTGAACTGTTTTTTCTTGCACTGTTCCACTTATCTTCATTTGATACATTATTCAGCTTTTCATAAAGCTCTATAAAACGGGATTCCTTCTTACTGATATAATATGGTTCCAGAAATTTGCCATTGATGAACATTAATGTCACTACCAGGCAGATCAGCAGTCCTACAAATGCCATGATCATCTGCGTCTTGATCGAATGATGCCTGTTTTTGATCTTTGCTTTTTTTTCTTCACTTATGATTTTCATTCTTCATCAACCTCAAATTTGTAACCCATCCCCCAGATTGTCTTGATATAATTTCCTTTTTCTCCAAGTTTGCTTCTCAACTTCTTAACATGTGTATCAATGGTTCTTGCATCTCCAAAATAATCGTAATCCCATACGTTATTCAAAATTTTCTCTCTTGATAATGCAATGCCCTGATTCTCAACAAAATACGTCAGAAGTTCAAATTCTTTAAAGCTTAATTCAATCTCCTTATCATCAATCTTCACCTGATGTGCCGCTTTGTCGATCACAATTCCGCCGGCATTGATCTCATTACTCTCTCCTATTACATTGGCTCTTCTTAAGATTGCATTCACTCTGGCTACCAGGATCTTCGGACTGAATGGTTTTGAGATATATTCGTCGACACCAAGATCAAATCCCTGTAATTCGTCTCTCTCTTCTGATCTTGCAGTCAGCATGATAATCGGAACTTTGGATGACTGGCGCACTTCACGGCATACCTGCCAGCCGTCCATTCTTGGCATCATCACATCCAGGATGATCAGCGCAATATCTTTTTCATCATAAAATTGTTCCATTGCTTCCATACCATCTCCGGCTTCGATCACCTGATATCCTTCTCTTTCCAGAAAATCCTTCACCAGTTTCCGCATCCTGCTTTCATCATCTACTACTAAAATCTTCAATTTGTCCATTGTTTTCTCCCACCTGTCACTTTTTCTTTCATCGTAGCAGAGAATTATGTCCGTTTTGTGAATATCCATCTCAAAACCAGAAGAACTTCCACTGAATGCGACTGCATCTGCATACAGAAAATGCAGACAGAATCATCTGCCTGCATTTTCTGCTTTCCTATTTTTAATATGGTATTACAATGTCTTTCTTTTTAATTACCACTTTCTTTCCGGCACTCTTAACTGCTTTCTTGATCTTATTCAAATTCTTCTTACTGATCTTATAAGGAACCGTTACTTTTGCATTTGCTTTGATTCCCTTGAATGCATTTTTTCCTGCTTTCACTGCCTTATTGCCTTTGAAGGTAATATTTTTCAGTTTTGCATCTTTGTAGAATGCTTTCGCATCAATCTTGGTAACATTTGCGCCGATCACAACCTTGGTCAGTCTTGCTTTCTTCTGGAATGCTTTCGCAGCAATCTGTGTTACTTTGAACGTATATCCATCTTTGGTTACCGTTGCCGGAATGGTTACTTTCTTGACATTTTTCTTTGCAGCTGTCAGACCCGTTACCTTTACTGTACCATTCTTTGCATCCGATTTCGTCACTTTGTATACAAGTCCGCTCTTCTGATCGGTAATCTTGCTTCCCTTGGCCGGTACTTTTGCTGTATCATCTTTACCCGGTGTAGGATTTGGGGTAGGTGTCGGATTCGGATTCGGTGTCGGGGTCGGATCTGGCGTTGGAGTTGTCTTCTTAACCAGAGCATCGGCTGCCTGTTTCAGAGTATTAACTGCCGCATCGACTTCGGCCTGTGTTGCGTAAGTATCTTCCAGTACCGCTTTTGCTGCTGTCAGAGCCTGTTCAAAGCTTTTTACGCTGTCATCGGTGTAATCTGCTTTGTTTACTTTTTCTGCCTCAGCAACTGCTGCTGTCAGGTTAGTCTTATCTGTTTTTGCCGGTTCTTCCGTGCTCAGTGCTGCTTTTGCTTTTTTCAGGTTCTCCAGTGCTCTAGCAAAATCTGCTCCTGTTGCACCTTCTTTTTTCAGCAGTTCTTCTGCTTTTTTTACCTGTTTCTGATAGTTTGCAATGCTTCCTTCGCTGTATCCTGTGGTATCAAAGTTCTGATATCCGGTAAGGACTCTTGTCAGCTTGTCTTTTGTTGTTTCCAGCTGTGCTGCAACATTGGTCAGGTTTGTGTATGCCTGGGAATATGCTGCTGCAGTGCTGTCTGCGTTATCCAGTACCTTTTTTGCATTTGCCAGGGCATCTGCAAAGAATGTCCAGGTTTTGCCGGTGTAGTCTTCACTCTTGTAGTTTGCATAAGTATTGTATGCTTTCTGTACATCTGCTTTTCCATAAGCAGCATACAGATTCAGTTCTGCGATAGTTCCGTGTTTTCCGGCATTATCACTTCCTGCATCTTTAATGACGAGTTTCACTTTCTTTGCTTCGATCGGATCAAAGTCTGCAAATTTTTCAGATGCATCATTTGCCCAGGTACCGTCTGTTACAACGGTTGTCTCGGTTCCGTCTGCTTTTGTAACAACGATATCATATTTGAAGATACGGCCGTTTGCACTGTTCTGTCTTGGCAGACAGGAAAGTCTGCTGATCGTCTGAACTTCCGGCAGTGTTACTTCAAAGTAATGATTGTGTGTACCGGAAATGACATCCGGTGTACGCCAGTTTGTATGCCAGAATGTAGTGTCATCTCCGTCGATTGCATTCTGTGCCGATCCTTCGGAACTTTCCTGGCTGCAGGCAGATACTGTCCAGCCCGCTCTGGAAAGAGCATTTCCGCTTTCGGATACAGTAGTCGGATCTGCACTTACCGTCAGTTCGTCTACCAGACCTTTGAAACTATTGGTCTTGCTTCCGATGTACTCAACCGGAAGTACCAGTGTGGCAACTTTCGAACCGGTTGTCTTTGTCTCGTTGTCCAGAGTTGCGGATGATACATATTTATGATTTACATAAAGCTCTGCTTTGTCTTTGTAACCATTGATGGTCAGATATACCCATTCATCTTTCGGCAGTTCATAGTTAAAGGAATAATCATATCCTTCTCTTGAGAATCCGACTTTTCTGGTATTCTTCTGGACTGCTTTGATCGCATAGGTGTTGAATTTTGTGTTGGTCTCGCAGAGAACCTGCTCACTGTTGTCGCTGGCTGCATCTCTCTTGACCCACATGGAAATGCTGCTTCCTGCTGTCTTTCCGCTTGTCGGTCCGACCATGTCAACCGGAGTCTCTACGTAGCTCTCGCCGCCGTTCAGTTTCAGTGCATTTCCGCTCTTGCCTGCTACTTCTTCTACGTTCTTCTCGCTTACAGAATCATTGTTGTTTCCGGATTCATCGTAAACTTTTTCATCATCGAAGGAGTAATCGATCACATCATTGCCTACGGAATCTGCTTCGTAGTATGGATTTGTGTTCGGTGCAGTATCCACTTTTTCTGCAACGGCACGCATCTCACTGTAAGTCCTGTCGGTTCCTTCGCCCCACATCTTCTCACTTAAGGACGGCAGCGGCTGGAAGAAACGGTCAAAGTCATCGTATTCTGTGATACCGTTTCCGCGTGTACCGATCTGGTCATTCCAGATTGCATAAGTACCGCCGAGTACCTGTCTGTCTCCGGCTCTTAAAACAGTACCGCTGAAGTTGTTCGGTACCCAGTTGTTGTAAAGGTTCTGGGAATTCAGGTAGTCTGAATAATATCCTGCAGAAGGTACAATGTAAAGGCTTCCTTCCAGGGTATTGATCAGGTCATATCCCAGGTCATACATATTCTTCGGATTTGCATATCCGGTGTTCCAGATGTTCAGCTGTACATCTTTGGATGCAACCGGGGTTTTACCGTTTTTGTTGGAAAGGCTTCCCCACATACGGACGTCACGTCCTGTTCCCTGGATGTACTTGATCATGGAATCAGAGAAGCTTCTGAAATATTCATTTCCGCCGTTTCCGTGGAATTCATCGGTTCCGATATGTACCGTGGTGTCTTTGTCAAATACCGGATCATCACCTTTGAAGTACTGTGCCCATACGGATTTAGCTGCATCCAGTGCACCATCTTTTCGGATGTCCAGTTCTTCGATCAGATATTTATGATTGCCGCCTGCCTCTTTGGTCATAAGGTTCGGGAAGGCTCTTGTGATCGCCAGGGCATGTGCCGGCATATCAAATTCCGGAATGATGTTGACACCCATGGTTCTGCTGTCTTTAATGAAAGAACGGAACTCCTCTTTTGTATAGTATGTATCTTCTGATGTCAGATTTGGAATTTCAGATTCCAGACGGAAACCTGCATATGCATTCTCTACCGCTTCATCAATCGTAGCGTAATCTTCCAGGAAGATCAGGTTGTCGGACAGGTGCAGATGGAAGTTATTCATCTTGTACCATGCCATGTTCTTTGCAAATTCCTTTACGGTATTGAAATCAAAAGCTTTTCTTCCGACATCGAGCATAAACCCACGCACTTCGTACTTCGGATAATCTCTTGTGATACCTTTCGGAATCGTTGTTTTGTTCTGTTTTAAAATCTGCAGTGCACTGATCACGCCCCAGTATGCACCGGTTGCTTTTTCTGCTTCGATCTTTACGCTGTCACCGATCGTCATGATATAGCCTTCTTCGTCAAGACCCTGGTCTGTGCTGTTCAGTGTCAGATAAAAATCACCTTTTTTGGCATCGGATTCGCTGCCTTTTACGGTCTGGATATCGTTTCCTGTGATATCTTTGTAATCTTCTGCAAACTGTTTTGCCGTTGCTTCCAGTCCGTCTGCATAAACAATCTTACTGCTGCTCTGGATCACGAAATCACCGGTCTCGCCATGCCACTCCTGCAGTGCCGGGATGACATCCGGTTTTGCATTGGCTCCTTCTGCATCTGTATAACGTCCCGGAACCGTAATGGTAAACTCTGCGGACTGTGCTTTATCTGTGCCGTCTGCATTGCTGATCTGGTAAAATCCTTTTACGGTCTTGGTCTGCAGCGGTTTGTAAACGGTGCCGTCACTTCCGATGATCTGCTCATAATCTGCATCAAACTCTACCGTATATCCTTCCGGAACGGTCGGCATCGGAATCTTTGTCGTATCTGCTGTAACGGTCGGAGCAGTCATAGAATCCGCAATCTTTGCAGCCTGTGTTCTGGTATCTGGAATATCACCTTCGTATACCTGCAGTTCCCATACAGAAATTGCATTCCAGGTAACTCCTGCATTGGTCGGTTCAATCTTTGTAACATTTAACCGCAGGAATTTTCCGGTAACTGCAGTATCCAGTGTAATCTTGTCCGTTGTCGTTGCCGGTGCCTGTGTTGCAGTGTATACATCTCTCCATGTCTGACCATCATCAGATACCTGCAGTGTATAATTAACTGCATTGTTTCGCTGCCAGTTGATAACAAAACTCTTCATGGTTTTGCTCTCAGCCCAGGCAAGCTGTGCCCATGAAGTATTACTCTGATCATGTGACCATCTGGTGTTCATATTACCGTCATTGATCTTTGCGATTTCGTTTCCGCCTTCTGAGTTGGATGCTGTTGCCGTTGCACTCAATGCCAGGTTGGTATTCTCTGCTGCATTTGCTGCAAGCGGCGGGAGCTGTACAGAAGCAAGGATCATGCTCGCTGCCATGGCCATAGCACCGATCTGTTTCATTTTTTTCTTAAACATAAACTTCCTCCTTTTAGTTATGTTGTCAAATGTTGCTAAAAACATATCTAATTTTAACATGATTTTTTAAAAAAGTCCACACATCTTATCTAAAACGCATACAAAATGCAGCACAGTTAAAAAAGATAACAAAAAAAGCCCGATAAAATCGAGCTTTTCAGGATGGACCTGAGGGGAATCGAACCCCGCAAATACAATTTTTACAAATGCAGTGTTTATCAGCTTTTCTGTAAAGCCTTGAAAACACTGCATTTTATATGTAAGTAAGTTGTACTAAAAGACACGTTTTTCACAATAATATAAAACTATGCAACACGAAATGCAACACGAATTTTAATTTCTTATACCCTCTCCACTTTCTTCAAATACACCCATCCTGCACCGCTTTTCAGCTTGCCGAATCCGTTCTTTTCTTCTACGATCTCGTACTTACCTGACTGCAAAAATGTTCTGGCAGCACTGTATGTTTTGGCCGGTCCTGTCCTGATCGGGACATTTGCAGTTTTCGGCTGTACCTTATATGGCAACTTGGAGGATGTGTAGACCTTTTTTCCGGCATCGTTGTAGACATGATAACCGGCGTGCTGATCTGCACACTGCTTCGCCTTCTTGATTGTCTGAAACGCTCCGATCTGGCTACTGGCGTTCTTCCAGGTCTTGCGGACACGGTACCACGGCTTGGTGGTTGCTGGGAGAATATCGCCACTCTGCCCAGAAATGGCTTGTTTGAAGGCATCCCATGTATACGTACCTGTATTGTATACATACGGATTCGGGCAAATTTTTCCGGTTACATCATAGTGGCGAATAACATGATCTGCAGGAATGTTGTATTTCTTCATCAGATATCTGGTCAGCTCAATAGCAGACTGTACTGTTGCTCCTTCAAAATACCAGTCCTTATCTGTTGCCCCAAGACTCGCCGCATTCTTCTTTCGCACACACATCTCAATCCCAATGCTATTAGCGTTTCTGCATTCCGGATGTTTGTAACTGCTCGCCCCACAATGCCAGGCGATATTCCGATCTTCCACGCACTGCCAAATTTCGCCGGCGAAACCGACAAAATAGTGTGCGGATGCTCCACGATTACCACCGCCGTAATATGAACAGTTTTCCTGTGCTCCGCCCAATGCCCCAACATAATGGATCACAATATATTTGATCCTGGAAATATTGCCTGGATTATAATTGTAATTTGAAATCATTCGGTTAATCTTGTTCATAGTCTCTACCGCCTTTCTCAGAGGACGCTCATGCGTCCCCTTTTTTCTCTGCTTTCTGTGTCAGTATGTCGATCGCATTGGCGATCACTGCCGGCAGCGGTATGCCCATCAGTCCGGCATTCTCTACGATACTGATCAGCTCGTTCGCCATAAATCCGATGATCACAGCATTCCTGATGTAATCCACACCGATTGCCAGATCCAGCCGGTATGCCACCAGAACAAACAGCAGCGTCATGCATTTCCTGCACAGACCTTTCCAGCCTGTCCAGCTTTCCAGTGTTCCGGATTCCGTCTTCTTGCTGTTGTGGAACACACCGGCAACAATCAGACCGGATATGTAGTCAATTGCCATGAAAATGATTAAAGTTACAAGAGCCTGATCCCAGCCTCCAAAAAAATAAGCAATCGTCCCACCGATTGCTCCTGTGATCGTGCAAACCATTTCTTTTTTCATCCTCGTTAGTCTTTCCTTTCTTGTTACTCTGTGAGAACATTGATTCTTCGCACCCAGATACCTTCGCCGTTCTCGTTGGCTGATATCATCATATACTTTGCATTATCCGGAACAGTAACGATATAATCACAGTCCCCTTCTTCTTCGATTTCTACAGCTGAAACCATTGTGAATCCGGCACTGCTGTTATCAACTGCAAAAATAATCGGATATTTTCCGCGTCCACTACCGGCTCGTGATACCATGCTCGTATGTATGATATACCGTTCGCCTCGTTGTACATTCAGTGTTGTACACTGTGTTTTTGCCCCTTCCATAAGTACACACGAACTGCCAGCATCTTGTGCTTCCCACAGTTTGCCGTCTGTGATAGACACTGTTTTTTCTACTGAAAAAATTGCCTGTACATTCCGGACATCCTTGCGTGTTTTTGCCATCAACGCCTTACTCTGTCCTGTAATACCTGCCATCTTTGTTTCCATATCTTTTACGTGCTCATTTGTATAACTCTTACACGCCTCAGCGTTATTGTAACATTCTTGGATGCTGTCATGGATCGACTGCCGGACATCCCGCCCGTAGACTGCCGCCAGTATCTTTTTTAAGTTCTCTGTTATAGCCATTCCTGTTCCCCTTTCCTATGAAAATGTCAGCTTCAATGCCGCATGCACACCACATGGTGCATTGTTGACTGCGTTGGTTGTATTCGGCATCGTTGCGGCAATAGATACCATATTACGGTTGACAACGCCCCGGTAGGACGATGCCGCTACCAGCGTGGATGCATTGCCACCATAAATATAATTCCCATTCTGCCGGATCTGCAGTCCGGTTGCCGATGCTATGCTAACAGAACTGCAGCCGACAATCGGTGTCGATACCGGAATGCAGAACTGCACTTCCTTGCCTGCGGATGTCACATAGCCAGCCGTGAAACATTCAATATTTATGCTGTCGCCCTTGGTCAGGATATTCATATTTCCGACTACAAACCAGTATGATCCGCTGTAGACCAGCTCCAAAACCGTGTACTGATCTATCAGCTCTGCAGGGATGTTGCTGTTCCGGTAATAGATTGGCTTCGCCCCTGTACTATTGACGTTCAGTGTTGGATTTGCAGCGGTGTTGGCATAACTGAAACGCACAAACACCCTTGCACCAGCTGCCAGCTTAAAGTTCGACAGGCTGACCGTCTTTGCGGCGGTCGATCCCGTCGTATAACACACGGCATAATGGGCAATGTCAGCCGTACCATTGAAATTAACGCCATCTATTGCTCGTGTTGTCTGGAGTTTTGTAGCTGTTCCTGCATTTCCTGTAATCGTTGTCGGTGTTCCTCCGCCATTGGCATCCACATAACTTTTCACTTTCTTCCATAACTCAGTAAGCCCCGCCTTATCTAGATATGCCATGTTCCTTCCTCCTTATATCAATTCACTTTACACGCAGATTGCATCAATTTCGGCATTGGTAAGTGCATCGACCACAAACAATCCGCCCAATGCATCCCATGCCTTGCCGTCCCACGCCACGTTGGTACCTGCCGGGCCGTAGTCAGATGCTGCTTCCAGGTTGTATACGTCACCGGCAACCTGCCCTGTAGTCGGCAGTTTTGTTGCATCTGCCAGGGAACCCTTGTACTTATACACGCCTGTAATGTCGGATTTCTTCGCATAGATACCAGATAAATCTGCCTCTGTTGGCAAATCATTCAGTTTTGAAAACATCGCTGGAGACATGAGACCCATATTACCAGTAGTTGCAACTGGAATAATTGCTTTTACGGTACTTCCTGCAAAAGTGAGACCAACAGATGCTTGCGTGTAATCTTCTTCAGTATAGGCCATTGTCATGGCTTCCCATGTTCCTTTACCGCTCAGAAGTTTACCCGTATCGCCTTTCGCCGGTGCCGGTACCAGTCCGTGTGTACCTGCCGCATTAGCTGTTGCACCCTTGAAGTCAGAGTAGGTCGTGTTTGATGCCGGGATGCCTAAGCCTGTGATATCTGTCTTAGTAACTGGTGTCGTACTAGATACGTGTCCGGCTGCATCCACGGTCACTTTGTACAGTCCGTTTGTTTTCGCCGTATAACTCGGATGCACATATTTGTTCGCACCGGTTTCGATTCCTGTCAGTTTGTTCTTCTCTGCTGTCGTATAGTCGTTCGTAGACAGTCCTTTACCGTTTACTTTGTCTACCTTCCCTGATAATGCTTTTTTGATCTTGCCCCAAAGATAAGTTAATCCCGCTGTATCCAAAAATTTTGCCATAATGTTTTTCTTCCTTTCTTTTAACTGTAAATGCAGATCTCATCAATCTGCCCATTCGTTATCGCCGTTACTGTTGTGTACTTCACACGCCCCTGCCCTGCCAGCAGCTGTTGCTGTGTGTATGTTAATGCCGTACCGCCAAGCGTGACCTTGCTGTTTGCCGGTTTTAACAGGTCTGTCACTTTCTTCGTGATCTGCAGCTGCTGCTGTATGTTGTACGTGGGTGCTGCACAAAAAACCTTTTCACCAATCCGCAGCATATCCACATCATAACCGGCATCCGACAGGTCGATTGCAGATAATTCTGTCACCAGATTTGCCCCGTTGATCTTTTTGAATGCCTTTTCGCCTTCTTCTTTCAGCTTCGTGGGGTCCTGTATTTCGGAAAACTCCACGGTCTTCGTGATGATGCCGTATTCTTTCACGGCTGCCGCGTCTTCCAGGTAATCCTTGCCACCGTTTACATTTGCGATCGTGACCGGCCATTCGTTGTTTGACGTCGATGACCCGAGCGGGATCAGACGCGTTGCAAGGTCATCCGTCTTGACGTTCTTGGTAACATCAATTATGTTCTGCCCCTGCCGGATATCCTGGCCGCCTGCCTGTTCATATTCTGCCAGGTAATCAATATAGTGCACACCGCCGACGGTTCGTGTCCGGATATACCCGCCGCTTTCTGTGACGAGTTCATCCATTATGTCCCTCGTGGTGCTGTAATCGTTCCGCTCCCGATCTGCCGCTTCCCCGGTAATAGTCACCTGACCGATCAGGAACTGCTTGAAATCATCCACCTGTTCGTTGTGCTTCTTAACCAGCCACTTGAAATAATTTCCTGGCGTTGTCTTTCCCGGTACATCCGTGCCGGTCTTGTGGAATGGACGGATGATGCTGTCCTGAAAAAATACCAGGTCGCCTTCTGTCTGGATCTCCATCTCAAGGTCCCTGTCTTCGACGGTGTTCATCACAACGCCCCGGTAGATCGTCTTCTCACTGCCCGTCAGGCCGAACCGGATTACTTCCAGCATGGACTTTCGCCGCAGGACGGATGCCGCAAGCGGATGGTCCAGGACGATCGAGACATCACAGGAACCGTTTTTGTTGACTTCCTGCGTCAGTGCCCCTTCTGTAATACAGCGGCCTCTTATCCACGGATGGTACAGGTTGGAACCATCCAGCGTGATCTTATACATTAGAACCTGCCCCCTCTGTATTCTACGGAAACCGTGCCGCCATCCCCTTTAAACTGCATGGTATGGCTGCCCTCTGTGATCAGGATATCAGGCACCGTGCTGTGTCCTTTTGGGATCTGGTAGCTTTTTCCGTCATATGTCACTGTGACCGCCGCCGAAGCTTCAAAAACACACCCCGTCGGCATCACATCCCCTACGACCGTGATTTCACCCGGTACCGGGATGTTTTTATAGTCTCTGATGATATCCGTTTCAAAATTGAATCTGTCCCATTCCCAGTCATCCAGTGACGTTTTCCGTGCCAGCTTGTACGGCTCTGCATCCAGTGTGACCACGATCTGACTGTAATGCTGGTTGAGCTTGCTGCTGTCCACGCTTACCCTGGCATCGTAATAATAGCCGTCATCCCCGAAGATGACCGGGAGCCGCCTGCCGTGCAGTTTCCCGCGGATGTCACTGGCTTTTGACAGCCAGGTGCTGTAAGTGCCGTCCTTGAAGTCGAACGTCAGCTTATGTGTTGCATTGTCGTACACTGGGAAACCGGTAATGGCTTCCGTCAGATCCAGTGCACCGTTCCTGCCGGGGATGGTCACGGTACTTTTCCGGACGGACGGCGTACCAAGGTCCACACCCAGCAGTTTCAGCCCAAAATCGCCCATTTTATACTTTCCGATCTGTACATCCATCAGCTTCCCCTCCTCTGTCGGTTCCGTATTGTGTTCATGTTTTCATTGACGTATGGTGTGACCGCCTTGCCCACCGTCCTTCCATCCAGGTCGACCGTGGTATGGATCTCAGCCTGTAACTGCACCGGCTGATTATTTGCCAGGCTGATCTGTGGCGATGACACGTTGACCGTCGGGCTTGCACCCATGGATTCCAGGCTTGCAATTGTGTTCTGCATCCTTTCCACTTCTGCCATGACTGCCTGCATTTCCGCCTGGGTGCCCTGCTCGATTTTCTTCCTGGCTTTTTCATATTCTTTTGTTTCCCGGTATACCTGCCATTCTTTTTCTTCCTTTTTGTTTTTGGCAGTCGTTTTCTTTTTCTTTGCTGATGTCTTGCCCGAAGCTGCAGTTCCAGTGCCCTTTGCCTCTGCTGTCGTTTTGCTGCCTTCTGCTTTTTTGCCGTCTTTTCCAAGCCCAAACGCTTTTTTAAACGCTTCGATCATATCCTTTGCAATGCCCCGCATGGATTTTTTCAGCGTTTCTTTTTCGCCATTCAGACTCTTGATCAGGCTCTTGGCGATCTTCTTTCCGGCTTCTTCGGCTGCTTCCTGTGCGGTTTTGGCTGCCTCTTCCACTTCTTTCGTCCATCCGGCTTTTACATCTGTCAGACGCTGTTCGAAAAATTCCTTGCTGTAGGTTTCGGACGAACCCTGCAGCTGTTCCCATTTCTTCTTGTACGCCGCCAGTTCTTCCGCTGACATTGCATTCAGGTGCTCCACGAAGTTGTCTGCCTCGTTCAGATCCATGCCAAGGATCTGGTCCATCAGGCTTTCCGGTATCTTGTCCTTGAGCTTTTTCAGACCTTCCTGATACCGCTCGACTTGTGTCAGCTGGGTGTCCAGGTCGTACATATTGGCCGGATCCGACATTTTCTTCTTCATGTCGTCCCGAAAAGAAATGATCCGATCGTAAGCCTTCTGGTACTTTTCTGCGATCTCGTCCAGCTTCTTGTCTAAGTCGTCTTCGATCTTACTGTAAGCTTTCTCTGTCCCTTCTTTCAGGGCATCCATGAACGTTGATGTGTATTTATTGGCATAGTTCTTGATTTTTTTGGCGTTCTTCCGGAACTTTTTTGCTTCTTCCTGGAGCTTTTTCTTCTGCGTTGCATCCGTGGTGTTGCCCGCCTCTGTTTTCTTGTCTTCGGCCAGTTTTTCGTATTTTTTTACAACTTTATCCACATAGCCGTCAATCTTGTTATCCAGCTTGGAAACCAGGAGTTCCTGACGCTTGTCAAGCCCGCTGGTGATGGATTCCATGATCGCAGACGCCGCATCGGAATAACCGCCCTTTGCCGCATCCACTTCACCGGCTGCCTTGACAGCTTCCTCGGACATCTTTTTCATGGTCTTTTTCAGCTTCGGGACTTCGGCTTCAATGCCCTTGATCACACCTCCGACGATGTGTTTACCGATCTCGTCCTTGAAAACCTTGGACGGGGAATGGATGCCAAGTGTATCCTTTGCGGTTTCCAGTGATGAGTCCGCCATAGATCCAACACTGTCATTTACTATTTTTTCACCGCGTTCAATTCCGACTGCGACACCCTCGGCCATGCTAAGTCCGATTTCATCACGCCATACATGAGACGGGCTGTTCTTTTTTATCTTTTTTTCTGCCTCGTTTACAGCTGATTGAAGAACACCGTTTACCGCATTCTGTACAAAAGGTGATCCCCTGTTGATTCCAACTGCAACACCTTCTGACATGCTCTGGCCAATACTTTCGAAAGAACTTCGGTAAGTCCTTGCCGTGTCTGCTGCATTTTTCATGGAATTCCCAGCCGCCTGTGACACCTGCCCGGAATTCTGCTGGATTCCGTCCGCGGTTGCTTTCTGCGACTCTTTTCCGGCTTCCTCTCCGCCTTTCTTGGCCGCCTCCGTGACTTCCTTCTGGCCGGATTCGATCCCGCTTTTTGCCTTTTCTGTATGTTCCTTGCCGCTCTTCTCTCCGGCTTCGCCTGCTTTCTGGGCAATTTCCTGCCCTGCATTCTCCCAGTTCGCAGATATCGCTGACAGTTCCTCTGTAGATGCCTCCACTGCTTCGCCACTTGTTGCCGAAAAACTCCGTGCATATTCCTCTAACTGTGGTTTTGTCATTTCCGTACATGCTTTAACGAGATTTGCACTCTGCGGCCCCAACTCTAACAAGTGGTCATACAATTCTTTGGTCATACCGTCACCGGCACGGCCTGCGAGGGTTTTCATATTCTGAACCCACTGATTCGCAGCATTTTCTGAGCTGTGCATATGTTTTATTATATCTTCAGCAGAAATTTCTTTGTCGCCTGAAAATTCCTCATACTCATTCACAATGCCTTTCAGGCTGTTCTGGATGGACGTTTTCATGCCCTCATAGGCTTGCTTGACCTCGTCAGACATTTCTGTTGCGGAGTCTGATACGGCTTCATTTGTTTCTTCGGTGGTAACTTTGTATTCTCCGGCTTTTTCGGATGCCTCGCTTAACTTCTCCTGTGCCTCGCTGTAAGTTCCCTCCAAGTCCTCAATTACTTTTTTCTGTTCTTGGAGTCGTTCATTCAGTTCTGTCTGTTTTACCCCATGAGCATCGTAGATATCAGACGTAGATTCAACCATATTGCCAGTGTCCTGCATGGCTTTGTTATATTCCTGCGTCTCGTTTCTCGACTCTACCAGAAGCCCATTGTAAACTTTTCGTGCTTCTGACAGCTGCGTTTCTGCCTCTGCAACATCCGTGGCTGCCTGCTTCACTTGTTCCTGGTATGCACTAGCAAGAGCCTGCTGCTTCATGGAATCGATCACGGCATCCACTGCGGATTTTTCTTTATTCAATGCTCCTGTCGTTTCATCAATGGAAAGTCCCAATTCCGGCATGGCTTCATTGAGCTGGTCAACCATTGCACTCATCTGTGCTTTTTCTGCTGCCGTTTTGCTCGTTTTATTTGCTAAGTCGTAGAGCTTATCCGAAAGTGTTTGATAGGTTGCCGCCTCTGTTTCGGCACTCTTGATATTTTCTTTTGCAGTTTCTTCATGTTCTTCTATGCTGTCTTTCAGGTTATTATAGGATTTCCGGCACTGCTCGATCGCTTTCCGGTTCTTTGCAGCATCGGATGTTCTGTCCTTCATAACCTTGCCAAACGCTACAGTTGCTGCCGTAAGCGATACCAACGCAAGTGCCACAAGTCCGAATGGATTCGCAAGAAGTGCTGCTGAAAATGCCTCAAACGCTTTTGATACCTGATTTACGACCAGTAACCCGACCAGTGCTGCTGCCAGTACTGCAAGGGCTGCTGCCAGTGCCGTGACTGCCGCCACTACTTCCGGGTGTTCCTTGACGAACTCCGTTGCCCATTCCATCGCATCTGCCCCGCTCTGCTGGAGTTCCATCAGCACCGGTGCAAGCTCATCACCGATCGCTATCTTCAGGTTCTCGATGGCGTTCTGGAAACGCTGCTGAGCAAATTCCCCGGTTTCTGACATCTTCTCAAATGCAGTGGTTGCCGCCCCGGTGCTTCCTTCCATCGCCTGCACCAGGCTGTTGTATTTGGACGTTCCGCTGTTCAGGATGGACAGCATACCGACGCCGGCCTCGGAACTCGACCACATGTTGTTGAATGCGGTCGTGTCACCGTCCACGCTGTCGGCCAGTACCTGCAGCACATCTCCAAGTGAATTGCCCTCTGCCATCAATTCCGCGAAAGTCTTGCCGGTCTGCTTCTTGAGCGTTGATCCAACAACGGAACTTGTGCTTCCAAGCTCATTCAGTGCCGCCTTGACGTAGGTCGTTGCCTGTGCGGTCTGCGTACCGTTGGCGGTCAGCAATGCGTAGCTGGCTGCCAGGTCTTCCAGGTTCATGTTGTACGCCGCCGCCAGTGGGATGACCATGCCCATGCTGGCACCTAACTGTGCAACGGATGTTTTTCCTAAGTTCTGCGTTGTGATCAGAACGTCTGAGATCTTCGAAGCATCATCCGCCGACATGCCATAGGCATTGATGGCGGTCGTCAGGATGTCCACGGCGGTCGTGGTGTCGGAAAATCCACCAACAGCCAACTTATTCGCTGTGCCGACAAAATCAACTGCACTCTCGGTCGCTACCGATGCTGAAATAGCCTGATAGGTCGCTTCTGCCAGTTCCCCGACACTCTTACCGGTCTCGCTGGACAATGCCAGGATCTCGTTTCGCATATCACCAAGCGGCTTCTGTGATTCGTCTGCGATCGTGCCAACCTTCGCCATCGCCGTCTCAAACTCCATGCTTGCCTGTGTGCAGTCCATGAGTGCGTCCGTGATCGCCTTGACAGATGCAGTTACCCCGGCAGCCAGCAGAGCCTGTGCAAGGGCATCAATGGCGGTGCTTGCCTGGTCGGTCCCTTCTTCGAATCCGTCCCCGATGCTGTCACCTATGTCAGATGCACTGTCCCCGACATCTTTCGCCGCATCCGAAACGCTGTCCGCAACGTCCGACATGGCATCCTCTACCGCTTCTGCTGCACTCTCGCCGGCTTCTTCCACAGATTCCACAATATTATCCACAGCGTCCTGGACGGACTCTGCAGCATCCTGCCCGGCATCTTCTGCCGCATCTGTGATCGCATCCGCCGCGTCTTCTGCCGCATCCTGTATCTCTTCCAGCGTATTAACTACTTGCTTCGCCGCTTTTTCTGCGTCTTTCCCTGCTTCCTCTGTCGCCTGGGAAACGGCCTGCTCTGCCTGTTTTGCCGCATCCCGTGCATCGGAGGCAGTCTGCTGCGTTGCACCCTTCGCTGCCTGCTCGATCCGCTTTAAGCCTTTCTGAAATCCACTCTCGTCGATCTCAGTGTCAAATCTTAGTGTTCCGTCTGCCATTTCCTGCCTCCCATCTTCTTATCAGTCTCCCCACATCGCAGCCGCGAACAGGTCACCGATCTGTTCCTCATCCCGCTCGTCTTCCAGGGATATTGCCCGCTGGATCTTCTGGATCCGCTGGCGTTCCTGTTTGTCCCTGATCTTTCCGGCATCGATCGAACGGTAGCCGATGCGGGTTTTCGTGCCGGAATCATCCGGCAGGCCTTCCAGCAGCATCTGGAACTTCTGCCAGTGCAGATATTTACAGGCCAGCAGGTCAATGCCGTAATAGTTCCGGAAATCGCTGACGATATACGGTGCATCCTTCTCATAGCTGAACGTCTGCTTTCCACTGCCTTCACGCTCTTTTTCCTTTTCTGCTGACCGGATGCCGGCAATGAAATCCGTGACTGCCTGGACGGCCCCCTGGATGTCCGGCGGAATCTCTTTTTTGTATAACCGCAGGATCAGAAAGAGCCGGCTGCCCGGCTCCCCTGCCTGCTTCACTTCCCCGATCAGCTTCAGCACTGCCCGGAAGTCCGTCTTGACCGGGTACAGGACGCCCCCAACCTCAACGCTTTTCGGCAGTGGTTCATATAATGGGTTCACAGGTCATCAGCCTACGGTCGGCTTTTCCAGGAACGTGCAGCTCTTGCCGTCTGCCGCAACCTTGGCATAGCCCTTGACCGGTTCGGACTTCACGCCGAACGACCCGGAATACTGCAGTGCATCGGTTCCGTCACCGGATGCATCCGGGAGGATGGAGAACTCACGTTTTCTTGCCACGAATTCATCCTCTTTGGTCGCTTCGCCCTTGTCGAAGAAGTCCACGACCACGATGTTCCTGGTCTCCCCGGTCAGCTCGTCATCGTGCACGGATGCGATGTCCATCAGGATCGGGTTGTTCTCGTGCATGTCGAAGTTATAGGACCATGAGGTGCCGTAACCGGTCACGTCGCTGTCGCTGGAATCCTTGTCCACGTACTGGCGTTCATAGGTGGTCGGGTTCTTGGACTCTGAAAGTGTCGTGAACTTCTCCATACGGGTAAATTCTGTTGGCTCTGCCCCATCGCTGGCCGGTACGCCGTAGAAGGACACCCTGCCGGTTCTCTTGACTAATTTCGTTTTATTATTTTTTTCTGCCATAATTTAAGCCTCCTGTTCATAAATTAAGCGGCACTCGATACGATACGTAGCAAGATTAGCTTCGGCATCGTACAGGTAACCGCTGTTTAATGTTTCAACTGCTGTTGCATGTTGTTTTTCGTTTGCCAGTTCCGGAAGTTCCCCATTGTCCGAGGACTCTTCCAGCCACTCCTGAAGCTCCTGGTAGAAGCCGCTGTTCTCGATATTCACCCTGGCGTCCTCGTCATAGACTTCCTTGGAACAGACCGCAAACTGGTACTGTTTCTTTTTCCCGCCATCCACATATTTCTGGATCACCGGGTCACATGGGAGCGGGTCGATGGAATAACTCATCTCCTCCCCCAGGTAATCCACGTTGACCCGGCCGTCATGTAAAAACGGACAGGTCAGGAAGAATGTGCGGATGCTCTCGATGATGCTACTTTCCGCATGCAATTTTACCCGCCTCCTTCTGGATACTGTCCTTGTGCCGGTTCTTCATACGTTCGAACCATTTGGACTGCTTTTTGTGCTCATAGTACTGTCTTCTGGCATATGGTGTGGACTGCACGATCAGACCGGAACCGGTAACCGTGCCAAGCGTTGCCGCTTCCCTCAGTACACCGCTCCGGAACGGTGTTTCCGGTTCCATACGGTCTATACATGTCTGATCCACGTAGGTCTGTGCCCTGGCAAGATTTCCGTTAAGCCTTGCTGCAAGCCCGGCATCCCATTCTAGGCTTGCTGTGAATCCGCCGCTGCCATGTCCGCTGTAACGGACGTCCTGCGGCTGCCGGATCTGGAACGTTTTCCTGGTCTCTGCCATCATGCACCCCCTGTCACCTTGATGTGCGGATTTCCTCCGTACCGGTTATAATTTGCCGCCGACACCTTGAAGTGTTCTGTGCCGGCCAGGTCTTTCGCCGTCTTCATCTGCACGCTGCACTGCCCTTTTACCAGGTAATCATCCTTTTTCACCAGGACTGTTATATCTGGGATGCGGACCGTGAAAGTGTCCGCGGTCTTCCTGCCTTCCGTGGTGACACTGGACTGTTCTGCCTCATACCACCAAATAGCCGGGATGTATGTACACCCCCATTCATCCAGACGGGTAACTGGATTATAACGGCGGTGGTAGAGGGTTGCGTCAGTGTTGGTCAGCATCGTCATACACCCCCATATTCAACAGGCCGGTCGGTTCCAGGTACAACGCCGCCGTCTGGTAGATCTTGCCCGCCAGTATCTCCTGGGCGGTTTTGCCGCCCTGTTCCTGCACATACGATACAGAATAGCCGTCTGTGTTTTCTGATGCGACCTCCCTGCCCTGGTGTTCTGCCTTTGCTGCCTGGTCTGCGTACAGAAGGTCACAGCACGCACAGGCGGCATGCTGCACTTCTTCCATGGATCTGTCTGCACGGTCGAACGTGATCCGCCGGATGTGTGCCGACACCGGCACGATCACCCTGCGGAACTGTTCTTCCGTCAGTCCACCGCCATACTGCCCTGTATAGAATGCATAATCGGTATACTGTGTCATAGTCCCGCCCTCTCAGGCTTTGTGTGACACGTAGAAGCCAGCCGCTTTGTTGCGGTAGTAATCCACCAGGCCATACTTGCGGTATTTCAGGATATCGCCGTCTGCATTCGCGTTCAGGCTTGCCGGGATGATGTCGCTCGCAACGTGTTTATCAAATTTGATGATCGCCGGTTTATGGATGATCATGAAGTTGATGTCCTTGCCTTCTTCCGAAATTTTTTCGTAGTAGGTGGAAATGCTTCCCGCTGCCGGGCTTTTGACTGCTTCATAGCTGCTGCCGCTCTGTGTGTAGTAGGTCTTCCCGGATACCACCGAAGAATCCTTCGTCTTTTCGTAAGCTGCCGTGCCTCTTGTGTAATGGCCGGCTTCCTCGCCCTCGCTCTTTCCGTCCAGCAGATGGATTGCGGTATAGAATCTGGACTGCGGCACCTTCTTCTTGATGTTGAATGCATTCAGGATCTCACGGGACTTCGTTGTGTCCAGTGCCATGACCCCGTTCATCAGTGTCGGGGTCGCATACAGGATCCTGCCCTCTTCCGGCACTTCGTCCTCATCCATCACGTTCTTTGCCTCGATCAGGGCTTTCAGGAACGCTTCTGCATCCGCCAGGTTCTCCGCTTTCTTTGTGATGCCGTCAAATCCGCAGATGGTCGCAAAAGTAAATGCATCTGCCTCCGGTGCTACCCTGGTTCTCTGCAGCTCTGCTCCTGCCCTCGTAAATGCCAGGTTCATAGACTCCTGGTTGTCCATCGTATCTACTTCCAGTTTGGCACCACGGTCATAATTGAATCGTGCAGTTGCCCATTGCAGTGATACAGCCGCAGAAGTATAACCGGAATTGCGGTCGTAATTTCCCAGTCCTCCGACCTCGATCTGTGGGTATAAGATCTCGCTCACATTTGCTCCGGCACGCATCATGCTCGGATCACTGGTCAGATCTGCGGTCACAGATGCACTTTTGTACACCTCGTCAATGATATCCAGATAGTTTTTTGCTAATTCAATCGTATTCGCCATGTTTCATCTCTCCTTTTCTATTTGCTTTCCGCAGGTGGTAAACCTGCTGCTGCCCTCATGGCAGCCAGTGCCGAGTCCGTTCCGCCGTTCCCGCCGGACGGTCCGACCGGATTCTTGAAAGGTTCATCTGACCCAAACAGATAAGCGTCAGACTCTTTTGCGGCATCCAGTGCTTTCTTGATGTCCGCACTCTGGTCTTTGGATTCCCTTAAGGCATCCATGTCAAGCAGTGCCATGACCGCCTTTGCATTTCTGCCGCCTGCTTCCTTGATCGCAGATCTGACGGAATCTGTAAACACACGTTCCGCTTCCTTTGCGTCATACGTCTCTTTCTGCGTCTTCAAGTCGTCCTGGAGTTTTGTGATCTGCCCTTTGAGGTCTGCGACGTCAACGCCGTCAAACTCCTTGAGCTTCCCGTTTACCGTATCCAGTGAAGTCTTGTACTCGTCCCGCTGGTTCACTGCTTTGTCGTACTCGTTTTTGGTGCGGTAGTTCTCCTTCCAGGACTTGTCAAAATCTGCCTTTTTCTCTTCCGGGATCTCCAGACCGTAATCTTTCAGAATCTCATAGATATTTTTCATTGCTTCGTTCCTCCTGAAATGTTTTATTGACCGCTCTTTCGGCGGTGTGGGATATAGCCGGTTAGACCTCCGGCCGGGTAACTGCCCAGTTTTACGCCTTATGGCAGGGCATAAAAATAAGACACGTAACCCCGTGCCTTAAAGGGAGATATCTGGATCACCGCCTTTCTACGGATAACCGTCTGCCGTTGAACTGTATCGTGTCGCCGATCTGTGCCACTTCATCGCCAATCTTCACCCCCTTCAACTCTGCGTGTCCGTCATTGTTCCGATATATGAACTTGATTGTCTTGTAATTGATCCGGCTCGCCAGCCAGTTCGGTGCAAGCCTGTCTGCGTCTTTTGTGACTGTGTAGTGTTCAGTCATTGGAATAATCTTCCACGACTGTTTCAATGCCATATTCCAGTGCACAAGTGTGTTCGATACGGCATCCTCTTGCTCCTTCCCAGTCTTTTGTGAAATACGCAATATCAGCACCCGCCAGAAGTTCCAGGGATTTTCCCAGGAACCAGAGCGGTTTTGCGTCTACCGGTGCACTCTGGAAGAAGCTGTCAATGACCTCTACCGGTTCATTTAACTGTCTTTCCGCACACTGGATTGCTCTTTTCCTCTCTCTCAAAATCTCCTCGTCTGATTTGCCTTTCATTGGCTGGCTGATAAATAATTTTTTCATGTTCTTATCCTCGCTTTCTACTACAATATATTTATGGTTAATATCCCTTACAGCCAGTAAGGAATTATC
>ERZ827488.1928-NODE-1928-length-22295-cov-92.541367_pt1 | contig 22295 bp, 16 predicted proteins | sample MGYA00519771_ERZ827488 | MGnify/ENA primary metagenome ERZ827488 (study PRJEB31778, sample SAMEA3449323) | human gut metagenome | biome: human gut; feature: human-associated habitat; material: faeces | place: United Kingdom | collected 2010/2012 ... | reverse complement strand
TCGTTTCACTCATTGCAATTTGTTCTCCTTTCTCGGCGTAATCCACGCCTTTCAGCTCGCCCCAATGCATCCACCCGCTGCCGATTTTCGACGTGACAACGCCATACGCCGTGCCTTTGGCTTCGATGACCGCGCCCTCGCCGATGTACAATCCGACGTGGTGATAGCCCTCCGAGGCGTTGAATTTGTAGACAGCTGTGCCGAGTTTGAGCGGCTCGCCATCGGTTCGTTTCCCGGCAGACAGGCTGCCGGATGCGCTGCTGTAACGGCGGAACATGGTGTTGCTGCCGTGATAGCAGTACCCGCCGAGCTGCCGAAACGCCCACGCAAAAAGGCCGGAACAGTCCGTCACGCGGTGTCCGACCCACTTTTGACCATATTTCTTTGTCTGTTCACGGCTCGCGGCGTTCTGCTGTGCCTGCGTCCAGATTTCGCCCGACGCGCCGTAGATGTACCCCCAACCCTCGCGCAGCGCCGTTTGGAACTGCGCAATCAGCTCAGAGGATGAAATGTTTGGCATACGACCTCCTGTTATTTATAGAAGTGGCTGCCCTCCTATATCGAGAGGCAGCCACCCAGTTTTCTTGTTCACCGTGTTGGCTTTTGTAATTCTCTATTTCTTCTCCTGCATCATTGAAGCCGCTTCCTCCGGGAAAAGGTCACGCAGCAGCGCATCCAAATCAAACCGCAGTTTCTTCGCCCGACACCGCGCCGCAACAACTTCCAGCGAATCGCGGATAATCTGCTTGCACCGCTCCATCCGCTCTTTCTTCGGCGCCTGCACAAAAGGCAGGAACGGAACATGCAGCCGAATATCCGCATAACGATGCTTCCAGCTGATATATTTGCGGTCTTTGCCGCAATCGAATGTGCGTAGAAATTCTTCTGATAGACATTCTGGAATGATGCCGATGCTGTCGAGTACGTCCGTATACTTCGCAAGCGACGTAACCCGCATGTTCTTTTCGATTAGGCAGAAGTTGTCCATGATCATTTGTGCTGCCGGTGATTCCGATTCGGTTGAAAAGGTAAACGGCGTCATGTACGCATCCGGGAACATGTCATACAGCAGCGATTTGCACTCAAAGCGGAAGTTCTTCACCTCGCTCCGATCTCGGATGATTTCCAGCGCCCGGGTAATCGCCGCTCTCACCATGTCCCGCTGTTCATCCTGCGAGGCTTTCATGAAGGTATCACCGTCCAGCCTGACGCAAATTTCCGCCTCTCGCCACTTCAAGCTGATGTGCTTCCGCTCTTTTTCATCCGGCGCAGTGAAAAGAATAATTTTGATGCTGTCCAGCACTTTGCAGTATCTCGCCAGACGAATCACGTCCATCCGCGATTCAAAATACTGAAAGCAATCGGAAATTCGCTCGGCAGCTGATGGTTCTGCTTCTGCGGAAAAAGTAATTCCTAACATATGCTTCCTCCACTCAGTAGGAGCTTTCTTCTTTCTCTATTCCTACCTTCACCCTAAGCCATTGTACCTTTTCTTTTGCTTTCAAGGGTATTTGCTCCTTCTCAATCTGCGCAAGCACGTCCTGAATCACCAATTTGTTGATGCCTTTTGCGAAGCCGACAAGCAGCTGAACATCGGCAAGTGAATAGATTTCTTTTCGGAGCATATCGTCCAGAATGAAGCAGAATAGTTCCATTTCTTGCACAATTGAGAACAAAACGCAAGCTTGAAAAACAGAAAGCTCGCAGTGAGCAAGTGAGAACACGCAGTTTCTTCGGGCACTTATAGGAAGGCGCTGGATTTTCCGAATAACACGCGCCGATAAGGTCGTCTGCGTAGAAAAGCACAAAATTGCCGGCAACAGTTTCATCAGCTTTTTATGTTTTTGAGCATGTTGTAGATATTCAAACAAGACTTTTTCTTCCAGTATGCCATGAAAATTCTGAAAGAAAAAGTCGTCTTGATTGTTCATATACTGTGCATATATTTTCTGCCGAACAGATTGATTTTGTTGCAGTTCTAGTGCAAGCTTATTAATATCCATGTTCACTTCTCCTTTGGTTATACATTATTTATAATATTTGTGAATACCGTCGGCGATTTGCACTATATTCTGTTTAACAAACTTCTTTCCTGCTCTATCTAATTTCCCCACCAATATATTTCCCATATCATCAACACTGGCAATTTTTTCTGCCTTGTAGAATATATGAGCATGTGGAGCATGGCGGTTAGCTTCACCGCCCACAGACACTCTCGCGGAGTATCCATTATGGTCACCTGCGACAGTTTTTTGCACACATAGATTATGTACCAAAAAGCCATGGATTCCAACAAAGTAAGTATGGAACTCCTCAACCTCGAAGTTATAAACCGTAACAGGCTCGGAAAGTTCTTCCCATTCAACGGCTTCAACAAGCGCCGTGCCGCCGCTCAACAGTTTAAGCTGATAGCCGACCTTCAGGTCCTTAGCGAAAATCCAGCCCTGTCCCTGTACGAAAAAGGGATGTCCCGCCGTAGTGGTAATCGTTGCGCCACGAACCTGCACATGAACCAGTTCGTACTTTTCATTCCGGAAGAGTTGGACTACTCGCTTTAGCGTGCATTCGCCCGTGTCAGGGTTTTCTACCCACACCAGCTGTCCCGGTACAATTTCTTCAATTGGTACAGCGCCGTTCTCCGTTTGAATCGGTGTACCAGCAACAAAGCAATTCGGACTGGTGAGACCACCCACAATAAAGCCGCCGATTGCGCCGCCAAGGAAACCATCCGCGGCACCATCAATCGCCGCTTCAAGAGCGCCGTCCCAGCTTCCCGTCGCGATTCGGCTTTCGATTGCGCCTGAAATGGCTCCGCCAATCGCGCCCGATACCGCGCCTTTCGCCGCACCAATCGCAGCGCCATAGGCAAAGCAAGCGACACCGCCTGTTGCAACCGTAGCAACTACTGCCGCGCCAACAATCAGCGCTGCGCCAATCGCCACTTTTGCCCAGTTCGGCAGCGACCACGAACCCGCTTCATCTCGACGGTTCACCGGGTCGTTCATACAGTAGTTGAACAGCTGGTAGCCGTTGATGTCGCCATCAGCGCCCAGCGCTTCCACATCATCCGCATTGATGAATCGGCTCAGCTTCGGGTTGTAATATCTGCTGCGCAGATAGTAGAGACCCGTTTCCTCGTCGTAGATGTAGCCGCGATACCTGAAGGGATTCAGCGCACCCAGCGTCTCCGCTAATGCACCTCCTGTACTGATTGGCCGACCCCAAGCATCGTACTGATATTTTACCACCAACTGCCCTTCGCTGTCAACCATGCCGACAACATCATCCTGCTGGTTGTACAGGTATGCATACGCCGTGCCGTTGTAAATCGCCATTGCAGGCTTGTTCTGCGCATCATAGAAGAAATGCAGGTTCTCGTCGCCGCGAATAAGGTGAACCAGATTGCGGCCGTGCATGACGTACTTCGTCGTACCGGTGGAAGTCGCCGTTTTCTGAACACGAAGACCATCCGCGTTATATGCAAAGGCGACTTCTTCGCCGCTCTTCTGCATTCCCCGGAGCTGCCGCCCCTGCGCCCATTTGTACTGCCAGGTGCCATCCGACAGCGGATTGCCAATCTCATCATAAGTAATGTCCACGCCATTGAGCGCCGTCAGCTTATCCTTCCAGTTCGTATCCGTATAGGCGAACGTGTCGCACTGGACAGCCGCACCGACGCTGCCGGTCGTGTACGCATACGCCGTTTTCTTCTGAATATTGCCGCCATGGTCATAGGCAAACACCCACGTCGTACCCGCAGTGCCAGCCGTCGTATCATACGGGTCGTTCACCCGAATCAGCTGCCCCAGCAGGTCATACACATAGGTAATTCTCTGCTGACCGTCGCTGATGCCCGTGATATTGCCCGTTTCATCATATGTATAGGTCAGTTCAGTCCCCGCCTGCGTCATCGTGCGAACGAGCGGCGTCGTGCTGTTGCTGCCATATGCACCATCCAAATAGGTGTACGCCGTTGTCACAGCCGTTCCGCCTGCATTTGCGCTGCGTTCACTTACTCGGCCGAGTCCATCATAAGTATACGTCACCGTTTGGTTGTCCCCGAACGTCATCAGCGTCGGACGGTTTTCTTCATCGTGCGTAAAAGTGGTTGTGTATTTTTCTCGGTTCTCTCCGACCTGTTCCTTGAAGGTCTTTACATTATCATACGCATCATAGACCAGTTCGCCCGTATACGCATGCTTGTCGCCTTCAAGCACTGTCTTTCGGCGCGGACGATTGGCAGCATCGTATTCACTCAGCACCGAAACGTCGCGCGCGCAATCCTTCACTCGTGCAACTTCGCCGTTTGCGCCGTAGGTATACTGGAAGCGGTCATCCGTATCGTCATCATAGCGCATACCAACAATGCGCTTAAAGTCATCATATGTGTAGCATACCTGTCCACGGTTGCCATAGGTGACGCTTTCCGTCATGCCATCCGCCTGATAAGCCGTTTCGACCAGCGTTTGTGTGCCAACCTTCACGGATTCAAGCCGTCCGACTGCATCATATGCAAGCGTATAGGCAACATCTTCCGAAGCATTATCGGACGTATTGTGTTTCATCTGCGTCAGCTTATCCTTGGTATACGCAAACGTATTGGTGTATTCGCGCCCGTCTGCCGTCGTCGAAGCCTTCGTCACCCTGCGATTACGATCATAAGTATAGTGCAGCACCTGTCCGCGGGCATCCGTAACTGATTGCAGCGTATCCAGCTCATCATCCGTCTGCCGAGTTTCTGCCATGCCGCGGGCATCTATCTGCTGTTTTACATGATTGCCCTGCTCATCATAGACCGTCGTGGTCTGCATGAACGCCGTGCCATCGCTTGTTTTCGTGGTCAGCTGATTGCCATAATCATCGTAGGTATACTCGCTGACTGTCCCCAGTGGGCTGGTAGACTTGCGCAGCAGATGTTTCTTCTTCTCCTCATCACTTTCGCCCCATTCCATCACGGTTTTCACCGCAGCAGAACGCCCCGGCTGAAAGTACGTCAGGATATTGTCGAACGCATCATAGGTTGCACCATCCTGCAAGCTGCCTGCATTCTTCGCGGAAAGTACATTGCCCCTGCTGTCATACACATTCGTTTGACCGAATTCTTCCTTGTGCAGGAACAAGCCGCCAAATTCAGCATAGTTGATGTTGCGCTCGTAGTCCACGTTGAAGCGAATGGATGTATAATCGCACGGTGCAACCACCGGGCCGGCAGCAAACTGCCAATCCGTCCATTCCTCGCTCCATTCGATCGAGGACGTATTCACGCGCGTGGACGATGTGCCTGCTTTCAAGAACGCCACACGGATGTTATAGCGGAAGTCCTCCCCCTTGCGCGGCTTGGAGAAGTTCAGCGACCACCCGCCTGCTACAAACACGTCACCCTTGCTGCCGCTGAGCGGAATATCCTGATAGATGCCCGCATACTTGGTACGCCCAGTACCATACAAGCGCATCGTATTTGCAGAAAGTCCTTCCGGCTTGGTGCCTGTGCAATCGGCATACACCATATCTTCATTGGTATTGGAGCTGTTTTTGCTCCAGCCTGTGGGATGTGCGCCGCAATTAAACGTAAAGTCACCATTCGTCAGCATATTGTAGCGATTGGCGACTTCGCCCGCTTCCAGCTGCGCACAGTCAAACCAGACCGTTCCTGCGCCCCCGCCCGCCATCAAGCGAACAGTTGCACTGTCGCTGGTGCTGTCTGCCGGAAGCGAGAAACTCACACTCATGCGTCCCCATTCGCCCTTGCTGCACTGCGGCAAACTATCCACCGCAACCTCATTGCCGTCGCTGTTTTTGTAGGTAACACGCAGCTGCGCCACGGTATCCGCAAGCGTCTGAAAGAATGCAGAAAGCGTATAGGCTTTTCCCTTCGGCAGCGTCACATCTTGGCGGGTCGTCATCCAGCCCGTCTGATTCGTCTTGACCATTTTCAGCGACTTCGTGCCCATGTAGTGCGCATCCGTCGCATAGCTGTATGTGCCAGTCCCATCGAGGCTCTCATTCGTCCAGATGCCTGCCGTCTGCATGTTGTGACCATTCAGGAAGTTCACCACGCTGCGCTGCATCTTGGAAATCGTTTCCGGATGGTTAATCGGATTGCTGTCCGTGTATTTCGCAAAGCAGGCATATCCCAGCTGGTCATTCACAGAGATGCAGTTGCCGTAATCATTGAAATGATAGAACAGCTTCTTGCCGCTCAGGTTGTCCGTGACTACCGTCAGGCAGTCCTTATACGCATAGGTACGGTCATACGCACACACATCGCCGCCAGTCATGCGAACGCGCTTCACGCGGAAGGGCTCACGGGTCGTGTAATACTCATATGTCACTTTGACGCCGTCGCAGTTGACTGCGGACGTCAGAAGTCCGCGGTCATCATAGGTATAATACAAATCTTCTGTGCCGGACTCACCAGCCAGTTCCCACACATGCGTCAGGTGATTCACTGCATCATACTCAAATCCGCAGGTGCCCTGTTCCCCATAGCCGGGAGTGTAAATCGTGCTGACGCGGTTGTTTTCATTCGCGAAAACCGTATTTCTGCCGATGCCGTCCTGCACATTGCTGACAATGCAGCCCGAAGCCGTAATGCGCATCGTATTGCCGCAGGAATCCGCGATTGTTTTGAGCATCCCGACGTGTTCGTAGTCGCCCGCAAACTCCTCCGTCGGCAGGTCAAACGTCATGCTGTTATGATCCCGGTCAACAATCACAGCTGTGCTGTCTGTAAAGCTCAGCTTCATTCCCAGACCCGATTGATCCTGCCATTCGCCGGATGTCTGCTGAAAATGGTGCCGCGTCCCATCGCCGTCCATATAGACATAGAACGTTGTGCTGCCATCCGAGTCCGTCAGCGTTTCCTTGTGCAGCGTCTGCTGGATGTTCATTTTCCAGCCTGCGCCTGCCCCGAACGCATCCACCTGACGGTAGCACGAATTGTAGACGTGGCTGACCGATACCGGCATCCGGTTTCCGCTGCTGGACGTGTCCTGCCGTTCAAAGATCAGATTGCCATTGTAGAGGCTGACATGACCAACGCCCGCGCGCCCAACATCCTGATCTTCATAGACCAGATAGTCTTCCAAGCCTGCCAGAGAGACGTAGTTAATCGTCACATACGGCTGATAATACGCATGGTCGCTGGTGTAAAGCGTAATGTAGGTGCTCGTGTTCGCTTCCAGCGCGAAACCGTAGTTTTCGCCGCCGTACCACTTGCGAACCAAGTTGGAAATATCATAGTTATACCATGTGCTGTTCGCCCCCATGTACTGATAATCCAGCGTTTTGTCGTTCAGCGCCGGGGCGTTGTTGTAGGTGATGGTCTGGCTGTTCCAGTCCCCCAGCACTTCTTTCAGGTAGACGGAGGCCTTCGTTGTCGGTGCCGTTTTCGTTTTGACATTGAAAATCGCTTTCGTGATGTAATACGACGAATCAATTTCCGGCAGTCCCGACGGAAGGAACTTATACTATTTCCAAATGAGAATGCACCAAGATGCGCCGCGAATTTTTCACGCTGTCTAACGCGAATGGAACGCAGCGTAGCAGCGCTACGCTAAGTGGAATGAGCGGACGACAGCGTGGAAAAGGCGCAAGCAGATGGTGCAGGCGAATGCAGGAAATAGTATCAATAAACGAGCGGCTGGTTCCCCAATTGCCTCTGTTGTACGACACCGTCATCCCCGTTGCGCCGTAGCTCTGTACCTCATCCGCCTTTTTGCTGCTCACAAAGTTGTCTTCCATTGCGCTGGAATGGTTCTTCGTGATGACCGGCGGATCCAGCACAAACGGGAATTTCGCCTTTTGCAGCCATTTTTCGTCCGGCGTGTACGTCACGCGCCATGTAAACGGCTCAACCGTCGCCGACATGTCCACCTGCACGCCGCCGATTTCGTCCTCCGCTTCGGCAGATTGCAGGAACGGCCGCGGCAGCAGAAATGCCGTTCTGCCATCCGATGCCGTCACTTGAATCGAATCGTCCGCCTGCTTTTCCGCCTGCATTTCCGGCGTAAAGAGCAGGAACGACAGCTTCCGCACGCTTTCCGGCGTTTTGAACGTAAAGGAATCCTTAAAGCGCAGTGCCTGAACCGCGCAGTTCAGATTCATATCCGGGAAAATGTCCTCATACACCACTTCCCCCTCCAGCTGCGCCAGCACCGCGCGGCGGCGGTCGCGTTTGCTCTCCTGCGGACGCGCAAAGTCCACAACCTTCGGCTGAACGTCCTGCGCACCATGAAATTCAACCTTCAGTTCATCGTTGTTGCGATTCGTGAGATACACGCCGCATGCCGAATCCTGAATCGGCATCAGTGTGTTGTCGATTTCTTCCAGCTTTCCGCTGTTCTTGTCTCGGAAATGCACCGCTTCCGGGTACATCACCGCCTGATAAAGCCCGCGCCCAAGGAAAACACCTTGCTCGTGCGCGTTCGGCGTTCGTATTCTTCCTGCCCCGGCATCCGGTTCATCTCGTCCAGCGTAACGGGGCGTGCATATTTGTGCGGCTGATTTTCCGCCGCATTGTAATTCATGTGTTTCATTGTACTCCTTTTGAATATTTATTGAAATTAATCGTTTGTTATTTTGTGAGTGCATCCAGTCGGTTCTGAATGTCCTCGATTCCCTCCGCGATGTTTGTGCTAAGGCTGTCAATCATCGCCTGATATTTTTCTTCCCGCGCTGCATTTTCTTTCAGCATTCGGAAAAAAAGATAAATATAAAGCGCCGCCCAAATTCCTTGCTGCAGCGCCGCTTCCATGATGGTCTGAATATTCGCTTCCATGGCGTCCCTCCTTTCTCTCGCCGTAAAAAAGCGTACAAAAAAAGCGCCATGGGTTTGCATGACGCTTTTTCGGCACAAGAGAAGCCCTTCGTTCTACCGAATGTGGCTCTGTTGTGCCTTGGTGGGGTATGAAATTAAAAGGTTACTTTTGATGACGGTATGCTGCCTTTTTCGCGGAACGGCGGTCATCCCTGCTGGGTTATGCAGGGAATGACCGCCGTTTCGACTTGAATAGCGTAGTAGCTTTCGTATACTATCTACTTGCATCTTTTCCCCTCCCTGTCTTCCACTCATTTCACTTAGTGCAGGAAGAAAAAATCTGATGCTATTTTAGCGCAATCGTTAATGGCATGATTATGTTTATTGCGAACTCGTAAACAAGATAACAAGATTTACACTGTATGATTAGACTCATCCTATCTCGGTTTGCTTAGTATCCATATAACTTCCTCTCGATAAGGTCTAAGACAACAAAGCATATTATGCCCGGCAACATTAAGAGTACGATACCCCTCGATCCCATCAGGCGAAGATACCACGGCTGCTCACCAAACTCTTCCCAATCTCCATCTGGGGTTTTCTTCACAACCCAACCGTCCTGAATTCTATACACATTGTCCTGTGCATCCTTCGTTATACGCTTTGATGTCGGTTCCTCACGGGGGCTGCTTGACAAATCATAGGAAACCAGTTCCGCATTTTTGAATGTATATTCACACTTTGATGCATAACATACAACCTGATTGTCTCTTTCGCCAACAGATAGATAATGCTGCTGATTGCCGCCGTTTAAAACTGCAATGGTTGAAATATACTCTCCCTCAGTATCGTAAACTTTCACAAAGAAACGTTTGCCAAAGCAGCAATAGATATAGTCTCCATCAGATGCTATACTGGTAAGGAATCCAGCAAAATTTATATTCTGATGATCAATATAGATTCCATTGGATCCCGTTCGTTTCTCGTATCCATATGGCAATCGTTCAAAAACGATGACAGCAACCAATCCGAAAAGCCAAATGGAGAGAAACACGATAATCTTTGCAACATGTACAACATCTTTTTTGTTCAAGCTTTTCCCTCCTGTCTTACTTTTTCAGTTTCCGCATAACACATTTGACTCTTTCCTGTTCACGCAAAGACCTTTTGTAGAAGAATACAGGCACTGGTAATCCGAATAAGATCTCGAATATCCAAGGGTAAAGCGTGATGCCAAAAAGTCATAACCAGCACCGACAGCGTAGCATGACTCTGATTCTGATAAGAAGGCTTTCAGTTTGCCAGCTTGATAATTCTGGGTATAAAAAGGTCCCTCATAACTTAGCTCATCTTCAAAACCTTCATTTCCAAAAAGAAATATCACCGAAGTTGATAAGCTACCAGTCACACCAACCTTTTTTATCTGGTCAGTACTCATCATTTGCACTTTAGGGGCAATAGCAGTCAATTGTTCAATTGTGGGTGCAAGTTGTTCGATTAACTGTTCCATCTCGCTTGCTGATATGCTTACGTTTCCACCCAAACTGTAGTATGAATAGATTGCAACTATTGGCTGTCCATCAACCATCATCTGTTCATCAAAGTATACGATTAATTCAAGCCCGCCTCCAACCGCTGCGCTAAGATTGCCCACATCCACACCGATTGAACCATCCAATTGGATGCCGATACCGACCAGACGATAGTCTGTGCCAGCATCATCACAATAAATTACGGGGTTATTAGCACAATAAGCAAACTGATTAATTGATTTCGACGTTTTGCTAATGCACAGCAAAACGTCACTATTAATAAACCGTCCCCACCGCGGATTATAGTACCGACTCCGTAGATAGTACAGCCCCGTCTCCTCATCAAACACATACCCGCGATACCTAAACGGCTGCACCTTGCCCAGCGTCTCCGCCAGTTCACCGGTGCACCACAGCGGCGCGCCCCACGCATCGTAGCCGTAGCTGACAACGGTATTGCCATTCTCATCCAGAATCGCAACAATATCGCTGGGCAAGGATAGTGTTCGCTATATGAAGAGGTTTTTCCTGCTTTTGCAAGAAATTTTCCTGCAAGCCTTTCCAGACTGCCTGAATTTCAGTTTCTGAAACGCGAAAATGAAGAAAATTTTCAGGCATAGAAAAAGCGGCACACAGCCGAGTGGGTGTCGGTTGTGTGCCGCCGAAGGTATGCAAATCAATCACATAATTGCTGGATTTTGGGTTTAAAAACGCATCAGCTTAAAATAAGCCATCACTTGTGTAGTCAACTGAATGAATTGCTTTTCGCTCTGCATTGTATAACTGCTCATTCTACTCATTGGCGGTTTCGCTTGTTTTTCTTCTTTTTTCTTTCGTCAAGTTTTCTGAGGAATTGCCCAGCAAGTATAGCAAACGGAAGCGCCATAATTAAAATAATCATCTCCCCAATTGTTGATTTTATTAGCCCGTAATTTTTATCAGCAATTGTATTCAGAGCCCTATATCTTGGTTCAAAAAAAAGAGCCCAGTCAATACAATCTAAAATAAAGCGACCAATATCATTCATGTTCAATTTCCTTTTATCGCATCTCCTAATGGCAGTTCCTTTTCTTCAATATTCTTCCAAACATACTTGCCAATGCCTGATACGGTACGAACACCTGACGATGACCACATTATCCTACCATAGTCTATTGGACATGAAACAAGAATACTCTCGCAGCAACTACCTCCACGACGCAACGAGGCGGAAATTACCATTATTTGCACCACCGAAGCTGTTCCGATTGACTTGCATGTTTCATTGATAGTGTCATTAATTGATACTCCGTCATGAAAGCAATTCGCCATTTTCCAACATGCAGCAAGTACAATTTTGTATCCAGCTTTTAGGAAGCGGCTTTTCCCCGCAGTCATAGCATCGACAAAACCATGAGCTGAACCGAAAAATGTATCCGTGGCAATTCTTCCATAATCCCAATCTTCGTCAGGCTTTGTGATTGCCTCGTTTGCTACTGCCATGGTGCCTGATGCTATGCCAGCAGCTGCCGTAACCGTTCCTACTGAAACAGCCATTGATGTAGTTGCACCAACAGCAACAAGTGCTGCACCTGCGGTAAGCGCGCAGGCCGCTGCTACGGCAACAACAACTGTTACAGCAATAACACTTTTAACAATCGTGTCCCACGGCCAAGTTCCCTCAGAATCCTCCAAACGAACTGGTTCATTGCAACAATATGCAAAGAGATTTTGACAGAGCAGCCCTGTGTTATCCGTAATTAGCGCATCCGCATTAACAAACCGTCCCCACTGTGCATTATAGTACCGACTCCGCAGATAGTACAGCCCCGTTTCCTCATCAAACACATACCCGCGATAGCGGAACGGCTGCACCTTGCCCAGCGTCTCCGCCAGCTCACCGGTACACCACAGCGGCGCGCCCCACGCATCGTAGCCGTAGCTGACGACGGTATTGCCATTCTCATCCAGAATTGCAGCAATGTCGCTGGGCAAGGATAGTGTTCGCTATATGAAGAGGTTTTTCCTGCTTTTGCAAGAAATTTTCCTGCAAGCCTTTCCAGACTGCCTGAATTTCAGTTTCTGAAACGCGAAAATGAAGAAAATTTTCAGGCATAGAAAAAGCGGCATACAGCCGAGTGGGAGTCGGTTGCGTGCCGCCGAGAATTACCTAACCATGGGAAGAAGTTTGCAATGTTGCTTATGAAAACTAACTGTGCTTTTTTAATCGTTCTATGAAATATGAGCAATGTTGTACAGTTATCACAAGGTCGCAATGACTATAAGAACTGTTATTAGTATTCCACACGATTACTATACGCAACCAAGGCTGGAAAGTCCTCATCTACTATCATGAAAAATCTCCATTGTTCATCCTCTACGTTGCTATCGGCAAAAATTTCGATGCAGACTTGATTGCTCAGGACAATGCGTAGATCATTCATGGTCGAGCATTCCACTCGAAGTACTTTAAGTGGTAATAAGCAGTTAACTGTTATAACATTCTTATCAAACAAACTATTACTCTTTGAATCTTTTTTTTCATCTATTATGTTGTAAATACTTCTACGTGTTAGAACAGAAACCCCTTCATGCGTAACACGAAATGAACATTGTGTATGCAGTGAATATAAAATTCCATCCTTTTCGAATTCCCACCAAACCAAGTCAGTAACTCTTCCGATTTCACACAGCTCGCCACCTAAGAGCATATCTATGCAATACTTATTCTCCATTTTATTCTCCAAACATATTAAGCGCTTCTTCTATTATTTCTTCCAACGAATAACCTTTATGTCTAATTGCGTAATGCAATCTTTGTTGCTGATCCTGTGTTAAGTTCATATCATAATTATCTTTGAGTCGACGAACCGCCTCCTTAAATTGTCCATTTTCTGCTTGATTGTGTGACTTGTAATGGTTTGAATAATAATCTTCCTCGAATTTTTTTCCTGCTCTTGATGCAAACATTAAGCTTGCACCTGTCGCCTCCGCCGCAACTGCCGTTGTCATCGCAGCATCTGCCACAGCAGCACCACTGATAATTTCACCACCTGCTGCTGCAAGAGCAAAACCACCACCGCCACCAGTCGCAGCTATAACCACTGCAACTACTGCAACGACAACTGCAGCTACCAATAGTGCTTTTCCGCAATCTGCAAGTACATCCCAGAAACTATTGCCACCATCATCCGTATAGCGAACAGGATTATTGGCGCAGTAGAGAAACAGTTTTGCATCCCATAATTTTGCTTCTACTGCAATCTCTGCATCCGCATTAGCAAACCGACCCCACCGCGGATTATAGTACCGGCTCCGCAGATAGTACAGCCCCGTTTCCTCATCGAACACATACCCGCGATACCTAAACGGCTGCACCTTGCCCAGCGTCTCCGCCAGCTCACCGGTACACCACAGCGGCGCACCCCATGCATCGTAGCCGTAGCTGAATCCAGAAGCGCGACAGACTTACTGGACAAGGTTCGTATTCGTCATATGGAACAGTTTTTCCTGCTTTTGGGGAGATTTTGTTGCCAGCCCGTCGGCGGCTTGTGCGAGGGGCACAGGACGCGACGGGCCGGGAAATTCAGCATTTCAATATTATTGCAGTTCAGAAAATCTCAATGCTTGTTGACTTGCTCGTACATTAATATCAGATATGCTAAACTATTTTTTATTTTCAATACATCCAGCATTGTTTTTAATAATTAAACAGCAAGCAGCAGTCTATACCCAAGCATTATTAATGAAAGCAACACAACAGGAGCATCGAAAATCATAAAACAAAGCACTATTTTCCTCCGCCTTGGGTATAGCGGCGCATTTGGAGCAGTCCTCATATACACATAAACAGTAAAAGCATATATTATCGGGCAACCAAAAGAAAACAAATCTCCAAATATATTACTAATAGGAATAGTGTAGAAGTACTCTTCAGAAAATAAAAATGCAGGCAGAAAACCCAATTGGAAAATTGGAAGTATTGCAAAAATCATTGCAACTGACATCAGCAAGGAACTTTTAGAATATGACAATTGTTTCAAGGACAATACACCTCCAAGCGCATTACTTTTTGTCAATTTTTAAATAAAGAGGCAGCGAAATTCACACGCCACCTTGAGTCTCGAACCGAACCATCGCAATAGATGTCAAGATCAATATCATAACAATTTTTCAAGCCAAACCAAATATATCCATACATATGTAAGGCAATTTCTCCCTTCATTTGCTTAATATCAATTGAATCAAAATTGATACCATAACGTTTATCAATTTCATAGGCCAACATTCGACTCAATGTAAGAAGGTCTTCATCGCTAATAACCGTTACAAGCTCGTCGTTACAGAAATCCAAGTAATTTATTATTACATGTACTTTCCCCTTCTTATTCACAGTTTCAGGAGAAGGCCATTCTCCTATATAATTCTTAAAAATAATTTCCGGAATTGTCTGACATACGCAATTTTCTGCTACATCTTCAATCGTCGTTTCATAAAAAAAGCTATTTTCACGAGTCTGCCCATGTTTATCAGAAAAACTAACCGGCGCATTGGCGCAATAAGCAAAAAAGTTATGTGATAGTAGTTTTCCTGCACCAATTAACACATCTGCATTAACAAACCGCCCCCACCCCGGATTATAGTACCGACTCCGCAGATAGTACAGCCCCGTTTCCTCGTCAAACACATACCCACGATAGCGGAACGGCTGCACAGACCCCAGCGTCTCCGCCATCGAACCGCTCTTGCCAATCGGCGCACCCCAAGCATCATACACATAGCTAACGACAACATTCCCTGTACCGTCGAGAAGCGCAATCACATCGCCCTGCAAGTTCTTAACATACGCATACGCCGTGCCGTTGTACAGCACCACCGCCGGACGGTTCTGCGCATCATAGAAGAAGTGCAGCTCATCCGCGCCGGAAGTCATATGCACAACATTCTTGCCGTGCAAGGTGTACTTCGTCACCACGCCGTTGACCGTTTTCTGCACCCGCAGCCCGTCCGCGTTGTACACAAATTCCGCCGTCACGCCCAATTTCTGCATCTTTTGCAGCTGCCGGCCGTTCTGCCAAGTGTACGTCCACGTCCCGTCGCTCAGCGGATTGCCAATCGCATCATAGGCAATGGCGTTCCCGTTGACCGCCGTGAGCTTGTCGCGCCAGTTTGCGTCACCGTATTCGTAGGTAACAGTTTCCAGAGGATTCGTCGTGTCCTTGTAAGCAAACCGCTGCTTCTGCAAGATGTTGCCGCCGAGGTCGTAGGTGTACTTCCACGTCGTGCCATTTTCACCAGAGCGGGTATCGCTGTGGTCGTTGACCTGAATCAGCTGACCAAGTTCGTCGTAGGTGTAGCCCGTCCATTTGCCGTTCAGCGTCGCGCTCGCAATGTTCCCGTTGTCGTCATAGCCGTAGCCACAGTTGCACCCCGGCTGGGTAATCGACGCGACGAGATTCGTCACGCTGCCGGTGCCATAGCCGCCCGCCGCGAAATGGTATTCGCTCGTGAACGTCTTGCTGCCCAGCTTGACCGCCGAGAACGTCGTCCGATTCAGCTTGTCAATGGTCGTCGTGCTCTGCCCGATTTCCTTGCCGCTCGCACTGTATGTCAGCGACGTCGGACGATTTTCGTCATCATAACCGAATTTCGTTCCAAATTCCTGTCGATTTTCACCCACTTTCTCCGTGAATTCGCTCAGGTTGCCGTACACGTTGTCGTATGCGACCTGTCCCGTGTACACATGCTGACCAACTTCTGCGGTCTTTACGCGCACCGGGCGATTCGCCAAATCGTATTCGCTCTGCGTCGTCCGATTCAGCAGATTGTCGCGGACTCGTGCCACTTTCCCCTGAGCGTTGTAGTCATACTCGTATCGCGGCGCAGTTTCCTCGCCGTACACCACCCCCGTCACGCGATTGAAGTCATCGTACCGACTGCTGACTTTCGCCCCGTTGCCGTAAGTCGTCGCGGTCAACGTGCCGAAATTCGGCTTCGTCGGATCGTTCTGATACGCACTCTGCGACAGGGAACGCTGATGAAATGAGGTGACCAGATGGCGGATGAATTTTTCGTCAGATGCAATTGCAAAAATCGAAGGTTTACTGGCGGTAAATCGAGATTTTTGCAAGCAGCAGATGGCGGAAAAGGCATTCGTCAGATGGTTGCCGAATGAATCAGCGTTCCCGTGGTCTGATTCCCAACCTTGACCGCCGTCTGGCGACCCAGCGCGTCCTGCTCGAAAGTATACACCACGTCGTTCGCGGCGTTCTCGTCCGTATTGTGACGGATTTCGACCAGATTCCCACGCTGCTCGTCATAGGTATATTCGTTATGTACTGTCGGAATTCCTGCTTCTGCGCCCGTTTTTGCAGAAGTTTTTACAATTCGCCGCAGATTGTCGTATTCATACGTCACCGTCTGTCCCTTCGCGTCGGTGACGCTCGTCGTCGTGCCGCGCTGCAGGTCGGTTTCTGTGCGCACAATCTTGCCGCGCGCGTCCTTCTGTTCCGTGACATAGTTGCCGTCATTCGTATACGTCGTTTCGCCGCGGATGAAGTAGCTCGGATTCGTATCTGCATTCTGCACCTGACTCGTCAGCGGATTTCCGAACGCATCGTAAGTGAACGTGCTGACACTGCCCAGCGGTGCAATGCTTTTCAGCAGCAGATGCTTCTTCTGCTCCTCTTCCGTATCGCCGTAATGGAAGGTGCTGGACACCGTGCGACCCGCGGCGGTGTGCTTCGTCAGGTTATCCGCATCGTCAAACTCAGACCTCTCCTGACCGCCGTAGAGCATTTTCCGCGTCTTGCGGTTGCCGTTTTTGTCATAAATATACTGCGTGCCGAACGCTTCCGGGTACAGGTAGATGCCGGTGAAGTCCGCAAAATTCATCTGCCGATTCATTTGCAGCACCACGCGGATGTAGGTGCAGTTGTTGGGCGCAACAATGCCCGCGCTCGCGAACTGCCAGTTGCCTTCTTCTGCATTGAAGACCGCAGAGCCGCCCGTCGCCCAGTAGCTTTTGTCCGTCACAGGGTCAGCGGAAGTAAACTGAACGGTAATTCGACAGTAAATGTAGTTGTCCGGGTCGTTCTTCTTCGCGAACGAGCTGCACCAGCCGCCCACCGTGAATCGGTCGCCGATTTTGCCGTAATGCCGGAACTGCTGGTAATACGTGACCGTGCGGTCGTAGCGGCCTGCCAGACGAATTTTCTGCGTATTGTCATGTTTCAGGCAGTCCGGTGCATGAAATTCATCCTTCGGCGCGTCCAAAGGCAGCACTTTAACATACGACGCATCGTTTTTGCCAACCGTCCATGCCTTCGGCTTGCCATCCGTGCCGGTCACAGAGAAGTCACTGTTCTGAACCATATTGAAATGATTCAGCGTCAGCCCTTCTTCCAGCTGCATCGCATCGAACCAGCAATTGCCGCCCGCAAAACCGTTCTGCATATCGCAGTACGCCATGCAGTAAACCTTAGGTTCTGCATCTTCCGGCAGTGTGAAGGACACAGACACACGTTCATACGGCATGTAATCCGTCTTTTCCCACACCTTGCCCGGTTCAGAATCCAGCGTGACCGTCTCATTACCAACCGTGTACGAAACGCGCATCACACCGCGCGGGCCACCAGATCGGACATATCCAGACAGCGTATACGACTTGCCCGGCGTGAGCGTCACCGCCTGACGAACATACACGCAGCCGCTCGACCAAATCGTCATGCGATACGAAACAAGACCGAACTGCCGCGTAGACTGGTCGCGCGTAATCGTACCCGTGCTGCTCTTTTCCCAAACGCTGCTGTTTTCCTCGCACATCGGGTCGAGAAGCAAATTTCTGACCACTCGCTGCATTCGGGAGCGTTCCGTCGCGTGATTAATCGGCGCATTCGCGTTGTCGTCAGTGCGGTCATAGCGGGTATACATTGCATAGCCCAGCTCATCATCGACACTCACCTGATTGCCATCATCGTTGAAATGGTAGCGCAGCGTCTTGCCGGAAATTTCATCCTTAACCAGTGCCATATGATTGCCGTAGGTGTACGAGACGTTCGCAGCAGTCAGCGTCGTGTCATTCTTCGTGCCCGTCACGGTCGCGTGGATGATGCAGTGCGGCAGTCCGTCGATGGCGTTCGTGTTGCTGTATTCGTAAGTCACGTCCGCCAGCTTCTTATCTTCCTGATTCTTGACATGCGGTTCAATAGCAGATGCCGACACAAGCAGGTGATAGCCATTTGCAAGCGCGTATTCGTACTTGCTCATGCGACCATCTTCGTGCGTAATATACAGTGTTTCTTCATTATTATAGTCGAAGCGCACGCAGTTGTTTTCATCCTGCCACGGTGTCTGAATCCGGTCGCACCGACCATCCGTGTAATGAAGCGTCGTAACTCGGTTCGCGCCGTCCGTCACAGATGCGATTTTCAGCGGCGAATCCGCCAACGCCGTCACCGTGACTTCGCTGCCGACCGCATCCTGAATCTTCTGAATCAGCACCTTCTCAGTTTCCGGCACATCCTCCGTCGGAGTCTCGCTCACCAGCGGGAACGTCATCACGTTGTCGCCCTTGTCGGTGATTGTGACGTTCTCATCGCCGACTTCCAGCATCAGAGACAAACCAGATTGGTCTGAATACTTCTTTTGGTCATCCTCATTCTTCTTGAAGAAGTGTTCCGTGCCGTCGCCGTCCGTGTACACGAACTCCACTTCGCCATTATACAGCACCTTGTGCAGCGTCTGATGCAGCGAAGTCCGCCAGCCATAGCCCATGCCGAACTCGTCTTTGTCGCTGTCGCAAGAATTGTAATAGTGCGTAATCGAGACCGGCAGACGATTGCCGTTCATTGCGGTATCGGCGTGGGAGAAAATCAGGTTGCCGTTGACGAGGCTGACGCTGCCAGTCCCTGCCAATCCCGCAGACTGATGGTCGTAAGTCAGATAGCTCTCCAGACCCGCAAGGCTCGCATACTCCAATACGAAATACGGCTGATTCGCCGTTTCGCTCGAATGAAGCTGAGAAAAGCTGCTTTCACTTTCGGGCGCGCTCAGCTGAACACCGTGATTTTCGCCCAGATACCACTTGCGCGCAAGGCTCGTGACATCGAACTCTTTCCACGAATACTGATTTTTCAGCACGCGGCAATAGTCCTGATACACGCCGCTGACTTCCGGTCGATTCTCGTAGGTGATGGTCTCCGGATTCCAGTCCTCCAGCACTTCTTTGCACATGATGGCGGTATCCGCCGTCGGTGCGTAGACGTTGCGAACGCACAGCTTCGCGGACGTGATGAAATGATTCGCGCCCAGACGCGGCAAGTCCACAACTTTCAGATAAGTCAGGCGGTTGCCGTAGTAGTTCGTGTTGCTGATCCACAGGCGCTCGTCATGCGAGAAGTTCTGCGTCGAACCTTCCTTGACGTAGGTATCGAGGATGCCCGCGGCGTTTTCTGCGCTATTCGCGCTGTCCGCGAACGTCGCAATCGGGCTGTGTGCCTGCGCCGCCATCTGCTGGCGCTTTTCGGCGGACAGTTCCACCCACTGGTGCGTCGCTGCGTCGTACTCATGAACCGGCGTGGTCTGCACCAGCGCGCGGAATCGGTTGTTGCCCAGCGCATACACCTTGCCGCATCGGGTGCGGAGATGTTTCAGTTCCTGCTGAGCCGAAAACTGAATCTGTTCCTGTTTGTTTTCTTGGTTACTCATATGTTTCCTTTCTTTTCTGTGCGCTCCTCTGGCGCACGTTTTTTCTATCGAACGGTACGAAAAAAGCCCCTCGCGCCGTGCGCGGGAGCCTCTCTGCATCTTTCGACGATATGATTCTAACACACTTTTGTAGAGTTCGCATCCGCGTTTTTAGACAGGACAGCGTCGATGTGCTGCTCTCTTGTGAAACTCACTATTACCTTACTTTTATATATGTAGACCTCCTTTACGAGGCACTGATGATTTTTCTCAGCTTGCCAACTGATTCTCCGCATCCATCCCGACAGGGTTCTGGACAAAGAACTGCGCGGCGGTGACCTCTGTCATAACAACATCGCCGCGCAGCTTCTGCGTCAGGTACCCCTTGACATACACCCGCGCACCGGGTTTCAGCGTCTGCACCGCCCAGTCCGCAAGGCGATTCCACGCATGAACCGTGTAGGTTTCGTGAATCACCTGCTGCTGACGGTTGCGGTGCGAATGCCTCAGCTGACAGACGACATGCGCGGTGTCGCCCGTCGTGGGTGTCTTGACAAGGGTGAGAATCGTGCCAGAAAGGAAAAGTTCGTTCATGGTTAATACCTCCTGTTAGTAGTGTGTTGGGAAATTGTGTAGTATGTAAAGAGGCGGGGATAAAAGCCAGCCCGTCGGCGACTTGTGCGAGGGGCACAGGACGCGACGGGCTGGGAATAGAATATTCTTATGATTGTGTGGATTACTATTGACGATACGCTGCATTATCCTGCAGGTATGTATCTAATATCTTCCACTATTAGTTGTGGTCCAACAAATCTGATTTGAATTTTGCCTCCATTCGTCGCAGGCAACTCACATAGTCCGCCATACGATGTGACCATTACATTGTCTTCTGGTACAATCGCACATATATCATTCAACCTGGATACACCTATCTCAATAGCGGACAAGTCTTCGATAGTAAAACATTGTTTCATGTTTTCATCTCCATTGGTTTTGTTATGAAAAACAACAATTAAGCACACAATTCCACAAAATAATGCTGTCGCAATTATATAAGAAATTACGTGAGCTTTTTTCAATTTTCCTTCTCCTCTCTCACTTGGTAACAGCAAAATATACAGTTTTACTATTGTAGTAATTATTGCAAATGACTTCACCTGTCGCTGCAAACCCATCCCATGCTATTTCACTTGGATTATCTCCAGCAATTAAGCGTGAAGGCAGGAAACTGGGTTTGTGCGACCAAGAACCATCACTGTGCTGTAACATAAAATGATAATCCGCGTCACCAGTTCTTAATGCAATTCTGTACTCATTTGCATTGATGGGACTATCATAAGAATCAATAATGCGCATAGCCCTTCCATCAGCCTTTGCATCATCCAATACCATTTGAGCAACATTTTCAACACTGAAATCTTGAACTGCCCCCTCCCTTCCACCAACAAACTTCCATTCCGTTTCACCTAAAGCGTATGCATAGCAGTTATACTCGATAGAAGTCGTTGGCTTGTATGGTGAAGCTGCACCATAGTCTGTTTTAGCAGCGCAGCCACTCAATAGAAGCGTACAAGCAACAAGCATTCCTGCAAGCAGCAGTCCCTGAATAGCAAACAAACCATCGGGATCTATATAGGAGATTACAGAGTTTCCACAGTAGGAAAACAAATTATGCTTGTTGCCTTGTTGGAGCGTCGAAACAAGCGCATCCGCATTAACAAATCGACCCAACCCCGGATTATAGTACCGACTCCGCAGATAGTACAGTCCCGTCTCCTCGTCAAACACATACCCGCGATACCTAAACGGCTGCACCTTGCCCAGCGTTTCTGCCAGCTCGCCAGTACACCACAGCGGCGCGCCCCACGCATCGTAGCCGTAGCTAACGACGGTATTGCCATTCTCATCCAGAATTGCAACAATATCGCCCTGCAAGCTCTTGACATACGCATACGCCGTGCCGTTGTACACCACCACCGCCGGGCGGTTCTGCGCATCGTAGAAGAAGTGCAGTTCATCCGTGCCGGAAGTCATATGCACAATATTCTTGCCGTGCAGACAACCGCTCGTTGCTCTCAACACGCCGCATTGTCATAGACGAATGTCTTTGACCGCGGCGAAGCTGATGGGCTTCGCCGCGTTTTTTCGTAACGTTTGTTTAGACACCAGTGCCTGCATCCTTACTTAAAGAGATACCACACAATTCGTTGGCAGCGTTGCTGATGCTCTTGTACGGTATTGTCTGAGAGCCTAATCTTATTTTACATCCGCCCTTTTTTCTATTATACTATGAATGAGCAAATTCCAAAAAGCATCCAAACTTTTCTTTGAGCATAGCG
>ERZ827488.1926-NODE-1926-length-22307-cov-3.909042_pt1 | contig 22307 bp, 7 predicted proteins | sample MGYA00519771_ERZ827488 | MGnify/ENA primary metagenome ERZ827488 (study PRJEB31778, sample SAMEA3449323) | human gut metagenome | biome: human gut; feature: human-associated habitat; material: faeces | place: United Kingdom | collected 2010/2012 ... | reverse complement strand
GGAATTTGATTAGGATTGATGGTCAATATTACAATGTAGATTGTACCTTTGATGATCCAGCAAGTGATGTACTTGGTTCCGCGCATCATACATATTTTTTAATAAGTGATAGTGCAATGACAAAGCTACAATCAAATCGTAAAGATTGGGATGCAGGTGGAAGAAGCTGTACAAGTGATGCGTATGCCGATGCATTTTGGAGAACGAGCGAGTCTCCGATTGTACTTATGGGTAATACTAGCTATTACATGAAATATGAAGGATATTTTTACCGATCTTTAATAAAAAGAGATAACATTTCTGGTCAAGAAACTGTGTTATCAGAGATTGATAATCGAAGTGCATATCAGAGATATGTACAGTCTGGATTGTTTTATAATGATGGATGTCTGTACTATAACACAGAAAGCCAAATCATAAAATATGATTTATTGAACAATACAAAATATCCAGTATACGAACTCGATCCAGCGATGGGCTATGTGAGAGGCTGTAGACTAAATGGAAATGTAGTTGAATTCTCTGTATACAACAGCACAAGTAAAGGCAGTACGACATATGAACTGGTATCAGAGGATGGTTGGAAAAATCTTGAGAATGGTTGGTATTACATAAAAAATCAAAAAATTTTAAAAGCTCAGTGGCTGGAAGATGGTGGTTTTACCTATTATTTGGATGTGTCGGGAAGGCGTATGGAAAATACAGTTTGGAACACCGAAGAATCGGGAATAAGCTATGAGTATCGTTTTGATTTGGATGGCCATCTGATACTTGGTTGGTACGAGGAAGGTGATGAAACGTATTATTACTATGAAAAAGGCCTGAAATGTACAGGAATCTCAATCATCGAAGGAGAAACGTATTATTTTGATGAAAATGGAAAAATGATGCGAAATGTTGAAATCACAGTAGATGGTGTATGGTATCGATTCGGAACTGATGGAAAGCTAGAATGGATGATCACAGATTTGAGTGATGGTTGGAAGCAGATAGGTGATGATTGGTATTATGTAAAAGATCAAAGCATATTGAAGGCGCAGTGGTTGATTCTTGAAAATGCAATTTATTATCTGGATGAAGATGGCAAGATGTTGGAGAATGAAGAATGCTTGTTAGAGGACATTACTGGAGACGGCAGTCATGTATATCATTTCGGCTCAGGAGGAGCGTTGATAACTGGCTGGTATCAGACAAGTAGCGGAGAATGGAATTATTTTGATTCCAATGGTCTTGCAGTGACAGGATGGCTTAAATTAAATACAGTTTGGTATTATTTCAGCGAAGATGGTGTTATGGAAACTGGTTGGAATGATATTGATGGAACATGGTATTATTTCGATGTAAGTGGTTCCATGCATACCGGATGGCTGCAGTTGAATGGAATTTGGTATTATATGATGCCAAGCGGAGCAATGGCAAATGGTTGGGCTGCGGCTGATGGAAATTGGTATTATTTTAATGAGAGTGGTTCCATGCATACCGGATGGCTACAGTTAGGAAATAACTGGTATTATCTGCAGGACAGTGGAAACATGGTAATTGGTTGGCAGGTGGTTGATGGAGTAAATTATTATTTCAACGAAAGTGGAGCTTGGGTAAGTTGAAAGATAAAAGCGAATAGCGAGTAGAAAAGAGAGGTATTGCAGAAAATGCAGTGCTTCTTTTTCGTTACAAAAATATTCAAAAAAAATAAAACATAAACATTGCAAAAAAAACATTGAAAATGGTATACTGAAAGAAAGTTTACGGGCAAAAAAATAAAAAGAAATGTGAATTCGTATTGCCCAGGGAAGGGAGAAACTACATATGAGAAAATTCTCAAAGAAACAAATCGGTGCAGTGGGTCTTGTAGTGATGATGTCTGCGCAGGGACCAGTAATGGCAGCAGAAGTAGCACAGGAAGAAACCGCATCAGAAGTTAGCACGACGGAAATTGCAGAGCAGGAGACAGAGCGTATAGAAGACGAAAGTGTAGAAGAAACACAAGTGGAAACAATCGTTGAATCGACAGAAGAATCTGAATCCGAATCTGAGTCAGAAGAGGCAGAAATTGAATCCGAGTCAGCCTTAGAATCCACAGAGTCTGAGAATGCTGAGTTAGATGAGACAGCCGAAGCAGCATATGCCGAGGCGCAGGCCGCAGAAATTGGATCAGCTCATATTTCTTGTTGGTATCAGAATAGTAATGGAACCTGGTACTACTATGATGAAAATGGAAATAGTGTATCCTATAAGGCAATGACCATTGATGGAAAGATTTATTATTTTGGCGGCGATGGAATGGTGGCAAACGACTTGTATTATTTAGATGGAAATGCTTATCTTGCAGATGCAAGTGGTGCACGTGTTCTGACAAAAGGCTGGTATTGGCAGAAGGGCTATTGGTATTATGTAAATGAGGATGGCAGTTTGTATATTGGTCTTTTAAATGACGGTGGCCATACATATAAAATGAATCCGGTAATGGTAGTAAACCAGCCATTTTTTACAGATGATGACCGTGATGATGCATATGCAGTTGATGAAAATGGCTATGTAATTCAATGTGCAGATGGTTTTTATGGTATGCCAGATGGTGGACCAACCTGTTATGTGCATGATGGAAAAATCCTCAAGAGTACATGGCAGTATATTGATGGAAACTGGTACTATTTTGGAAATACTGGCATCATGGAAAGAAATGGTTCTGCAACGATTGAAAATAAACGATATTACTTCTATTCCGATGGAATCATGGCAGCAAATGGATGGGTTTACAGTGGTATCTGGCATTATGCGTATGCATCTGGAGAACTTGCGACTGGCGATACATGGATTAATGGAACGCTGTATCATTTTAACGAAGATGGAAGCTTGAAGACAGAGGTCAATAAAACGGAAAATGGATACACACTTTATGGAGATGACGGAGAAGTAATCGGAACAATTGATTCAGAGGGATGGAATCTGGTCGATGGAAATTATTATTATCTGGCAAATGGTTCTTTGGTAAAAGGAACGGATTATCAGACACCAGATGGTGCATGGTATGTATTTGATTATCAGGGAAGAATGGTAAAGAACAAGTATGAATGGAATCGCTGGCTTAGCGAAGGCGGCTGGGCGTATACTGGTTGGATTTTAAAGGCTGGAACTTGGTATTATGCAGATTTGCAGACTGCGAAGCTGTACAGAGGCTTCCAAATGGTCAACGGAGTTGAGTATTACTTTGATGAAACAAATGGTGCAATGCTAGTTGGTGAGAAGGTTGTAGATGGAAAAATCGTAAAAACAGATGTATCGGGAGCTGTTACAGTAAGTGAGATTGCAGCAGATGGCTGGAGTCGCTGCGATGGTGAGTATTATTACTATCAGAATGGAAAGCCATATACCGGCTGGGTTGGCGCATATTATGTCAGCAATGGATTGATGCTGCGCAATACAGCTGTTGTGGATCGAAGTGGAAACCAGTATTGGGTAAATGAATATGGTGTTTACCAGACCAATACTTGGGTCAATGATGGAAACAGCTATGCAAAGGCGGATGGTACACTAGCAGAGGATGAATGGCTGGCAATTGGCAACAAGACCTACTACTTCAGTGGTACAGGAAAGATGACGGAGGATTTCTATCTGGATGGCTGTATCTATGTGTTAGATGAGGATGGTGGATATGTTCTTACGGCAGATTTACATGATGGCTGGAATCTGATTCAGGATGAATATTACTATCAGGCAGGAAGCAGACTGGCATCTGGAAAAATGGAGATTAATGGAAGCACCTACTATTTCAAGGATGGAAAAATGATGACCAATATGGCAAGTAAGGATGGTGTCTTTGATGGGTATTTTGATTACTGCTATGGCGCAGATGGAGCAATGCTCACTGGTGCAGGATGGAAATCTATCAATGGAAATTGGTATTATTTGAATAACAGATCACAGTATATAAAGTACTGGGCAAGAATTGATGGAAAGATGTATTATTTCATGCCTGGTTCTGAGTATGCATATGAAGCTTTCTGGGGTGATATTAATCTGGATGAAGTCGGAATTATGTGCACCGGATATCGTGTGATTAATCATAAGCTGTACTATTTTGATCAGGACGGTGTATGCCAGGGCGTATGTGGACCAAAGGATGGCTGGTATAATGCAAATGGTATCTGGTATTTCATGAAGGGCGGACTCGTTTCTACTGGAATGATTTCTGTAAATGGAGCAAACTATATCTTAGGCCCTGATGGAAAGATGTATGCAAATACAGTTGCAAATAGTAATGGTCTGCGTTATGTCAATGCAGATGGTGTAGTTGTGACAACACATGGCTGGCTTTTAACATCTGATGGATATGTATACATTCAAGCAAACGGAACTGTATGCACAGGAGTACAGGTAATTGATGGTGTTACCTATTACTTTAGTGCAAATGGAATTTTAATTGCCTAATTTGATAATCAATCATCGAAGTGATGGTAAAAGAAAATGTAAAAATGCGATTGATAATCAAATCTAAGTTTTAAATGAAAAAGCTGGGTGGCAAAAGATGCTGCCTGGCTTTTTTAAATAGGGACAAAAGTTGTGTGACAGAAATAAGCGAAAAGCTGTCACACGTATTGAAAAAATATATGTGAGAACGTATACTGAAAGAAAGATAAAACGTTGACGGAAGTAAATAAAAAAACATATAGAGGAAGGGAAAGAATATGAAGAGATTTTTAAAAGAAATGATCGGTATTATGGGACTTACTATCCTTATATCATCACAAAGTCCGGCGTTTGCGGCAGAGAAAATACAGCAAAATGAAAGTACAAGTGTTTATTCTGGAATTAATATAGGAAACGAAACAAGCAGTGATGGATTTGTATTCAATGCTGGAACAGGTGATATTACGATTACATCGTATACTGGAAACGCGGAAGACGTAGTAGTTCCAGCTGAAATTAACGGAAGAAAAGTAAAATGGATAGCACAGGATACGTTTCTTTATGCCAATACAATGAAAACGTTGACGTTTAGTGAAGGAATAGAGGGGATTTCGAATCTTTTTGCATGCAATTGTAGCAATTTAAAAAAGATAACATTGCCATCTACGGCAACGCTGTGAACGGTTAGTAATGGTGGCTTTTACACAGGTTTGGACGGATTTGTTGATGGGTGTCCGGCATTAACGGAAATTTCAGTTTCAGAAGAAAATCAAGATCTTGTTGTAATAGATGGAATTTTGTATAATCGAGAGTTGACGGATTTAATTGCATATCCAGCAGGAGCAACAAAAGAATGTGTTGTTATACCGGATGGGATAAGGGTAATTAGAGGAGATGCATTTTCAGATAATCCCTATCTAAAAAAAGTGGTTTTTCCAGATAGTGTTCGTACAATTGGCTATTGGGCATTTGATGGGTGTAGTTCGCTTGAAGAAATTAATATTCCGCCACACTGTCAGTTGATTGGGCAATATGCGTTTCATTATACGGCAATTAAACATATTACAATTCCAGCTGGGGTGACGGACGCAATTATGCTTCAAAGTTTTGAGATGGCACCGTTGGAGACGATTGAGGTAGAACCAGGAAATACATATTATCGAGCTCAAGATGGCGCTTTATATGCAGATGGTGATACACTTTTAATGTATGCAATTGCAAGGAGTGATACAGAGTTTACAATTCCGGAGGGGATCAGCTTTATATCACCGGGCGCTTTTTCAGGAGCAAAAAATTTGCAGAAGATAACAATAGCGTCTACAGTTGAGACGATATCGAATAATACGTTTTTTAGATGTGAAAATTTAAGGGAGGTATCCATAAAAGAGGGAAATCTAAAAAAAATAGAGGATGATGCTTTTTTTGACTGTTATAAATTAAAAACGATCAATATTCCTGATTCAGTTACATCAGTAGGTGAGTCTGCTTTTTGTCAATGTTATAGCTTGACAGAAATAGAGTTGCCTTCTAGTTTAACTCAGATAAGTCCGAAGTTGTTTGATGGAGCGTCTCAATTAACAACTGTTCATATTCCAGATTCGATAAAATCCATTGGAAGTGACGCATTTTCTTGGACAAATTTGAAAAATATTTATTATTCTGGAAGCGAGGAACAGTGGGCAGCAGTTGATAAGGGGGACAACGATTTCTCAAATGTTACAGTTTACTACAATGGTGAGACGTGTGCGCATATTTGGGCAGATGATTTTTCAGTTGATGTTGAACCATTTCACACAACGGAGGGTCAAAAATCAATTCATTGTACATTATGTGGATTAACGAAAGCGGGAACTGAGCAGGTTATACCACCGCTAGGTCATACATTTTATAGAAGTGAAACGATTATTGAAGCTGGATGTGAGACGGAAGGAAAAGAAATTTGCTATTGTGATTGTGGCGTTACAGAGGAAAAAACAATTGCGCCAAAGGGTCATTCACCAAAATGGTATAAAGGAATACGAAATAATGAGGAGCTGGAATTATGGAAATGCAAATATTGTGATAAGGTTTTAAAAGAACGCTATGGAACAGAAGTATTAGAAGATGGCTGGATACAGGTAGGACGGAAACAGTGTTTCTTGCTAGATGGAAGATTTTTATGCAATCAGTGGTACCAGGCAGAGGATGGCTGTTGGTATTATTTTAAGGATAATGAAGATCGAATGACAGATTGGCTGCAGAGCGCAGATACTTGGTATTATTTTAATACAGAAGGAGTCATGCAGACGGGTTGGCAAATGATTGGAGACGTCTGGTATTACTTTACTGATAGTGGAGCAATGCAGATTGGTTGGTTGGCACTTGGAAACGATTGGTATTACATGGATTTAACAGGGGCAATGGTAACTGGCTGGCAAATACTTGGAAATACTTGGTATTATTTTGATGAAAATGGAAAGATGATAACCGGCTGGCTTTTCCATAATAGCGATTGGTACTATCTTACAGAAAATGGAAGTATGTCGATTGGATGGCATGTAGTGGGTGATAAGTGGTATCATTTTAATGAAAGTGGAAGGATGCAAAACTGTGGTTGGCAGCAGCTAGGAACTACCTGGTATTATCTGTCCGAGAGCGGAGCAATGGTAACAGGCTGGCTGAATCTGAATGGAACCTGGTATTACATGACACCAAGTGGTTCTATGGCGATCGGCTGGTGCGCAGTTGGAAATAATTGGTACTACCTGAGCGAAAGCGGAGCAATGGTGACAGGCTGGCTGAATCTGAGCGGCACTTGGTACTATATGAATATCAATGGTGCGATGCTGACTGGAACACACGTAATAGATGGAAATAATTACATTTTTGACCAAAATGGCGCTTGGGTAGAATAAGCAGAATTGGTAATTGACAGGCTTGTTTGCATATTGTAAACTCGAATTAACAAGGAGCTTTCATAATTATATTATGTGAAAGCTTCGAACGGTCGTAAAGGAGGAGAGAGAATGAAACGAGTTTCAAAGCGAATGTTGATGATGCCAATCGTGGAACAGGTGCTCCGGCAGATCAGGTAAACTGCAGGGAGCAGCACTTACATTATCGGATATTGTGCCGACCAGAAAAGCAGGAACGATTACATTTGATCCAAATGGAGGTGTCGTAGACCGCACAACACAGTCTGACGAGTATATCTTCGCTAGATGGAGTACATCTGATATTTGGGGAGTCGGTTGCAACGCGTGATGGATATGTATTTAAGGGCTGGCAGATAAAAGGTGGAACCGGAAACTTTATATTACCAGGAATGGTAGTGGCAGAGGATTTTGTAGCCATTGCAGCGTGAATCCGTCAGGGCTGGGTTTATGAAAATCCGTCATGGTATTACTATGATACAGCAGGAAAAATAACAACAGGCTGGAGTGTGGTCGATGGCGTCTGGTATTATTTTGATGAAAATGGCATTATGCAGACTGGCTGGCAGTTGATTGATGGAGACTGGTATTATCTGAATGCTAGTGGCGCGACGCAGGTTGGCTGGATGAACCAAAACGGAAACTGGTATTATTTATATGGAAATGGCAAGATGGCAACCAACTGGGTATTGACTGGAAATGATTGGTATTACTTTAATGGAAACGGAAATATGATAACTGGCTGGGCACTGATTGGAAATAGCTGGTATTACTTGAATGCTAGTGGCGCAATGCAGATCGGCTGGTTACATTTAAATGGTACTTGGTATTATTTGACTTCAGGCGGAAGCATGGCAACTGGTTGGGCACTGGCCGGAAATACCTGGTATTATTTCAATGCGAGCGGAGCAATGCAAACGGGCTGGCTGCAGCTTGGAAATACTTGGTATTATCTGGATGGTAATGGAGCAATGCTTACTGGAAAGCAAATCATCGGTGGAAATGTTTGGTATTTTGATCGTGATGGTGTCTGGATGGGTTAATTTAAAACAGAGTGCTTGAAGATATTCTACAAAAAATCACGGTGAAAAAATCCAAAATTAAATAGAAAAATTAAAAAGAGTCATGTAAAAGCATGGCTCTTTTGAGAAAGGGGACGGTATCGATGAGAAGAAAACTGTCAAAAAAACAAATTGGAGCAATGGGAATGGCGGTGTTAATGTCAGCGCAGGGAGCAGCAATGGCGGCAGAGACATCGACAGAAGCAGTAACGAAAGAGATTCAAACAGAGCAGCAAGAAGAACCTGCGTCAGAAATTACGGAGGTAGAATTAGCTTCTGCTCAAGACGAGGAAAATGAGTTACCAGAAAATACAACTCAAGTGGAGCAAGAAAAATTACAGGAAGCAGAAAGTCAAACTGAAATTGAATCGGAAATGCAGATTTCATCAGATACTGAGATTGAATCGGAAATGCAGACCCAAATGAAAACTGAAAATGAAAGTCAGACTCAATCCGAACTGGAAAGTGAAGTCACTGAAGAATTAGAGCCGAGTACATCTTTAATGGATGAAGCAGCATTACAAATTGAGAGACCAGAAGAAATTGCAGATGGGTGGCATCAGGATGAGAATGGAAATCGTTTCTATGCAAAAAATGGTGAATATGTAAGAGAATGCGTAATTGAAATTGATGGTTTGTATTATGGATTTGGCTGGAATGGAGTTATGTATGTAAACCAAGGATTTTCAATTTCAAACTATGAAACACATACTAGCATATCTTATCGTGCAAAGGAAGATGGAAGTCTTTATGTAAATGAATGGTTTGATAAGTATTATCATTACGGAGAAAATGGAATAGCAAGTTCTGGTGTACAGGAGATTGATGGAAAACTGTATGTGTTTGAAGAGTCAGGACATATGTATACGTATGAAGCAGTTGCTGTAGAGGGTGGAGAATGTTATTATTGCGATGGCGATGGAATTGCAACAAAAATGCAAAATAATGAGTGGTTTCAGACGTCTATAGGTTATTTGTACGTAAAAGATGGAGTAGTATTAAAGAATTGCGTAGAAAAAATTGGGGACAACTGGTATGGATTTATGTTTGATGGAAGACGCTATACCGATGAGGAATTTTCTGCATATGATAAAGAAACTGGAAAAAATAATTTTTATCGCGCAAAGGAAGATGGAACGCTTTGTGTAAATGAATGGTATAATTGGTATTCTGACCGTCATTATTACTATGGCAATGAAGGAAAGGCATATTCTGGTTTTCAGGAAGTAGATGGTATGCGTTATTACTTCAGTGAAAGTGGAGAACGATGCCAAAATATGAGTATTACCGTAGATGGAAAAAATTATTATTGCAAGTCAGATGGAACCATAATCGAGTTTCAGGGAAGCGGTTGGATTGAAATGGATGGAAACTATCTGTATGCAAAGGATGGCGAGATTTTGAAAAACTGCGTGGAGCAGATTGAAGGTAAGTGGTACGGATTTAATCAAAAAGGAATTGTATATATAGGTACAGAATTTTCTATTTGGGATGAAGAAACATACACGACAGATTACTATCGAGCAAAGCAGGATGGAACGCTTTATGTAAATGAATGGTATCAAGTGAGTGCAGATTCAGATACGTATTATTATGGAGAAGGCGGAAAAGCATATTCGGGTTTGCAGACAATAGATAGAAAGCAATATTATTTCACTGATGGAAGAATAAGAAAAAATCTTTGTATTCTTATCAATGGAAGTAATTATTATTGTGATGAAGACGGAGTGGTCACCTTGCTGCAAAACGAAGGCTGGAATAAAGTAGGGGAAAACTATCTGTACATCAAAGATGGAAATTATGTGTATAACTGTATCATGTGGATTGATGGAAACTATTACGGATTTGATTCAACTGGAATTATGTACGCCAACACCATATTTAGTATGTCTGATTCTGGATTCCGGTATCATAGTTACTGGGCATCACCGAGCGGCGCATTGTACACCAATAAATGGTATTATGAAACGAATAAAAATAGTACAGAAATCTACTACTATGGAGCGGATGGACAGCAGTGCACTGGATTACAGACGATAGATGGAATCCAATATATATTTGATGCGAATGGAACGCTTGCAGTTTCACGTGCAGTCTCATTAGGTGAAGACAACTATTACTGTGATGCAGAAGGTGCTGTTCACGAGATGCCAAATAATGAGTGGTACAAAGGCGATAATGGCAGTTGGTATTATGTAAAGGACGGAAGAATGGCGCAGGGCTGTTCGATACAAGTTAATGGAAAGTGGTATTCCTTTGATAATCTTGGAAAAATGAGGACAGAGGACTTAAATATCGATGAGAATGGAGCTCTTTTGATGAATACATGGAGCTACGATGGAACTTATTGGTATTATTATGGCTCTGATGGCAATCCATATACGAATGGAATTTATGAAATTTCAGGTGCAAATTATTATTTTGATGTAAATAAAAGAATGGCGCGCTCTGAAATTTGTACCTATAATGGTGTATGTTATAAGGCTGATGCAAATGGATACCTGACACCGATTACAGAGGATGGATGGATTTTACTTGATGGGGCTTATTATTACATAGAAAATAATCAGCTGATCAAGGACAAGGCATGTAAAATCAATGGTGTCTGGTACGGCTTTGACTACAATGGTAAAATGTGTACAAATGACACCTTTAATGTATTTTATCGTGCAAAGTCAGACGGAAGTTTGTATTGTTCAGAATGGTATCAGGACAACGATGGAAGCTGGTACTATTATGATGAAAATGCAAAGTGTGTAACGGGAACAGTACAGATTCAGAATACGATGTATGTATTTGACGACAATGGTATTTTGAAGACAAGCAGTGCAGTACAAACGGGAATTGACTACAAACTCGCTGATCAAAATGGCGTATGGGTTCAGACACCGGGCTGGATTTTAATGGATGGTGGATGGTATTACGTAAAAGAAAATGGCAGCTTATATACTGGTATTTTAAAGGAAAATGGGTATCTAAATCCGGAAATGATGCAGAGTGTTAATTTGACTGAGATAGATGGGATTGCATATCAGATTGACGCAAATGGACATGCAACAACCGCGACAGACGGTGTTTATCGAAAAGAAGTTTCAGGCGATCTGTATTATGTTTCAGATGGAAAGACAGCAAAAAAAGGTTGGAAGGAAATTGACGGAAAACAGTACTATTTTGCTAAAACAGATTCCGATGGTATGTATTATGCCGTAAGAGGAACTGACTACAGAATTGATGGAAAAATCTATCGCTTCAATATGGATGGAACACTTGCTGCACCTGGTTGGGAATTGTCAAATGATGGAAATTGGTATTATATATCAGAAGCAGGAACCTTAACAACAGAAGATGCATTGATCAATGGAGTTCTCTATCATTTTGGTAAAGATGGAAGACTACAGGTAGGTGCTGTTGCAGAAAATGGTGTCTGCAAGTTGTATAGTGATGATGGTACGCTTCTTGAAACTGGAAATGCACAGGGCTGGAGTTTGCTTGGCGGAAGCTATTATTATCTGAGTGGGAATGAATTGATAAAAGAAAAAGGTGTTCGACTTGAGGATGGGAAGTGGTATCATTTTGATTCTATAGGAAGAATGCTGGTAAATCAAAAAGCGGATGGGCGCTGGTATGGTGCGTCTGGTGCGGCACAAACTGGTTGGTTTACGGTTGGAGAAGATTGGTATTATGCGGCAGCTGTTGATGGATTGCTGTACAAAGGTCTGCATGTAATTAATGGTGCAGAGTATTATTTTGATGAAACTGGCGTGATGCAGACTGGCGAAGTAGTGGCAGACGGAAAGTTAATCACAACAAATGGCAGCGGTGCGATAACAAGTCGTACTGTAATGGAAAATGGTTGGAAAAGCTATAACGGTGAATGGTACTATTATCAGAGCGGAAAGCCATATACAGGATGGGTTGGCGCTTATTATGTTAAAGATGGAAAGATGGTTTGCAATGATATCGTAGTCTCAAATAAAAACTATTACTATGTGGGTGAGGATGGTGCTTATTTAACCAATGCCTGGATTGATGATACATATAGAAAGGGATATGTAAAATCAGATGGCACAATGGTAGTTAGCAACTGGTGGAATATAGACGGAAAGTTATATTACTTTGACTGGAGAGGTAAGCTTGCAACCAATAATAGTATTCACAAACTGGAAAAAGGTGTATATCAAGAGGACGGTGCATATCTGTCACCAAATGGCTACGAGCAGGGATGGATATTGATTGATGGTACTTATTATTACAAAGAGGGTACCAATTTCGTAAGCAATCAGTCCAAGAAAATTAACGGAGACTGGTACCTGTTTGATATACATGGAAAGATGGTAACTGGCTTTTCAAAGGAAGAAAAGGGAGAATGGCAGATCTATTATAATTATGACGGTGGAAAATTTTATTATGGAGCAGACGGAAGAAGATGCAATTATACCGGTTGGCAGGTAATAGGCGGAAACTGGTATTACTTTAACGGAGCTTTTGAGGCTGCATCTGGCTGGCAGATTATTGGTGGTGTGCGTTACTACTTTGACACAGAAAGCCATGCAATGGTTACTGGATATCATGTAATTAATAAGAAGTTGTATTACTTTGATGCAAACGGTGCATGCCAGGGCGTTAGCGGACCACAAGATGGTTGGTATCAGGCAGATGGAAACTGGTACTATATCAGAGGCGGCAGAGCTTTAACATCAGAAAGAACTGTCATCAATAATGCTTGGTATGAGTTTGATGAGAATGGTGTTTGGGTCACTGAGTAATTGAAAGCAATGCAAAAAGACAATAGAAAATAAGAGATAATTAAAAATTAATTGGTTCAGTGAAAGGCAGACTGAAATAAGTTACAGAAAAGAGCTGTGCGAAAGCATGGCTCTTTAAAAGTAATATCAACTTGAAATGAACCACGACTTATAAAAACAAAGGAGTTTTGGAATAAGTATCTAAGTGAAGGAGAAGAAAATGGTTGAAGGAAAAAGTAAGGGAAAACGTCGGTTGGATATTGAATGTATGCGAATTTTGGCAGCATTTTTTGTCATTTTTAATCATACGGAAACAACAGGATTTTTTTTATTTTCATATTATGATACGCATGGAATTAGATATTGGCTGTATCTGTTTATTTCTATTTTTTGTAAGTTTTCAGTTCCTTTATTTTTTATGATATCTGGGGCGCTTATGCTCAATCGAATTTCAGAACCATTAAAGCAACTTTGGCATCATCGTATCTTTCATATGTGTTATATGGCGAGTACTTTTCAAGAAAAAATGCCGGCTATGTCCTATGCATTTTTATATTGTGGTGTGATTTTCATTTGCAGTTATGTTGTTACAGCAATAATTAGAAAAATCCCCATTTTGAAAAAAATCGTAAGCTAAGATGGATAGTGATGTTTTAATGAAGGAGATTGGCATTATGCTATTTAGATTAGGAATTAGGTGAGAGAATCTATGATCATTCAATGACAGAATAGTTCACTGCTGAAAATTATATTATACAGTCATTTACAAGAAAAAATAAAATTATGTGCAGAGGAAAAAATCTTCTGCACAGCAGCCCGTGAGGGCATTATAAATCGCAGCTTACCATTTTAACATTGTCAAGAAACTTTTGATGAAAATTTCTTTTACGTGTGGCAAAAATAAGGAAAAGCCTGTTACAGATATTGCAAGAAGCAACCATAAACATTATACTAAAGAAAAACGTTAAGGACATTTAATGCCGAAAAAAATATTGTGTTGCCATTTGCCATGTATATTACAATATATGTCGAGTGAGAGATAAAAATTTTGAATCAAAAATGGAGGGAGTTTTTATGATGGTAAGAAAATTGTTGAAAGCCGCAATATATGTTAAAGTGATAGTAGTTACCACGTTAGTGACAATGCAGGAACCTATGGCAGATGAAGTAATGGATGAATTTGTAACATCAGAAATAATGGAAGAAGAAACATTAGCAGAAGATACTGAGCCTTTTGAAGAGGAAACAAATGAAGAATTAAATATGATTGCTACAAATGAAGAAGAAAATTTAAATGATGTGATCGATGATACAGATTTTTTAGAATGTGATGGAGAAGATGGAAATAGCATTCAGCAATTTAAACCAGTTTGTTCAGATGGATGGGAATTGGATGAGACAGGATATCATTATGTATTAGACGAAAATAGAATGAAAAATTGTATAATGTGGATTGATGATGGATACTATGGATTTGATGAATATGGAATTATGTATTCCGAAGAATGGATCTATACATCATCAGGAGTTTGGTACTATGCTACTGCATCAGGAAAACTTGCAGTTGGCGATGTAATGATAAATGGAACCTGTTATCATTTTGACAGTAATGGAATCATGAAAACTGGTATGATTAAGACTGAGAACGGCTATACACTTTATGATTTAGATGGATATCAACAAGGCACAATCAATAAAGAAGGCTGGAATTTACTTAATGGAGATTATTACTATATTAAAGACGGAGAAATGTTGACAGATACAGATTTTCAGACATCGGATGGGGCTAGATATACATTTGACAGTCAGGGAATAATGCGAAAAAATGAGCAGTTTGAAGGAAGATGGTACAGCGAAGGCGGATGGTGTATGGTAGGGTGGATTTTTAAAGCTGGTTCGTGGTACTATGCGGATCCTGTTACGGCACAGATCTGTACAGGTTTTCAAGTGATTAATGGTGTCCAATATTATTTTGATGAGTTAGATTACACTATGCTGATTGGTGATAAAATAGTGGATGGGAAATTGATTATTGCAGATGAAAATGGTTCAGTTACTATCACAACTATTTTAGCTGAAGGCTGGAGTTGTTATGGAGGTGAGTATTACTACTATGTAGATGGAGAACCTTATAGCGGTTGGGTAGGCGAGTATTTCGTTGATAATGGCTGTATGCAGCGAGAAAAAGTGATTGGAGCTGAGGGAGAAAAACATTTTTTTGTGGATGGATATGGTGTTCGTCAGAAAAACAGATGGGTAAATGGGGGAAGTAGTTATGCGAAAGAAGATGGAACGTTGGCAGAAAATGAATGGCTTGAAATAGATGGAAAAAAATATTATTTTGAAGGAATTAATAAGGATACAGGTCTGGTTTATCAGGAAGGCGGAGCAGCTGATTTATTTGATGCAGATGGAATATATATAGGTTCATCTAATGATATGAAATTAGGATGGAATCTTATAAATGGTGAGTGGTATTATAAATATGGCGCTAATCTTTTGAATGGTAAAGCAGAGATAGATGGAAAAGAGTATTGTTTTGAAAACGGCATAATGATGAAAAACACAGCGAGTACAGCAAATTTGTCAGAGTATTGTTATGGAGAAGATGGAATTAGATTGTCTGGTACGGGTTGGAAGCTGTTGGATGGAAAATGGTATTATTTAAATTCAAAATCAGAGTACATCACAGGATGGGCTATGATTGGAACGGAACGATACTATTTTTTGACAGAAGAAGATTGTTTTGCAGAGAAAAAAACTGACAAAATAAATTATGGAAGACTTGGTGTGATGTGTACAGGGTATCGCGTGATTAATGGAAGGCTGTGTTATTTTGATCAAAATGGAGCTTATAGAGGAATAAGAGGCTGTGAAAATGGGTGGTATTACGCAAAAGAAGAAAATGATTGGTATTTTATGAAAGGACAAAGAGTCACGACCGGAAGAGCTACAGTAAATGGTATTGAATATATTTTTGCAAGTGATGGTAAAATGTATGCAGATACAATCGTAAAAGAAAACGGTCTTCGTTACGTTAATTCAGACGGAGCAATTGTGACACAAAAAGGATGGAGATTGTTAAGTAATGGCTATATTTACATACAGGATAATGGTACTGTTTGCACAGGAATCAAAATGATCAATGGGGTAATTTATTATTTTGGAGAAGATGGAATATGGATTGGCTGATATGAATAAAAATTTGTCACAGGTATTGCAAGAAATAAGAATAAACGTTATACTAAAGAAAAACTTTAAAGACAGAAACACTTTAAAAACAGAAAAACCTTATCATTTTATATAGTGTGAATACTGTCTTAAGGAAGGGGAAGGTATAGTAGCATGAGGAGAAAATTATCAAAGAAGCAGATCGGAGCAATGGGACTTGCTGTGATGATGGGAGTCCAGACTCCGGCGATGGCAGCAGAAACATCACAGGAGTCCACGACGCAGGAGACAGTGTTGGAGCCTCAGACAGAGGAAGGTGAGACCGTACAGGTGGAGATCGCAGAATCTCAGGCAGAGGAGATTGAGACGACACAGGTGGAGATCGCGGAATCTCAGGCAGAGGAAATTGAGACGACACAGGTAGAGAATGTAGAATCTCAGGCGGCGGAAGCAGAGACCGAGCAAACAGATACCACAGAGCTTCAATCAGAGGAAGTGAATGAAACAGAAACTCAAACAGAAGAAACAGCGATTTCAACAGAAAATGCAGAATCTCAAGTTGAGGAAGCTTCTGAGCAGGTTGGACAGGCTGAACAGGAAACAGAAGCAGAAGTAGCCGTACTGGAAGCAGCAGAAGAAGATGGCTGGCATCAGAATGATGATGGAAGCCGCTACTATGTAAAAGATGGAGAGATTCTGAAAGGTTGCGTAGAAAAAATCGACGATTCTTATTATGGCTTTAATTGGAATGGAGTTATGTATGCGGATGATGATTTCAGTATTTGGAATGAAGAAACTCAAATGGCTGATTTCTATCGAGCAAAAGCAGATGGAAGTCTTTATGTAAACGAATGGTATATTCCTGGTGAATGGAGTAAGTGTTACTATGGAGCAGATGGAAAGCAATATAATGGGTTACATACAATAGACGGAAAACAATATTATTTTAGTGAGTCGGGATGGTTATGTACAAATCAAAATGTTTCAACTAGAGATGGCAAATACTATTTTTGCGATGAGGAAGGAATTGCAACTGAACAAACATTGGCGAATAACGATTGGACAGAAATTAATGGAAAACGTTATTACGTAAAAGATGGGGAACTGCTGAAAAGTTGTGTAGAGAAAATTGGAGATTTCTATTATGGATTTGATTACAATGCAGTCTTGTATGCGGATAGTGAGTTCAGCATTTGGGATCAAGAAACGCAAAAACAGAATTACTATCGGGCAAAAGCAGATGGAAGTCTTTATGCAAATGAATGGTATATTTATAATGAATGGAATAAGTATTACTATGGAGAAGAAGGAAGAGCATGTAGTGGTCTTCAGATAATAGAAGGAAAACAATATTATTTTAGTGAATGGGGAGGACTTTATACAGATACAATCGTTGCAGCTGAAGATGGCAAATACTATTTTTGCGATGAGGATGGAGTCGCAATAGAACGAACTTTGGCGAATAACGCTTGGACAGAAGTTGATGGAAAATATTATTATGTGAAGGATGGAACACTTCTGAGAAACTGTATCGAAAAGATCGGCGATTTCTATTATGGATTTAAATCTAATGGAGCTATGTATGCCGATGAATATTTTAGCTGTTGGAATGAAGAAAATCAGATATCTGATTTCTATCGAGCAAAAGCAGATGGAACCCTTTATGTAAACGAATGGTATGTTGCAGATGATTCCAATGAAAATCCATATTATTATGGAGCAAACGGAAAGGCATATGTTGGTCTTAAAGAAGTAGATGGTATACTTTATTGCTTCAAATATAATGGTGAAAGATACCAGAATACGACAGCTACGGTAGATGGAAAGAGCTATTACTGCGATGTAGATGGAACAGTGACAGAACTTTCTGAGGGTTGGAATCAAATTAATGGCAAGCGCATGTACATAAAAGATGGTGCCTTTGTATCGAATTGTGTTTTAAAAATTGATGATAACTATTATGGATTTGATTATTCTGGAAATCTATATACTGACACAAGCTTCTCCATCTGGGATGCTGAAATGGGTGGCTATGTCAATTATCGAGCAAAGGCAGATGGAAGTCTTTATGTAAATGAATGGTTTAGTCAGCTATATACGATTGGATACAGAAAGCATTACTATGGAGCAGATGGAAAATTAGTTTATGGATTACAGACAATAGATGGAAAACAATATTATTTTGACACAAACGGCATGCTTGCATTTGATGCAGCTTTTTCTGTAGATGGAAAGACTTATTATAGCGCTTCAGATGGAACGGTTACGGAATTGAATAATGAGGGCTGGAATAAAATCGGAGAGGATTATCTGTATATAAAAGATGGGCAGATTCTAAAAAATTGTGTTGTCCAGATTAATGATGCCTATTATGGATTTTCTGATAAGGGAATCATGTACAGTGATACTACGTTTGCTATATGGGATGAACATTACGTTAACCGAGGGTATTATTGGGCATCACCAAGTGGTGCGTTGTATACCAATGCATGGGGTGGAGAATATTTCAGGATCCGTTATTATGGAGCAGATGGAAAAGCATGTAAGGGTATGCAGACAATTGATGGAATTCGGTATGCATTTGATGAAAATAAAGACCTTATTTTATCGGATATAATTACATCAGATGGTGTTAATTATTATTCTGACGCAGAGGGAAGAATCGATGAGATGCCAAATAACCAGTGGTATAAAGGTGATAATGGAAGCTGGTATTATGTAAAGGATGGAACGCTTCTAAAAGGCTGTACAATACAGATTGGAGAAAATTGGTATAAGTTTGACAGCACAGGAAAAATGCAGACACAGGGATTAAATGTAAACGCAGATGGAAGCCTTCGTGTAAATACTTGGTTTTATGATGGTACATATTGGCATTATTATGGGGCAGATGGACAAAGCTATCAGACGGGAATTTATGAAATTGCAGGTGTAAATTATTATTTCACAGATGGAAATATGGCTACATCGAGCATTGTCAATGCAAATGGAAAACTATATGTGGCAGATGAAAATGGATATTTGACACAGATTCCAGAAACTGGTTGGATTCAGGTTGGCAACGATTATTACTATGCAGAAAATAGCAATTTGATAAAAAATAGCATTCGAAAGATTGATGGTGCCCACTATGCATTTGACGATAATGGAAAAATGTTTGCAGATGGTGAGTACGTATGTAATCAGGTTACCTGTCGTGCACATACAAATGGAAGTTTGTACGTTTCACAGTGGTATCAGGATGCAAATGGAAGCTGGTATTATTATGGTGCGAATGCAAAACGTGTGAGTGGTGAAGCAGAAGTTAACGGAATCCCGTATTTATTTAATTCTGCAGGAATATTAAAAATAAATGGTGTGATACAAAAAGGGGGAAACTATTATCTTGCAGATGGAAATGGTATTTGGGTTCGGACATCAGGTTGGGTTTATCAGGACGGTAGCTGGTATTATGTACGAAATGATGGAAGTCTATATCAGGGAATCCTGAAGGATGGCGGCTATACCTATTATATGAATCCAAGAATGGTAACCGATTCAGAACGGAAAGTGATGGATGGTATTGTATATAACATTGATGCAAGTGGACATGTATCAGTTGCATCGGATGGTTTCTACCATAGTGGATTATTAAACCATTTATATTACATATCAGATGGAAAGTCAGCTGAAAAAGGTTGGAAGGAGATTGATGGAAACCAGTACTATTTCAGAGATAGTGATTCCGATGGCATTTATGATATTGAGAATAAATACTATCGATTCAATTCCGATGGAACTTTAGCTTCAGCGGGATGGTATCTTGATTCGGATGGAAGCTGGTATTATGTAGATGAGTCAGGTGTGGTAGCAACAGGCGATACATTGATTAATGGAACTTTATATCGTTTTGCAAATAATGGTCGATTAAAAACAGGAGTCATTGTAGAAGATGGAAAGTGCAATTTATACAATGATGATGGAGTTTTGATTGAAACCGGCGCAGCACAGGGCTGGAATTTGCTTGGCGGAAATTATTATTATCTGAGAGGGAATGAGATACTAACAGGAGGAAACTATAAGCTTCCAGATGGAAAGTGGTATACGTTTGATGGATATGGCAGAATGCGAACAAACATATTAGAAGGCTGTTGGTATGGCGAATCGGGAGCAGCACAAACCGGTTGGTTTATGGCTGACGGAAAGTGGTATTATGCATCTGAAATAAATGGACGGGTGTATACAGGACTGAATGTTATCAATGGTGTTGAATATTATTTTGATGATACAGGCGTAATGCAGACTGGCCAGGTAGTAGTGGAAGATAAACTGTTAACGATTAATGACAGCGGTGCAATAGTAGCGATAAGTGCAATGCAGGATGGATGGAGCCACTATGATGAACAATGGTATTATTATCAGAATGCGAAGCCATATACTGGTTGGGTTGGTGCTTATTACGTCAGTGATGGCAAGATGCTTTGTAATGCTACAGTAACTTGGAATGGTAAGGTATATCGTCTGGGAGAAGATGGTGCGTATCTGACAAATACATGGTATTCAGTAGAATATGATGGTAATTATTATGTAAAGGCAGATGGCTCACAGGCACGAAATGAATGGCTGGAACTGGACAGAAAAATGTACTATTTTGATTCCAAGGGTCGTAGTGTGCAGTACATTAATAAGGATGTGCTAACAGAGAATGGTGTCTATGGAGCAGATGGTGTCTATCTGTCTGCAGATGGTTATGCGCAGGGCTGGTCACTGATTGATGGCACATATTATTATAAAGATGGCGAGAACTTTGTAATTAATCAGGCAAAGAAAATCAATGGAGATTGGTATTTATTTGATGTTCATGGAAAGATGGTGACAGGTTTTTCAGCTTCTGAATCGTACTTTGACATTGGCTGGTCACGCTACGATTATGATGATGGAAAATTTTACTATGGATCAGATGGAAGAAGATGCTATTACATTGGTTGGCGAGTAATTGATGGAAAGTGGTATTATTTTGACACGGAATCTCAGGCTGCATCGGGTTGGCAGATCATCAATGGTGTGAGATATTACTTTGATACAAAAAGCCATGTAATGGCTACTGGATATTATGTGGTCGCTGGAAGTTTATATTACTTTGATGCAAATGGCGCTTGTCAGGGCATTGAGAGAGGTTATGTCGGATGGCATTTGGATGACAGTGGAAACTGGTATTACATCAGAAATGGTCATGCAGTGACTGGAACGACAGTTATTGATGGTGTTATGTATGAATTTGATGGCTATGGAGTATGGAATCTTAAGAGTTGATCGCTATGGAAAGAGTCTTGCGTAAGCAGGGCTCTTTCTGCTGCTTTCCAGCTTCCTTTTTATTGTAAAGATTTTTACCGTCAAGATTTGGGTTGCGAAGAGAGCGGTTAGACGGTATACTGAAGATACCAAAAGAGAGGAAGGAGAACTTTATGATTAAGAAATTATTGGTAGGATTGGCGGTGCTCTCATGCACGATTAGCCCACAAAGCAGCTTTGCCGCTGAGAATGGAACGGCAGCAATCTATCATTTGGGAAGTCAGGCAGCAGGAAATGAAACAGCACTATCCCAGTCTGGCAATGGCTTAGCTCCGATTGGAGTGAAGCAGGCAGATGAGGAGATGGAGCAGCGGTATGCCAAACGGGAGGATAACCAGATTAGTCCGCAGAGTTATGTTTCTGAATATCAGATTTATTCAGAGATTGAGAGACGTGTGAAGGATGCCATGCTGAGTGGACAGACAACGGTCGATATTTCGGATATGAATATTTATGAGACAAAGTGTGTCTTTCCTTATTATTATGGATATTCTCCATATTTCCCAGAAGGATCGTTTGTAGCGCTTTATTATGCAGAAGATGGATTATATGTAGAGGCAGACATTCAAAATCCATTGTCAATAGAGGAAACAAAAGCTTATTTTGCACAGGTCGATGCAAAGCTTGCTTTTTATCAGTCTCTTGTAAATGACAGCATGACACAGGAGCAGAAGGCATTG
>ERZ827488.1921-NODE-1921-length-22349-cov-4.997623_pt1 | contig 22349 bp, 19 predicted proteins | sample MGYA00519771_ERZ827488 | MGnify/ENA primary metagenome ERZ827488 (study PRJEB31778, sample SAMEA3449323) | human gut metagenome | biome: human gut; feature: human-associated habitat; material: faeces | place: United Kingdom | collected 2010/2012 ... | reverse complement strand
AACATGCATATTTTAGCTTTGTATATTGCCTCCGTCTCTCCAAGTTTGATTGTAACGGATATTGGAAAGGAAAACAAGTTTATAATTATTTACCGTAAAATCTTACAAATGATCAGACCGATACCACATACGGTTATTCCAACTGCGATCACTACATCTTTGTTATCTCCAACAATGTTCACATACTTTGCTTTGCCCGGACGATAAATGATCTCCACCGGATCATTCCGGTTTAACTTTTTGTTTCCGCCATTTGCAGCTCGTAATTTCATATCCTGTCCATTATACTGAAACTGCACAACCGGAAAATCAACACCATTTTCATTGACAAAGTCAGTAATCGTTCCCGGAAGCTTTTTCCCCTGCCGGTCAACGATGACCTTGATCAGACACAGGATACCTCCAATAAATTCTCTGTTACACGCAAAGAATTCATTTTTTTCATATTATCGTGCGAACAAAAGAGGTACAAGTTGAAAATGTTTATTTCTTATAGAAGTTATATCCATCTATCTAATATTACAAATGCGTTAATACATATTCCCCAAATTCAGGTAATGAAAAGAAAACATACCCATGTTCCTCGCAATCAATAATACCCCTTTTCTTTAACCTGTCTCGATACGGATTAAACTCATTTGTTTTCAACGAAAGCTTATCTCATATCTCCTTTATTTACCAGATTCTATTTTTGCAATACCATAACAGATCTTCCTGTCTTTGTTCGATAACTCCGACCAGATCTTGTCATACACATATTCACTCAGATACTGTCTATATCAAAAAAGGATTTGCTTTTTCTATTGATATACCGATTCCAAGTACAGATAAATCAATCTTGGCTTTTATAAATAAATCTTTTAATTCCTTTTGATCATATAGTTTTGCAGCAAAACTATACAGCAGATCACGTTCCGGATTCATCTCAATAACGATCCATTCTTTTTCTTTTCGGAAATGCTTTGAAATATCCGTCAGCATAACTTTCTTTCCACTGCCTCGTCCCCCTGTAATCATATAAATCTGCTGAAAACATTTCTATAATTTCATTTGTCTGTACTAATCTGGACACTGATTCTAAAGGACTTCTTCCGAAAACTAATAAAAACGGATTTTGCATGTTGCACCTCCTTTTTTTACTGTTCTTTACTCTTTTATATGTGTTTTACTGTTCTTTACTCTTTTTTACTGTTTTGTCAAGTTAAATGCAACAAAAAACTGTCTGTTATAGATTCATATGTTTCTATCTATAACAGGCAGGGGATTTAAAAATTTATCTTCTTATTATTTTATCTTCCACGTCTTTATATATCCGATGGATTTCTTTTTCAACTGTTTCTTTAAAGCTGTCTTTATGTTGTCGACAAAACAGGCGCCGGATATTACGAGGAATTAAATTTATGCACAATGAAAATGAAAAAAGAAACATTGCTGTCTCACAGAAAGGCAATGCTATACAGCTTGCCGCATTAAACATCCATCAGCTTTTCCCATCCCGAACCAAAGATGAATGTCTGGTAGAATTGAAAAAGAATCCACCCCTTTACCGGACATATCTGAACTGGCCTGACAAATGGAAATCAAACTTTCTGGAATTCATGGAAGGTAAGAAAAGCCTGCCATTGACCTATGATCCATTTTTCAAAAAGCTGTTCAACCCAGATATATACCCGGAACGGTTATCACGACTGATCAGCAGTATCATCGGTACAAATGTTACCGTAAAATGTATCCTGTCAAATGAAGACAGCATGCTTCCATCAACTTCTCTCCTGCTTCTGGATATCATTGTTCAGTTAGAAGATGGTTCGATCGCAAATGTGGAGATCCAGAAGATCCCATACACCTTTCCCGGTGAGCGGATGTCCTGCTACTCTGCTGATCTTTTGCTCCGCCAGTACACCAGAGTAAAAGGGGAAAAGGGAAGTACATTCATCTATCAGTATCTGAAAACCGTTTATACGATCGTGATGTTTGAAAACAGTCCAAAAGAATGTAAAGATCCCGAATTATCCGATATCTATCTGCATCATGGAAAGGCTGCATTTGATACCGGAAGCGACTTCCATCTTCTGCAGGAATACTATGTCGTTGCCCTTGACGTCTTCCAAAAAAGTAAGTATTCTAAAGATATCAACGAACTTAACGCATGGTTATCCCTGTTAACTGCAACCACCTTGGATGACCTTGCAGCACTGATATCCGACTATCCGTGGATGGAAACTATCTGCATGGATATGTCTGAGTATCTGTATCACCCGGAGGAGGTTGTTACCATGTTTTCTGAAGCATTACGAAAATTGGATGAGAATACAGTCAACTACATGATCGATGAATTGAAAAAAGAACGAGATGAAGCGATTGCTGCTTTATCTGAGAAAGATGTTGCTCTGTCTGAAAAGGACGCTGCTCTGTCTGAAAAGGATGCTGCTCTAGCCGAAAGAGATGCCACAGTATGTGAAATGAGTGCAGAAATCGCGATTTTAAAGGCTCAACTTGCTAAACGAAACAAATAAAATCTTATTTATATATAACAGCAAGCAGAAAACTCCTGATATTATACTTGTTATGTAGCAAACCTATCCGAGTGCCGGTTCTTAGACAGCGTCCCTTGCTGCCTTACGTACCGTTGCACCGAGGATAGAGCGCAAGCGTTTTGCATAATAACAATGTATAATATCAGGAGTTTTCGTCCGTTTCTATTCAAATTGATGCTCTTTATAGTGATGGGCTTCCTCCAGCATCATATCCTTGACCTTCATGAGTCGCACCTGCGTGCTTCGCTCATTCTCATCAAGCTTCATGCTAATATAACGGATGCCCTCCTTTGTCTCAGGAATAATAACATGCTCCAGCGCATTTACACGCCGTCTGGTCTTTTCGATCTCCGATGCCAAAAGCTGACAGGATTTCTCAATCTCCGCCAGTTTCAGCATATCCGGAAGGATGTCAGCAAGTGATTTTACTGCATCATCCAGATCACCGGAGGTAAATGCAAAACCGTAAGAATAGATATCATTCTCATCCGCACTTTTTGTTGTATATTCAAATACCGGAATATCTACACTCATAACATTTCGATCCTTACAGGTAAGCTGGACTTCCTGTTTCGGTGCCATCAGTGCCGTATGAAGGATCTGTTCAGACATGCCGGCTTTTGCTATGACAAAATTCGTATTGGCGGCCTTGATACCGGCCTCAACCTTCTCTCGAAGCGCCATATTCTCTCTTGCCATATCAAGGAACTGCCGCATCAGCTCATCTCGTTTATCTTTTAACAGCTTATGGCCTCTGGTTGCCGTAACAAGCTTCTTCTTTAAACGGGTCAGTTCCATTCTAGTAGGATTTACCTGTGTAGCTGCCATTTTTTGCCTCCTTATAAAGGGTTTATAGACTGTGAAGCGCTCCACCTCGCCTGTCGGCTCGTAGCGCTCTTCCGTTTATTAACTCGAAGCGCTCCACCTCGCCTGTCGGCTCGGTGGGTTCTGTCGAACCATGCTCGTATCCTTGCAAATCGTCTGCTATGAGCAAGCTCAAGCATCCCATTTGCAAGTCTACTCACGCGCTTCTCGTTACTTTCCATAATACATATCTAACCACTTGTCATCGATACGTTTCAGTTCTGCACGAGGCAGGATCGATAACAGCTTCCAGCCGATGTTTAATGTTTCTTCGATACTTCTGTCTGTCTCATACCCCTGAGATACATATTCCTTTTCAAATGCTTCTGCAAACTTTGCATATAAAATATCGATATCCGACAATGCAGATTCACCAAGGATCGTCATAAGTTCCTTTGCATCCTTACCACGGGAATATGCCGCAAATAACTGGTTCATGGTGCTGGAATGATCTCCTCTTGTCTTTCCTTCACCGGTACCCTTATCCTTCAGACGTGACAGGGATGGAAGTACATCGATCGGTGGTGTTACACCCTTTCTGTAAAGCTCACGGCTTAAGATGATCTGTCCTTCTGTGATATATCCGGTTAAGTCAGGGATTGGATGTGTCTTATCATCCTCAGGCATGGTAAGAATTGGGATCATTGTGATACTACCGTTCTTGCCACGCTGTCTTCCGGCTCTTTCATATAAGGTTGCAAGGTCTGTATACATGTATCCGGGATATCCACGACGACCCGGAACCTCTTTTCTGGCTGCGGATACTTCTCGTAATGCATCTGCATAGTTTGTGATATCCGTCAGGATAACCAGTACATGCATGTTTTTTTCAAATGCAAGATATTCCGCAGCGGTCAGTGCCATACGAGGAGTAGCGATACGCTCAACCGCAGGGTCATTTGCAAGGTTGATGAACAGTACGGTTCTGTCGATCGCGCCTGTCTCTTTAAAGCTCTCCGTGAAGAAGTTCGCTTCTTCGAAGGTGATACCCATAGCTGCAAATACTACGGCGAATGGTTCATCTGTTCCACGTACCTTAGCCTGTCTTGCGATCTGGGCTGCTAGCTTCGAATGTGGAAGTCCTGATGCTGAGAAGATCGGCAGCTTCTGTCCTCTTACCAGTGTATTTAATCCATCAATAGCAGAGATACCTGTCTGGATAAATTCCGATGGGTAATTTCTGGCTGCCGGATTCATTGGCAGACCATTGATATCTCTTCTCTCCTCCGGAAGGATATCCGGTCCTTTATCGATTGGTCTTCCCAATCCGTCAAATACACGGCCAAGCATATCTTCTGATACGCCAAGCTCCATGCTTCGTCCAAGGAATCTTACTTTACTGTTTGAAAGGTTGATACCTGTTGAATTCTCAAATAACTGTACCAGTGCATCTTCACCATTGATCTCAAGAACCTTGCATCGTCTGACTTCGCCGCTTGCAAGCTCGATCTCACCAAGTTCATCATAGGTAACATTTTCTACACCATGTACCAACATCAGAGGTCCTGCAACTTCCTGTATGGTTCTATATTCTTTTGGCATGTGCTTAGTCCTCCTTTGCTATGGCTGCTTCCAGTTCCTGATGAAGTGCCTTTATGATCTTGTCATATTCTGCTTCCACATCTTCCGGATGTGTATATTTGAAACGTCCGATCTTCTCACGAACCTCCATATTCAGAATATTCTTTATAGTTGCACCACGCTTCAAGGCTTCTGATGATTCCTCATAGAATGCCAGCACAAGTTCCATCATGCGGAACTGCTTATCCAGTGGTGTGTAAGTGTCGATCTCATGGAATGAGTTCTGATGCAGGAAGTCCTCGCGGATGGATCTGGCTGCTTCCATCTTCAGACGGTCGCCTGCGGATAAGGCATCCATACCAACCATCTTAACGATCTCGTCAAGCTCTGCTTCTTCCTGTAATAATGTCATAAGCTTCTGACGATCTTCCATCCAGTGCTCATTGACATTTTCCTCAAACCATTTTCCCATGTTATCTACATACAGCGAATAACTGGTCAGCCAGTTGATCGCCGGGAAATGTCTCTTATAAGCCAGTGCAGAATCCAGTCCCCAGAATACCTTAACGATACGGAGGGTCGCCTGCGATACTGGCTCTGAAATATCACCACCGGGAGGTGATACGGCTCCGATTACGGATAAGGCTCCGGTTCTTCCTTCCGAACCAAGTGTCTTAACCATACCTGCACGCTCATAGAACTGTGCCAGACGGCTTCCTAGATATGCAGGATAACCTTCCTCACCGGGCATCTCCTGTAAACGTCCTGACATTTCTCGAAGTGCTTCTGCCCATCTGGAAGTAGAGTCAGCCATCAGCGCAACGGAATATCCCATATCACGGAAATATTCTGCGATCCTAATACCGGTGTAAATAGAAGCCTCTCTGGCTGCAACCGGCATATCCGATGTATTTGCGATCAAAACGGTTCTCTCCATCAGGGAGTATCCGGTCTTCGGATCCTTCAGTTCAGGGAACTCGTTTAATACATCTGTCATCTCGTTTCCACGTTCACCACATCCGATGTATACAACGATATCGGCTTCTGCCCATTTTGCAAGCTGATGCTGGATAACGGTCTTTCCACTACCGAATGGTCCGGGAACTGCTGCTACACCACCCTTTGCGATCGGGAAGAATGCATCGACAACTCGCTGTCCTGTGATAAGCGGCATAACCGGCGGAATCTTCTCTGCATAAGGACGACCCTTACGAACCGGCCATTTCTGCATCAGTGTCAGTTCCTTATCACCCTTTGTTGTCTCAATCACACATACAGTTTCTTCTACTGTGAAATCTCCGCTCTTGATCTCTTTTACAGTTCCTTCTATACCATATGGAACCATGATCTTCTGAGTTACGACAACTGTCTCCTGTACGGTTCCGATCACATCTCCGGTCTCTACCTTGTCCCCTGCCTTAACACATGGAACAAATGGCCATTTGATGTCTCTCTTTAATGATGGAACTTCAACGCCTCGCTGCAAATTATTTCCACAGATTTTCATGATATCATCCAGAGGTCTCTGGATACCGTCATAGATACTGCTGATCAGTCCGGGTCCAAGTTCTACGGACAGCGGCATTCCGGTTGACTCTACCGGTGCACCCGGTCCAAGTCCTGATGTCTCTTCGTAAACCTGAACAGATGCCTGATCTCCATGCATCTCTATGATCTCGCCGATCAGTCGGCTCTCACTTACTCTGACAACGTCATACATATTCGCGTCACGCATTCCCTCTGCGATAACAAGAGGTCCTGCAACTTTTTTTATCTTACCTGTTGCCACGTTTTCTGGTCACGCTCCTTCCTAGTTTCCACTGAACAGAATGTCCGAACCGACTGCCTGTTCTACGGATTTCTTTACTCCATTTATACCTGCAGATGTATTACCGGAAACTCCTGGGATCAGGATGATCGCCGGAAGCATCTGCGTCTTATATCTCTCTATCTCTTTCTTGATCTGCTCTGCCATGCTCTCTGTTACATAGATAACGGCATATCCACTTTCTGCCAGTCTTCTGAGCTGTGTACTGCCCTGTTCTGCATCGGATACCGGGAAGGTCTCAAGTCCCAGAGTCGCAAAGCCATAGATGCTGTCATATTCACCTAATACTGCAATTCTATACATACATTTCCCTTACCCTTTCCCTGATTGCATCATCCGGCAGATGATTTAACTTTCCGGTCAGGATGATCCTGACTGTCTTGATCTCATTCTGCCTTGCAAGTACATAAGCAACAAGTGGTCCGATCGTAAATGAATTATATTTCTGCGGCCGGATCGCCTCTATGATCCGGTTATCGCACCAGCGTTCAAATGCGGATGAACTGTCTGATAATGCCGCAGCTCCACCGGAATACGGTGTTTCTTCCAGATATTTGATCACATCCGGCATACCGGAAAGTGCTGCCCGCATCAGCCGTTCCACATTGAGCGTCTGACATTCCTCCATCGCACGTCTCATAAAATCCAGTCCTTTTTATGTCTTTACAGAACGGACTGCGATCTTGATATTTGCAACTGCCACAACTGTCTCTGCATATTCTTTTAATAATGCATCTCCATTCTTCTCCGCTGCCGCAAGCATTGCCCGCATGGCTGCCCGGTCAATGATAACATCACACATCTGACCATCTCCGGTATGCACCAGACACTCATATGCCTCTAATGCGCATTCCCGCATAGATTCCGGTAATGACCGGAAATCTTTATCTTTAATGATCTCGACTAATGCTTCACCCGAAACAGATGCATTGTCATAAAATATATTTGCCTGAACTTCTCCGTCTACAACGGTTTTGATCGCTGCCTTCAAATTATGGAAACTATCCTGGATCAACAATACGTCAAATACTGTCTGATCGGATACCATCTCCTTGACCAGTGTCCATGTTTTTTCCAGTTCCCTGTTCAAAATGGTCTCTGCATCCTGCACTCCGGCTTCTGTATCACCCCAGCCTTTTTCACCTAAGAACTGAAGGCAGTCCGCATATGTTTTCTGGGCAATCAACTGCTCGATCACAGCCTGTGAAAACAGGGACATCTCAAGTGCCCGGATCCTGGCAACAGCATATATATATTTGTCTGCCATTTTTCTACCTCCCTTATGTGAATAACAGGGAATTTAATTTGTCTGCCATTTCTTCTTTCTGCGCATGGAACATGGCAGCTAATGAACAATTCTCCTCGATACCGCCATAGATCAGGATAAATCCTCCGTCTATATCACTGGCTTTATCTGCGAGCGTCAAATCTCCTCCATGTGCTTTTGCTATCTCTGATACCCGTTTTGCAAATCCTGCCGGAAGCCGCTCCATATCTTTGGCTGAGAAGCTGATCTGTCCACTCTTCGGCTGTACTGCATTTCCAATCATACGCTCCATCATATGGAAATATCTGTCAACTTCCATATCAATCATTCCGTTATAGGCTTTACCTATCACTTCATTGATGATCTCCTGCTTTGCCTTTAAGACTGTCTGGCGTTTCTTCAGGTCGGCAGAGGATTTTGCCCTTGCCATTCCGTCCGCTTTTACATGGCTGACCTTTTCAGCCGAACCCGCCTTGATCTTATCTGCTTCCACCTTTGCATCTTCTATAATCTGATCTGCCTTTTTCTGTGCATCTTCAAGGATCATATCGGATTGAGTGTTTGCTTCTTCCAGAATCTGTTCAACGATCTTCTCTAATCCTGTCATACAAATCCTCCTGTACTACTTGTTCAATCATGTTTCAAATCTGTGCCTGTTTTATACCGGTACACCGTTAATTGCAAGAATTGATACGAGCAGAGCAAGGATCGCATATGTCTCTACCATTGCAGGGAAAAGCATTGCTTTACCGAACTGATCCGGCTTCTTTGCTACGATACCAACTGCTGATACAGCGGTTTTGCCCTGATGCATAGCGGATACAAGGCCAACTAATGCGATTGGAAGACATGCTGCAAGGATCAGTAATCCGGTCGCTGTTGAAAGTTCTGCAGGAGCACCATTTAAAATACCGATCTTTGATAAAGCGATGAATCCTACCAGCAGTCCATAGATACCCTGTGTACCGGGAAGAAGCTGGATGATAAGAACCTTCGCGAATTTGCTTGGATCTTCACTTACTACACCTGATGCAGCCTGACCTGCGATACCTACACCGTAAGCAGATCCCATACCTGCCAAAATAACTGCTAATGCAGCTCCTGTTAAAGCTAAAACTGTACCCATTGTCATATTGATTATTCCTCCTTAATTTCCGGTTTACAGGTTTTCATGCCTGCATTCCCTATATCTACATATTTTGTATTTTCTTTAAATGGATGGAACGCTTCTCCGCCACCCTCATAAAACTTACCAAAGAATTCTACATACTGAAGTCGGCATGTATGGACATAAGCACCTAACATATTGATCGCAAGGTTAAATGTATGTCCGATGATGAATACCAGAATGAATACGATCGCGCCCAATATTCCATCTCCTACCATACTTCCCATCTGATTGATAACCTGTGCGATAACACCGGTTGCAAGTCCCAGTGCAAGCAGTCTGGAATAAGATAACAGATCAGACAGCCAGCCTGTGATATTGTAAATATCATACAAACCAAGTGCCAGTCGGAGCACCGGATTCTTATGACTTCTGCCGGACATCACAACGATGATCGCTGCACCTAAGATCGTAATGACATAGCTGAAGGTCTTAAGTCCATCTGAAAAATGGAAGCTTACCTGTGCGATCGATGCAAATAAACTGGTTGGCATCAGCATCAGTACCAGACCGATGATGAGCAGATACCAGGATATAACATCTGAGAAGAAGCCTACAAAATCTTTCTTCTTTAAACACATATAACCTTTTAACGCCAGACCGCCGAACAGATGGATCAATCCAAATAACAGGGAGAAGATCAGCATCTTCATCGGATTGTCAAGCGGTGCAAACCATACCGGTGCGATCGTGATCTCATGATGGAAGAAGGTTCGTGATACGACTGCTACCACATCTCCAAAATATCCTCCAAACAAGATACCCCATATCAATGTCGATATACCGCAATATTCAAATAATGTCAGTGACTTCTTCATGCCATCTCCCATCTTCGGGAACTTCCGAAGCAGGATAAAACATGCAAGGAATATAATAAGTCCATATGCCGCATCCGATAACATCAATCCGAAAAAGAATACATAGAATAAACTCATCGGTGTCGTCGGATCCATCTCGCCTCTGGCAGGAAGTCCATAGGATTCCAGGATTCCTTCTGCCGATGCAAATGGCATCTTATTACTTAACTGTACCGGTGCCGGTTCATCCTCAGGTATCTCGCCGGTCTCCACCATCAGCACGAAATTCTGATTCAGTTCTTCTTTTACCTTTTCCTCATCCCGTTCCAGCACATAACCGGTTATGATAAATGTACTGTTCGACTGAAGCAAGGTTCCAAGCACCTGATATTTCTCAGTTCTGATCTTGTAATAATCGGATAAGGTCTTAAGTGCCTGCCTGTTTTCTGCAAATCCGGCAATCTGTTTTTTCAGATCCTCGATCTCATCCTCATACCCCTCTATCGTGAGTCGGTATTTCTTGATCTTATTCTCCGGTGTCCGTTTTGAAAAATACGACATCCGGGTAAATCCTTCTGCCCTTAAGGCTTCCTCCAGTCTTTCCGTCTCTGTTTTCAAACATACCACAAATATACATGTCTGATCTTTATCAGAAGATATCACCGTGATCTCATGAGCTGATAACTCCGGCTGCCTTTTTGCAACCAGGTCTTCTATCATATTCTCTGTAAGACCAGGTCCTAAGCTTCCCATGATCACATCTGTATGTTCGGTTCCGGTCGTATTGATCGGAACATCCATATTGATCCATGGTTTCAGTCCATCGATCGCAAGCTGACATTTTGCAATCTCTGCTTTGCAGTTTCCAATCTTCTTATCCTTTTCCCGGATCTTCTGCACGATCATATTATAATCATGCCGATTCTCAACAATATCTTTATATACAGAATCGTCTACATCAGCTTTGCCTGCAAGTGCCTGCAGCATCGATGTCTTTTCCGGTGCATATCTGCCAAGGATCTCTAAAGCTTCGTCGGTATTCTGGACTCGTTTTTCATATTTGGAACGCTGACTGGTTGTGTTGATCTTCTTAAATACATCCGTCTCATCCCCACCGGCCCGGATCTCCAAAGCTCCCATGGACTGGAGTTTCTCCAATATGGCTTTTCTGTCTTTCTTCATGGCGCATATGTCAATCTTTTTTATAGCCAATACCGCCATAATGATTACCTCCCTTCTGCATCCTGATATTCAAGCATTTACAATAGCTGCTTGATCACAAGCTCTACGGCTTCACCCTCTCGCTCGGATGCACGTTTTTTTAAGGAAGCAATCTCGTCGGATGCTTCTTTCAAAGCTTCTTCTGCAAGATCAGTTTCCAGTTTCTTCTGGTCGACCGCGATAGCCGCCAGATCTGTTTTAGAACCTGCATTTGCATCTACGATCATCGCATTTGCCTTTTCCTTTGCTTCCGCCTGAATTGCTTCTGCTTTTTTACCGGCTTCTTTTACGATCTCGGCTGCCTCTGCTTCTGCATCTTCTAATGTCTTCATGGCTTCCTGTAGCATAATTTCTCCCTCCGTAATTATTAATCTCGGCATGAAATGCCGCTCTGTTAATATTTTATTATGTTAGTGTGCTCTTTTCAAGCAATATTTATTTTCTTTTATAGATTTTTCATCAAAAGGTCATGAAATTTTACCGGTTTTTAAGGCATTTTTGACAAACAATACAAACTGTCAAATTTAGTTTAACCATTTTTCACGTCATTTTGCACAATTTTAAGGTAAAAATACAAAGACCGGATGAGGGCATCTATATCTTTATTTCGCAGAACACTCTTGCTCTGTTTTACACGTAGCGGTTCTAAGCTCACTGCTTACGCAGTTCACTAAGTACCGACGTGTAAAAATGTCTGCTACATAAAATATAGATGCCCTCATCCGGTCTTTTGTATTTTTATTCTACCACATTACCAGTATCAACTCGCCTGTCGGCTCAAACAAGCACTCACATTTGCTGGTATATGCAGTTCATATCGAAATCCTCGATAATGTCTTCTGACTGCGGTCTTATTATATGGTTGTTGTTATTTTACATACATTAAATATCAATGCAAAAAACATCATCTATCAGGGCAGGATATATATACCTTTATTTCGCAGAACACTTTCGTTCTGTTTCACACGTAACGGTTCTAAGCTCACTGCTTACACAGTTCACTAAGTACCGACGTGTGAAAAGGTCTGCTACATAAAGTATATACATTCCACCCTGATAGATGATGTTTTTCTTACTACTTATAATCTTCTATAAATTACATATTCCTTATCCGCAAATGTTCCAGTGCCAACTCGCCTGTCGGCTCAAACAAGCACTCACAATTGCTGGTATATGCAGTTTATAGTATTTTTCTTTACTCTTCAATCATCTTGATTCTTCTGATATGACGTTCGTCATTTGAGAATGGTGTGTCAAGGAAGGTGTCAACGATCTTGAGTGCCAGTCCCGGTCCGGTTACACGGGCACCCATTGCAAGGATATTTGCATCGTTGTGCTCTCTTGTTGCCTGTGCACTGAAGCAATCACCACAGAGTGCTGCACGGATTCCCGGTACTTTATTTGCTGTAATGGAGATTCCAATTCCTGTTCCGCAGATCAGAATTCCTCGCTCACATTCTCCGTCTGCTACTGCATGTGCAACTTTCTTTGCATATACCGGATAATCAACGGATTCCTCGCTGTAGCATCCGTAATTCTTGTATTCCAGTCCTCTTTCTTCCAGATGCTTGATCACATCCTGCATTAATCCGTATCCACCGTGGTCACATCCTAGTGCTATCATATTCTTTGTCCTGCCTTTCTTGTTTTCAAAATCTTTTCGGGTGGTTGTCACCCAACCCGTTTTTTCTATGTTAACTTTTTTCATTATATCGTGAGCATAGCTCACTCAATGCATTCCGCAAAATCAGCATCCTTGCGAGCAAATAATTTTGCGCTCATTACATCACACCGATATGATTCTATGTCCTGCCGCCTTGATCAGCCGGTTCATGATCGCATATCCCATATCACCTTCCCGGAAGGATTCACTGTAAATATAGTCTGCACCGATATCATCACACAGCCGAAGCAGCCGGTACAGGGATGAAGATACTGTAATCTCATTCTTCTTGCTTCCTGCATCAAGGACATTTTCACAGGAATATAAATCCGTATTTTCTGTATCACACAGAACTGCCGTCTTATATCCCTCTGCCTGCTTACAAGCAACCAACTCTGCAATCTTTGCGGCAACCTTTTCCCGCTCACCCTCTACGATCGTGAGTTTTCCCTTCGGTGCATAATGTGTGTATTTCATACCCGGGGCTTTTGGTCTGACCTTCATATCCACGCTTTCCAGTGCCGGATCGATCATGACATCTCCTAAGATATTCTTAATCATATCCGCTGAGATATAACCCGGACGTAAAATTGTCGGACGATCGCCTGTCACATCTACGATCGTGGACTCAATTCCGATTCCAACCGGTCCGCCATCTAAGATCATATCGATCCTGCCGGACAGATCTTCCTCTACATGTGCTGCTGTTGTCGGTGATGGTCTTCCGGACAGATTTGCACTCGGTGCTGCAATATACACGCCTGAATCTTTGATCAGCTTCATAGCTGCCGGATGTGATGGCATACGGATCGCTACCGTTTCCAAACCGCCGGTTGTCTCATGCGGTACAATGTCTTTCTTTTTGAAAATGATCGTCAGCGGCCCCGGCCAGAACGCTTCCATCAGCATCTGTGCCTGTGTGGATACCTCTGCCGCCAACTCCCATACACTTGCCGTATCAGCAATATGTACGATCAACGGATTATCCGATGGTCTTCCCTTGGCACTGTAAATTTTTTCGGATGCCTTTGGATTTAACGCATCTCCACCTAGTCCATATACGGTTTCTGTTGGAAATGCAACCAGTCCACCACTTTTTAATATATCCGAAGCCTTCCGGAATAATTCTTCGTTTTCCAAATCAGCTTTCGCTACTATGGTTTTCATTTTAATTACCAGCCTTACCTGTATAGTCAGGCACATCGCCTGCCAGTCTCATTTTAGCCTTATCCCCTCACAGTGTCAACCTGTGAAAAAGAGCTTCCCGAATCATGGGTATAATCTCTATATTCTCACACTTATACCCTCTATTATATGCTACCATTGGGTATCGCACCTGTTTTTTCGTCTTCATACCAAATTTATTTAGCTTCGTCGGGTATTTTCCCCCAACATTCTTCCTAATACCCGCATCAGACTTGTCCTTGTGGGTATCGTACACTTATTTTCCATTCCATACCCTCATCTAACCAGACACCTCGGGTATCATACTTACTCATCCACTACCATACCCAGAAATCAAGCATCATCAAGCGATAAATCACATATACAAACGCAAATATAGCCTGTCTGGCTGTAGACTAGACAGGCTATATATATCTTAACTTTATTCGGCAACTGAAGCTTCCGCCGGATACTCCTTGCCAAACCATGTGGCGATCACGCGGTATGGGCACTTCGGTGTTGCAAGGCTGACAACCACCATGATGATCGTGGAGATCAGACAGGCAACGATACAGGAATTGAAACCAAGTGAGATTGGCAGAACGCCCATATCGATCAGGAGATATAAGCCAATACCACTGATGATACCTGCGATCGCGCCATACTCATTTGCCCGCTTCCAGAACAGTCCGAGAAGCAAAGTATGAAGAAATGCTACTGTCATACCACCGGTAGCATAAGTAATCAATGAAGCCAGAAGTTCCGGTGGATCACATGCAAATAAGAATACGACAAGAGCAACAACGATAACACTGATAACATTTAACTTCTTTAATGTCTCCTGCTTTGCATCTTTATTGAACAGGTCCTTGTACAGATCACTGACGATCGTTCCTGCAAGAGATACGATCATTCCACCAACAGATGACTGAACCGCACCACATACACCGGCGAGAACCAGACCTGCTGCCCATGCAGGCATTACACTTACTGCAAGTGTCGGAATACCAAGGTCAGGAGTTGCAAGGCTTCCTTCCGGGAACATATATTTGATCGTGAAGCACAGACCATTTAAGCCAATGAGCCAGATTGCAACTACAACCGCACCAACCTTGATCGCACGATGCAGAGTCTGTGTATCCTTATAAGTAAGCGTTGTCATTGTTACATGAGGCATTGTACAGGTTGTGATACCCCATAAGAATGCAAACGAAAGAACCGTCTTTACACTTGCAGGTACGAACCAGTCCGGATTACTCTTAACTAATGACTGGATCGTCTCTGTATAGCTGGGATCTGTTCCGTTGATGCCCATAATAAATAAGATAATAACGGAAACTGTCATGATAATTCCCTGAAAAACGATCGCAGATGCGATACCTTTAATACCACCTGTGATAGCTGCGATGATAACAAGTACAGTGAAAATAGCAAGTCCGATACGATAATCCTGACCGGTTAAGATCTGGAAAATTCTTCCGCCGCCGGTAATTGTGGATACGGCAAATGCTCCAAGGAAGAACAGGATAACCAGTCCGCAGAGCGCACCAACAATCTTGCTGTTGTTATATCTGTGCATCAGAAGTTCAACAAATGTCTTGGAATCCGTTCTTCTGGCTACGATACCGACACGCTTACCGATCAGTCCAAGTACCATGAAGTTCGTGCACATGGACCAGAAACAGCATACCATCCAGGTCGCACCAAATGTATATGTATAACCCGGTACACCCATGAATACTCCGGCACCGGCAACACCGGCAGATACCATCATGGCAGTTACAAGCACACCACCGCTTCTACCGCCGGTATAGAATTTGCTCAGGTAATCACCTTTTCCATTTGCCATTGCTTTTCTGGTAACAAGACTGTATACCAACTGGAAAATCGTATATGCGGCAAATACAGTAATGATTATAATTCTCTGATTTGTAAATAAGTTCATCTCTATTTGCCCTCCTTATGTTTTCTTTCTTTTAATTTTCCGTTTGGAGTAACATCCATGTCACGATATACAAATGTTACAACCAGAATAACCGCTACTACCATTGCGATCAAAATAATGATCTCATTAAAAATCCACTGTGGAAATCCAAGAATGTATTTGTACTTTGATACATCCTTACCGCCCACCAGATACAGGTTGGCGATCATCAGCACCATAAATACCAGATAGGTTCCAAGCGTGATCCAGAATTCCTTTGTTGTCTGGGTGAAACGCTCATCCGGCTCTATTGATTTCAAATCATAATCCCTGCTGTCAGGATCAATGTTGTTATTTATCTGACTCATCTTATGTGTCTCCTCTCAACGTAAGTTTTTGAATAATTATGAAACGAAAAAATCATTCACCGAGTAAAATAATCACTGTTATTTACGCATATAAAATCTTCAATCGTTTTATCATAGTTTGTTCTTCTCCGGAAATGGATCGTCCAGCATTCTTGTCGCATGGAACTGACCCTTTTCTGCAGAAACAAGCTGCATCAATACAGCTCCGATACCTGCTGCACCATCGAATAAACCGATCGGTGTACTTAATACATCCGGTGCGACACGGTCAAGTGCAAATCTCCATGCACACTCTCTTCCTTCCGTACCGTCTGTGATCGTTGCTCCGTCTGTGATGACCTTACCGCACCTCTTTGCCTGTTCCAGATAAGTCTCATCACCAAATGCAGCCCACAGACCCAGATACATATTTAACAGGCCCGCAGTTCCGCAGCAGATATTGTAAGTATTCCAGTATCCTTCCGTCCGAACCTCAGGTGCGCCTGTATCAATTACACCCTGTGTCAGCATATCGATATACCGCTTATACCGGTCTTCTCCTGTCATCTCATATAATTTATAGAAGAAACGATTTGTTCCCGCCGGGCCATGACAATAGCCAAGATAGAACAGATCCTTACGATCCGGCAAACCATGTGGGATCAGGCTTCCTGCCTTCATCTTAACCGCCTGTGCGATCATGAAATCCGCGATTCCCTTTGTCGCATCCAAGAACTTCTGATCACCGGATGCTTCGTACAGATTCAGCAGTACAAATCCGATTCCTCCGGTTCCCATCGGGAAGTTCGGATCGATATAATCTTCTTTTGCTCCGAAGTAGACAGGATCTACACCCGGATACCAACAGGTTCCGTTTCCAGCATCATGACGCTGCCCGAGGAAATTCTCTCCTGCTTTTGCAGCAAATGCTGTCCAGTCCTCTCTGCCAAATGTTTTTGCTGCATATAAGAAGAACAGAACCGTTCCGGCATCTCCTACGATACCCGGAAATGAAGTCCAGCTATAACCTTTGCCGTTTTTTCCGGGCTTTGCATCTGCCTTTGCAGACTCAATAATATCTGCCACAAATGTTTTATATTTCTCATTTCCGGTTGCCTTATAGAGCTGTATCATGGCAAAGCCTGCTCCGCTCCATCCACTGGAAAATGCGTATTTTGAAAAGTTTCTTTTCAGATCCCGGTCATGATCAAAACGATAACGGATATATGTGGCTGCTTCTTCTGCCTCCTGCAGATAGCTCACATCATTCGTCGCCTGATATAATCCAAGAAGAAATACGATGATTCCGGACGCCCCGGCATACATACAGATTTCATCATAATAAATGGATCTTCCTTCTGCCGCATCCTGCAAAGACCAGTAGATACCTTCCGGTCCCTGTTTCTTCCGGCTGTTTATGAAATTCATGGTTTCTTTCGCATATGTAAGATAGTCTGCCATGTTGTCTCCTTCCTGTTCTATGTTTTATATTATGTATATATGTTCTTGACCTTACCAAACAGAGGACGCTCCCGCTCGTTTCTTTTATTCCCCTGCATACATCTTGGTTGACAGATATTTGAATGCGTTGTCAGCCATGATGATTGCAATATTCTTTCCTGATGCTTCCGGGCGCTCAGCTATGATTGTTGCTGCCTTTAAGGCTGCTGCCGCTGACTGTCCGAGGAATACGCCATCACTCTTTACCAGTCTTCTTCCTGTCTCATATGCATCTTCTGCTACAATATCCAGACATTCATCATATGGGATCTGCTCCGGATTGAAGAATACCGGAACACTCTGTGCCGGAACATCGTTAAATGCAAGTACGCCGTCGATCGTATTTGCTTCCGGATGATTGACATTCTTTCTGGACTGTACTGCCGGCTGTGCGCCGATGATCTTGATACCAGGATTTTTCTCTCTGAAATATCTGGACAGACCAGCCAGTGTTCCACCGGTTCCGACCAGTGCTACCACATAATCAACATTTCCGTCTGTATCCTCCCAGATCTCAGGACCCGTTGTACGGTAATGCGCTTCCGGGTTATCAGGATTTGTTCCTTGATCAATATAGAAGTAACCATGCTCATCTGCATATTTGTTCATGATAACTGTAAGCTTTGCCATGCTTAAACCACCGTTCTGCAGCATCTCCATGAAGCCCGGTACATCGGCTGCCTGAAGCAGCTCTACGCCATATGCCTTTAAGATCAATGTACGTTCTACCGATACTCCTGGCTGAATGACTACTACATATTTATACCCTCTGGAATTTGCAAATGCTGCTGTTGCAATTCCTGTATTTCCACTTGTAAAATCAAGGATCGTTCCGCCCGGCTTCAGTTTACCTGATTTCTCTGCCTCTAAGATCATGTTAAGAGCTGCACGGTCCTTTACGCTTCCTGATGGATTGAAATACTCCAGCTTACCAAGGAGGTGGGCGTTCAGCCCTAACTCTTTTTCATAATTTACGAATTCTACCAATGGGGTATGTCCTACAAGTTCTGTAATTGATGAATGAATATTTGCCATTTTTCTATTTCTCCCTTTTCCTATCTGGTTAGTATGTTTTGTTATCGTTATAAAACCCGGAAGCATCAACCTCCGGGTAAATGTCTGTTTGCAAGTCACCATCCAACTCTGGATAAATGATTTTCTCATCCGGCACATCTTATAGCGTTTCTTTATCATAGTATTAAAGTAGGTTTTGTATGTTATGTGCCTATTATAGTGACAGTTCCATAATTTGTCAACCAGTCAAAATATTTTAACTGGTTATAACCACAGCTTATAACCGAACCAATCTGTAACTCTTATAACAGTTACACCGGCTAACGCTATTACATTGCGATTCACACCTTTGATGTTTTCTGCAAAGCCATCATACTTGCCTGTGGTTATGCTGTGATCACTGCTTTCAGACGGTCAAGCGCCTCCTTGATCGTTGCTCTCGGACATGCCACATTGATACGTTCAAATCCTTCGCCTACCTGCCCAAAGATCGCACCGCTGTCAAGCCACAACTTTGCCTGATTAACGATCAGGTTCTCCCGTTCCTTCTCTGTCATTCCGAGTGCCCTGAAATCCAGCCACAGCAGATAAGTTCCTTCCGGCTCGATCAGCTTGATCTGTGGAAGTTCCTTTTTCAGGTAATCACGCACAAATGCGATATTACTCTCTACATATCTCATCATTGCCTGATACCATGTCTCGCCATGAGTATACGCTGCTTCACAGGCGGTAAGTCCCATTGCATTTAACTGGCTGTAGCCCGCCGCATCCACCTGCTTACGAAATGCTGCGCGCAGAGTTCCATTTGGAATAAAAATATTCGACACCTGAAGTCCTGCCAGATTGAAGGTCTTTGCAGGAGAAGTACAGGTAACGGAGTTCTGTTCGAATTCTTTCTTGATCGTCGCAAATACCGTGTGCTGGTGGTCTCCGAAAACAAAATCCTCATGTATCTCATCACTTACAACCGTAACGCCATGCTTGATACAGATATCACCCATCTTCGTAAGCTCCTCTGCCGTCCATACACGACTGACCGGATTATGCGGACTGCACAACAGGAACAGCACAACATGATTGTCAACGATCTGTTTCTCAAAATCATCAAAATCGATGTGATATTTTCCATCATCCCCAAGTACCAGATCATTGCTCACAAGCTTCCGGTTATTGTCACGGATCACTTCTGAAAACGGATAATAGACCGGCTGCTGGATCAGAACGGCATCCCCTGCCTTGGAATATGCTTTGACCGCCATCGCCAGTGCAAATACAACACCCGGTGTCTTTGTCAGCCAGCTTCGTTCCACCTTCCAGTCATGGTGAGCTTCCATCCATTTGCTGACCGCCTCGAAATAACTCTCTCCGCTCTCCGTATAGCCAAAAATTCCATGCTGTACACGCTCTGTCAACGCATCCAGCACCAGACTCGACGTCTTAAAATCCATATCTGCAACCCAGAGAGGAAGTACATCCGCAGGCTTTCCTCTCCGCTCTGCAAAGTCAAATTTCAAACAGTCTGTATTTCTTCTATCTATTACTTCATCAAAATTCAGGTTTTTTTCTTCCATAATTATCCTCCCGTTATGTCTCAGATCCTATGCTGTAAATATATTTCCATATCAAAATATTTTTCAGGCAAATTACTTTTTCATCATTATTCATATATTACACTGTTTTATTCCCCAAAAGAATCAATTGCCTGTTTCAGATCCGCGATCAGATCCTTCTTATCTTCGATTCCTGCCGACAGACGCAGAACACTGTCTGTAATACCGTTCTTTATACGGATTTCCTCCGGTACATCCGCATGAGTCTGTGTCGTCGGATATGTGATCAAGGTCTCTACGCCGCCGAGACTTTCTGCAAATGGGATCAGCTTTAGGGATTCCAGTATATGGAGTGCCAGCGCCTTGCTCTCCACTTCAAATGTCAACATGCTTCCAAATCCACTCGCCTGGCTCTTACAAACCTCATAATTATTTGTTCCCGGTATTCCCGGATAATAGACATTCTTTACTTTCTTCTCCTGCAACAGGAATTCCACGATCGCCTGTGCATTTTCCTGTGCCTTCTCCATACGGATTGGCAGTGTCTTGATGCCACGAAGCACCAGCCAGCTGTCAAATGGCGCAAGTCCCGCACCTGTCGTCTTTATAATATATCGTAATTTCTCCGAAAGCTCCGGTGTATTTACCACGATGAATCCGGCCAGCGTATCGTTATGTCCGCTTAAGAACTTTGTTCCGCTGTGCAGGATGATATCGGCTCCCAGTTCAAATGGCCGCTGGAAATACGGTGACAGAAATGTATTATCCACGATCAGCAGCAGATTATGTTTCTTTGCAAGTTCCGCCGTCTTGCGGATATCAATAACATTCATCATTGGATTAGTCGGTGTCTCGATATAGATTGCTTTTGTATTTTCTTTGATGTAGTTTTCCGGATCTTCCTCTGCAAAATTGATCCGGCTGAACTCAATACCATTTTTCTGATTAATATGATCAAATAAACGGATACTTCCGCCATACAGATCTGCTTCCGAAATGATATGGTCGCCCGGTTTGAAGATCTCCATCAATGTTGTAATAGCTGCCATGCCGGAAGAAAAAGCGAGAGCATCCAGTCCTCCTTCTAATGATGCAACGATCTTCTCCAACTGTTCTCTGGTTGGATTCTGGAGTCTGCTGTAATCATACCCCGTACTCTGTCCAACTGCCGGATGTGCATACGTTGCTGTCTGATAGATAGGAAAGCTGATCGCTCCCGTTCTGTCGCCTTCAAATTTTTCATGATTTCCATATATACATTTTGTAGCAATTCCTGTATCCATAATAACCGTCATCCTTTCCTGCTGTTTTTTATAGAGATTTATACCATAGTATATCAGTAGGAATAAGATTTCGGTAGTATGTATTTCTGTGAGCTGGTTATAAATACAGCTTATAGCCAACTTGTTGCTTAATTATCATCTTAACTCACTCCTTGCAGGCTCAGACTTCATAACAAAGGAAACGGCTGAGCATTTACTCAGCCGTCTTCTTTACATTTTCCTGTGTTCCGTATTGGGTCAGTATCTCGATATAGCGTCTGCCAAGGGTACTCAGCCGCATGCCTTTTCGTTTGATATAGCCGATCGTCATTTTCTCCTCCGTGTCAAGCGGAATTGCGCGGTAAGCACTGCCGTTTAATTCTTCACAGATAATACCGGAGCACAAGGTATATCCGTTCATACCAACCATCAGATTCAGCATTGTTGCACGGTCATCTGCTTTGATGATCTGCTTGTATTCCAGAGTGCTGAATACTTCTTCTGCATAATAGAACGAATTTCGTTCGCCCTGTTCAAAGGAAAGACAAGGATAATCTTTTAATTCTTCAAATGCGATCTTCTCTTTTCCTGCCAGTGGATGCTCGTTGCTCAGATACACGAATACATCACAGTCAAAGAAGTGTTCCGGCTTCACCACCTCCACCTCCGGCAGCGCGTGATACTCCCAGGGATAGGCGATCTGGTTTTCCTCAAACTCCCAC
>ERZ827488.1918-NODE-1918-length-22378-cov-110.631904_pt1 | contig 22378 bp, 20 predicted proteins | sample MGYA00519771_ERZ827488 | MGnify/ENA primary metagenome ERZ827488 (study PRJEB31778, sample SAMEA3449323) | human gut metagenome | biome: human gut; feature: human-associated habitat; material: faeces | place: United Kingdom | collected 2010/2012 ... | reverse complement strand
GCCTGCGCTTTGCTATCCGCGAAGGTGGCCGCACGGTTGGTTCCGGCGTCGTTGCTAAGGTCATCGAGTAATCCGCATTTTCAGGCGAAGCGCCGGTTGTGACGACCGGCGCCGCCTTCCCACGGATTTGTGATCCTGTCAGTTGAACTTCAGGATGATAAAACCGCATATTGCAATGGCAGGAGGTGTCCCACGTGGCAAATGCCGCCCGTACCAAGGTGTGTCTGGCCTGCACGGAGTGCAAGCAGCGCAACTACAACAACATGAAGAACAAGAAGAACACCCCGGATCGCATCGAGCTGAAGAAGTATTGCCCCTTCTGCAAGAAGCATACGGTTCATCGCGAGACGAAGTAAGCGCACCGACAACGTAAGGATGTGATAACGATGGCAGAGGAGAAAAAGGTTTCCGACCAGAAGCCGAATGTGTTCGTTCGCATTGGTCGTTGGTTTAAGAACCTCCCGGGTCGCATCGCGAAGTCCTTCAAGAACATGGCGGCTGAACTGCGCCTTGTGTCTTGGCCCAGCAAGAAGAAGTGGATCGCCTGCTCGGTGACCGTGCTTGTGTTCGTGCTGGTGATGAGCATTGTGATCGGCGCGCTGGATATGGGTGCGACCGCGCTCGTGAAGCTGATGATGTGATGTCCCGCTGTGCCTCTCCGTGCTTGAAAAGGCGCGGGGAGGCGGGGCGTCCACTACTTGCGCAGGGGGTTAGTTATGTCCGAGAAGAGCAATGAGGCGTGCTGGTACGTCGTTCATACCTATTCCGGGTATGAAAACAAAGTCAAGGATACTTTGGAGAAGTCCATCAAGAGCAGCAACATGCAGGATTACATTTTTGATGTCCGCGTGCCTGTTGAGGAAGTCTCCGAAATCCGCAAGGGCAAGCGTGTGAAGTCCACGCGCAAGGTCTTTCCGGGGTATGTGATCGTCAACATGATTAAGACCAACGAGAGCTGGTATGTCGTGCGCAACACGCGCGGTGTGACGGGCTTCGTCGGCCCGGACGGTCAGCCTGTCGCCCTGACGCCCAGCGAGGTGGAAATGATGCTCAATCCCCAGTCCGTCGGCACGGCGTGCGATTTGGCAATCGGCGAAAGCGTCAAGATTGTCAGCGGCAGCTATGCCAACTTCAAGGGGACCGTGGTGGAAATCGACCAGATGCTGGGCAAGGTGCTGGTGAATGTGCAAATGTTCGCCAACCGCACCGGCGAGGTTTGGTTCAACATGGAGGACGTCAGAAAAGACGAGGACGAGGAGTAATCATCCGCTCGTTTTTCCCCCTATGCTTTTTTACGGTTTTCCGCGCTCATGATACAAATGGGTGCATGAAACAGAAGAAACGCCAGCTCACCGCTGCGGCGTGACTGAGCGGCTTTTCATGGCGGGTTCAACCGCCTTTCCTTGCGTCCGGCTTGCACGGACGCGACGTGGGAGGAAGTTGCAAATGCTTCCGCGTGACCACATTTTTTAGGAGGTGCCATTACAATGGCCAAGAAGGTTACTGCTTTCATCAAGCTGCAGGTTGCTGCCGGCAAGGCCAATCCTGCTCCGCCTATCGGCCCGGCTCTGGGTCAGCATGGCGTGAACATCCCCGGCTTCTGCAAGGAGTTCAACGAGCGCACCAAGAACGAAGTGGGTCTGGTGATTCCTGTCGTCATCACCGTGTATTCTGACCGTACCTTCACCTTCATCACCAAGACCCCGCCGGTTCCGGTGCTGATTAAGAAGGCGCTGAATATCGAAACTGCTTCCGGCCGCCCCAACCGCGACAAGGTTGGCCAGCTGACCAAGGAACAGCTCCGCAAGATTGCTGAGACCAAGATGCCCGACCTGAACGCCGCCAGCATCGAGGCTGCTATGTCCATGGTCGCCGGCACGGCGCGCAGCATGGGCGTCACCGTCGAGGAGTAATCACTCGGCGCATCAGCAATTTGCCTGGGGCTTAAGTGCCCCGTGAACAATGTGGGAGGACGAAAGTGCCGTTAATACCACATGGGAGGAATATTGAAATGAAGCATGGCAAGAAGTATCAGGACAGCGTGAAGCTGATTGACCACCTGAACCAGTACGATCCCGATCAGGCCGCGCAGCTGGTTGTCAGCACCGGCAAGGCCAAGTTCGACGAGACGGTGGAAGTTTCCATCCGTCTGGGCGTTGACCCCCGTCACGCTGACCAGCAGGTCCGCGGCGCGGTCGTTCTGCCTCATGGCACTGGCCGCTCTATCCGCGTGCTGGTCATCGCTAAGGGCGCGAAGGCTGATGAAGCCCGCGCGGCTGGCGCTGACTACGTTGGCGATCAGGACATGATCACCAAGATCCAGACCGAAAACTGGTTCGACTTCGATGTCTGCGTGGCTACCCCTGATATGATGGGTCTGGTCGGCCGCATCGGTCGTGTCCTCGGCCCGAAGGGCTTGATGCCGAACCCGAAGTCCGGCACTGTCACCATGGATGTGACCAAGGCCATCACCGAGATTAAGGCTGGTAAGGTGGAGTATCGTCTGGACAAGACGGCCATCATCCACTGCCCTGTTGGCAAGGTCTCTTTCGGCGCGCAGAAGATTCAGGAGAACCTGACTGCCCTGATGGAAGCCATCAACAAGGCGAAGCCCGCCGCGGCGAAGGGCGTCTATGTGCGCAGCCTGTACATCAGCAGCACCATGGGTCCGTCCGTCCGCGTGAACCCGCTGAAGTTCTGATGAATTGACCTTCATCAAGACCGCTTTCGATTCGTCGAGGGCGGTCTTTTTTGGATTTTAGGCGGAGCAGCACAAAAAGGCTGACAGCCTTCTGACTTTGTGGTCAGGGGTTGTCAGCCATTGTTTTTTGGAAATGGTACACTAATACTATTTCCAGATTCAACTGCACCATCTGCTTGCGCCTTTTCCTTTCTGGCGTCCGCTCATTCCACTTAGCGTAGCGCTGCTACGCTGCGTTTCATTCACGTTAGCCAGAATGAAAAATTCGCGGCGCATCTTGGTGCATTTTTATCTGGAAATAGTATAACTATACGGCGTTTCGATAAAGTTCAAGAAACACGGGAGTGTGCTGCGAAGGGGTCAGGGGGGGCGACCGCAGACATTCGTCTGTTTTCATTGTCCCCTTGTCGCCTCCGCAGAGGCGAAATTCCTGCGCAATGCTGCCAATCCATACAGAAAGAGTATAAAGACACCACCGCACAATTCGGCGGCGCGTCTGGCGATGTCTTTTCCGCCATCTGCATCATGCAAATTTCTCGATTTACCGCCAGTAAACCTTCGAAATTTGCATTTGCATCTGACGAAAAATCCATTCGCCAGCCGACCACCTCATTTGTGCGGTGTTACCTAAAATCAGTGTAGCGGATACACCTTCAGTCCCTCCGCGCCAGCGATGCTGACCGCTTTCGTCAGCAAATCCCCTTCCGCTTCCAGCGCCGCCCAGAATGTGCCGCCGTTCGCGAACACCTCGATGACACCGCGGTCGAGAATCACGCGAATCGGCTCATTGACGTCCAGATGCGCGTCTGCCGCATCCTGCCCCAGCACAGGCTGAATGTGCAGACGTGCATTCTCCGCCGTCAGCACCGTACCGCCAAGGGTCAGCGTCAGCGGCTGATTCGGCTTGCAGCGGAAAAGCAGCTCACACGGCGTGTCCGCCAGCGGGAATTCTGCCGAATCGCTCCTGCGTGGCAGGAAGAGCGGCTCGCCGCGCACAGCATCCAGTTCCCGCACGGGCTGGAAGGCAAGGCGGATGCCATCCGGCGTGCGGCGCAGGAAAAGCTCCGCCGGAATCGCCATCATGCTGTGGAAACCGCGCGTGTCATCCTTCATCCGCAGCCATGCGACGCTGATGACGCGCTCAGGCACGTTCGCGTAGGTCTGCGCAGCGTAGGGGAGGCGGGTCGCATAGGCCATCAGGACGGGCGTTTCGGGCGTGAAGCGGAATCCGTCAAACGCACCGAGCATGTAGTAACCATCCGCAGACCAGAACACCCACTTGTCAGCGCCGTCGATGGGCAGGCGGAACAGGTCGGGGCACTCCCACATGCCGTCGGCGTTCAAGCGGCTGGCTTCCGTCCAGTGGAGCAGGTCAGGGGAGCGGAAAATCGCGAATTCGCTGCCGTCGAGGTACAGCACCATGATGTACGCGGCGGATTCGGGATGATAGAAAACCTTCGGGTCGCGGTTCCCCCCGGCGATGTGCGGCAGAAGGAACGCATCGGAGCGGGTGAGCGTTTCGCCGCCGTCGCGGGAAATCATCAGGCGCTGCGTGTGCAGATTCCCCGCCTGCTTCGACCATTCGTTCGACCCGCCCGCCGCGGTGTAGTAGAACAGCAGCGTATTTTTTCCCAACCCGGACGCATTTTCCGCGTCGCAGAACGCGCTGCCCGAATAGACCGTGCCGGTGTCATCGGGCGCGGCAGCAACGGGGCGGTGCGTCCAGTGCAGCAAATCGCGGCTGACGGCGTGCCCCCAGTGCATATTCCCCCAATTCAGCCCGAACGGATTCCACTGGTAGAACAGGTGGTATGCCTCGCCGACGCGAATCAGACCGTTCGGGTCGTTGTGCCAGCCGAACGGGGGCGTGAAGTGCAGCAGCGGGCGCGCACCCGGCGTATACACCGGGACTTCGTCGGAGACAGAAATGCCGGACAGCAGGGCATCATCCGCATCACTGGAGAGAACTTCCAGCGTCTGGCGGAACCACGCGGACGCATCCATGCAGCCGACGAAATCAGCGTCATCCGGCGCGCAGAGGCGAACATCCGCCTCCTGAACTTTCCGCCCGGCAAGCAAGAAATGCAGCTTGCAGAGAGGCGCATCGCGGCGCGTCGGGAAGAGCAGAAACGGGGCAGTAAGCGAAATCATCATCGGAAAGCGACCTCCTTACAGCAGATTGTAAAGGCGAAAAGGGCGGATGTCAAGGCTTTATGCGTGCGGTTTGCATTTTTGTTCTGAAATTTTCCCGAAACGTCTCTTGACGAAAGCGCACGAAACAGCTACAATAAAGTGTCTTAATGTGTTCTGACGGAGCGAAAGGGGTTAGGGACATGAGCACGAAGTTTATTTTTGTCACTGGCGGCGTTGTTTCCTCGCTGGGCAAGGGCATCACGGCGGCGTCACTGGGGCGTCTGCTGAAATGCCGCGGTCTGCGCGTTTCCATCCAAAAATTTGACCCGTATATCAACGTTGACCCCGGTACGATGAGTCCGTATCAGCACGGCGAAGTGTTCGTGACGGACGACGGCGCGGAAACTGACCTCGACCTTGGTCACTACGAGCGCTTTATTGACGAATCCCTGACGCAGGCGGCAAACGTGACCTCCGGCCGCGTCTACAAGACCGTTATCGACCGTGAGCGGCAGGGCGGCTACCTCGGTGCGACGATTCAGGTCATCCCGCACATCACCGACGAAATCAAGCGCAACATCCTCCTTGTCTCCAAGCAGGAAAACGCGCCGGACGTGGTGATTACCGAAATCGGCGGCACGGTCGGCGACATTGAGAGCCAGCCGTTCCTTGAGGCTATCCGCCAGATGCGCGCGGAAGTTGGCTTTGAAAACAGCCTGTACATCCACGTTACCCTCATCCCCTTCCTGAAGGCGGCGGGTGAGCTGAAAACGAAGCCCACGCAGCACTCCGTCAAGGAACTCGGCGGCATCGGCATCAGCCCGGACATTCTTGTTTGCCGCTGTGAACACGAAGTGCCCGCTGAAGTGCGCGCGAAGATTGGCCTGTTCTGCAACTTGCCGGCTGACCGCGTGTTCCAGAACCTGAATGCCCGCTCCATCTATGAAGTGCCGCTGATGCTGCACAAGGAAGGACTGGACGAGAAAGTCTGCCAGCTGCTGGGACTGACGGGCTTGAGCTGCGACTTGACCGAGTGGGAGACCATGGTTGAGCGCCAGCTGAACCCCATCCGCGAGACGACGATTGCCCTTGTCGGCAAGTACGTCGAGCTGCCGGATGCGTACCTGTCCATTGTCGAGGCGCTGACGCACGGCGGCATTGCGCATCAGGCGAAGGTGCACATCAAGTGGGTGCAGTCGGCGGATTTGACGCAGGAGAATGTGGCGGAGGCGCTGGAAGGCTGCCACGGCATCCTCGTGCCGGGCGGATTTGGCCAGCGCGGCTTGGAGGGCAAGATGATTGCCATCCAGTACGCCCGTGAGCACAAGATTCCGTTCCTTGGCATTTGCCTGGGGATGCAGATGGCGGTTATCGAATACGCCCGCAACGTGCTGAACCTGCGTGGCGCAAGCTCCACCGAGCTTGACCCCAACACGCTCTATCCGGTGATTGACCTGATGGCTGATCAGAACCTCGACATGCTGGGCCACACGATGCGTCTGGGCAAGTACCGCTGTGCGCTCAAGCATGACACGAACAGCTACAAGGCGTATGCGCAGGAGGAAATCTGGGAGCGCCATCGCCATCGCTATGAATTTAACAATGATTATCTGACCCGCTTTGAAGAGGGCGGAATGACCATTGCGGGCAAGAACCCTGACCGCAATCTGGTGGAGATTGTTGAGATTCCCGACCATCCGTGGTATGTGGCGGTGCAGTTCCATCCGGAATTGAAGAGCCGTCCGAACCGTCCGCATCCGCTGTTCCGCGATTTTGTCGGCGCGGCGATCAAGCATCAGGAGCAGGTCTAACAGGCAAAAGCGGCGTTTCCAGCAAAGCGGCTGGGAGCGCCGCTCTTTTGGAATGCGGGCGGGTTCTGCGCGGAAAAAATCAGGCATGCGAAGGGGTGTCGGGGGCGAGCGCAGAGGCGAAATCCCCTGCAACAAAAAAGACCAGCATTGGGAAAGTTGTTCCTCATGCTGGTCGGTCGCGCCCATCTGGCGCGACAATGTGCAAGTTGCGGGTAGAGCAGCTTGGGGGCGCTCCTGCGGGAGCGCAAAGTTACAAGTGCTGCGCTGAAAGCGCTTCGCTGTTCAGCGCTCGTTGGGCAGGATTGGGTGCTTTTGCATAATTGGTCACACGAGCAACCGTTGGGGCGTTGCCCCAAACCCCACAAGGGACGCTGTCCCTTGACCCTGCAAGGGGCAGACGAAAAGGGACGAAGTCCCCCCTTGACCCGTTTTTGGTGCTCAGGCTTGAGCACGCTTCCCAAACTGAACTTTTTTGCTGCTTTTTTCTTATTTCTTATCCAGTTCCGAGGTGCAGTGCGGGCAGCGCGTCGCCTTAATCGGAATCTCGCTCAGGCAATAGGGGCACTTTTTCGTCGTCGGCGCGGCGGGCGCAGCAGGCTTCTTCCCGATGCTCATCAGCGCGTTAATCCCCTTCAGCAGCATAAACAGCACCAGCGCCGTGATGAAGAAATTCACCACCGTCGTCAGGAACGACGCAAACGCCGCGCCGAATGTCCATGCCACACCGTCGGAAATGTCGCCGGGGCCGCCGGTGAAAATCAGCGATAGCAGCGGATTGATGAAATTCGTCGTCAGCGCCGTGACAATGCCGGTGAACGCGCCGCCGATGATGACGCCGACCGCCATGTCCATCACGTTGCCGCGCAGGGCGAACTTCTTAAACTCTTCGATGAACTTTTTCATGGGGAAACCCCCTCCTCCAAATTTGATACTGTCAGTATAGCACGCAGGGCGGCCAGTTGCAAGCGCATGCGGCGCGAAAAAAACGAAAAGAGGATGCAGAATGACGAAGAAACAATGGATTGCGGATGGATTGCTGCTGGCAGCGGCAATTATCTGGGGGTCAGCGTTCGCAGTGGTGAAAAATACGCTGGACAGTGTGCCGCCGTCGATGATGATTGCGTTGCGCTTCGGCATTGCGGCGCTCATCAGCGGCGTGATTCTCCGCAAGCACCTGCGGGGGCTGACGCGCGGACAGGTGCTGATGGGGCTGCTCGTTGGCGTACTGACTGGGCTGGCGTACATTGTGCAGACCATTGGATTGCAGGACACGACCGCCGGGAAGAATGCGTTTCTGACGACGATTTACGTCCTGCTGGTGCCGTTCGGCAGTGCGGTGCTGTTCCATGAGAAGCTCGGCGCGCGGCGATATGTCGCGGCGGTGCTGATGCTGCTGGGCATCGGCATCCTCTCGCTGGACGGCGAAAGCGGCGGACTGAATCGCGGCGACTTGCTGACGCTGGTGTGCGGCGTGCTGTATGCGGCGCAGATTATCTCCGTCGGGCGCTGCAATGAACGCATGGATACTTATGCGCTGATTGTGCTGGAGTTTGCGTTCGCGGCGCTGACGGGGCTGTGCTGGTCGCTGGCGACGGAGCGGGGGATGCCGATGCAGTGGAACATGCAGTCCATCGGCGGTATTTTGTATGTCGCGGTGTTCTCAACCATGCTGGCATCGTCCTGCCAAAATATCGCGCAGAAGCTCGCACCGACGTCTCATGCGGCGCTGCTGATGAGCCTCGAATCCGTGTTCGGGGCGCTGTCCGGCGTGATTTTTCTGGGCGAAAAGCTGACCATCCGAATGGGACTGGGCTTTCTGGTGATTTTCGCGGCGGTGGTGCTGAGCGAAACGACGGCATCATCAAAAAAAATTCACGGAAAATGTATGAATATGCATTGACAAGCGGATGATTCTGCGCTATACTATGCACTGTTCCCCGGAAGCGCTCCGGCGGACAATAAAATCGTGAAAAACCTGTTTTCAGGAGGATGGTAACAATGAAGAAGCTGCTGAGTGTGGTTATTGCTCTGATGATGATGGTGACGTTCGTGTTCGCGGAAGAAGCCGCGCCCGCGGAAGTCAAGACCCTGTACGCAGGTGTGCTGACGGTTGGCTGCGAAGCCGGTTATCCGCCTTTCGAGATGGTTGCGGACGACGGCGAATCCGTTGTCGGTCTGGACATGGACATCATGGCGGCTGTGGCGGAAAAGCTGGGCTTGCAGATGCAGGTTGTGACGACCTCCTTTGACGGCATCTTCGACGGCATCGGTGTGAACTACGACGTGGTTTGCTCCGCCGTGACCATCACCCCTGACCGTATGCAGAACATGCTGTTCTCCCTGCCCTACATCACCAACTATCAGGCGGTGGTTGTGCCGGCGGACAAGGACGTGGAAATCAATTCCTTCATGGATTTGGACGGCTATGTCATCGGCGTGCAGAAGGGCACGACCGCGGACATCCTGATGGGCGACTATGAATCCACCAAGACCATCAACGTGACCGTGGTGGCGAACGACAAGCTGAGCAACTGCTTCACCCAGCTGACCAACGGCGAAATTCAGGCGGTTGTGGTGGACAGCGGCGTTGCGGAAAGCTATGTTGCGAAGAATCCGGAACTGTACAAGATTGTCTATCAGGACATGACCGAAGGTGAGCAGTTCGCCATCGCGATGGGTCTGAACGACACCGACATGCAGGCTGCCATCAATCAGGCGATGCAGGAACTGGAAGAAGACGGCACGCTGAAGGAAATCTACGAGTACTGGTTCGGCGCGGACGCCGAGGAATCTGCGGAGTAATCAGCCAACAGCCGCAAACAATCCGCACCTGCCGGGTGGAAACATCCCATCCGACAGGGCGCGGTTTTTTGTGTGAGAAGGGAATCCGCTGACCATGCGGCGGGAAAGGAATCGGATATGAAGGGAAAAATGCCCGCAAAGCTGTTCCGGGTCGATCGGTGGCAGCGGAAAACAAAAATCGTCGTCAGCATTGTGCTGCTCGTCCTCATCGTCGTTGGGATTCTCTCGACCATGATGCCCACGCGCGAGGAAATGCTGGCGAGCACCTCGGAAGCCATGCAGCAGCGGTTGGCGGAGGATGCGCAGAGCACCCGCAAGCGCCTGACCATTTCCTATAACCCGCTGTTCTGCGTCAGCTATCTGTCCGTCTCGTCCAGCGGGCGTGACGTTGTGTCGGAAAGCTACGTTGGCTTCTGCAACCAGATTATTCCGGCGAACGACGGCGCAATGCAGGTCGTTGGGCAGATGATTAACTACACCTACCGGATGCTTGGCGGCGGCCGCAACCTGATGTACGGCGCAAAGCTGACCATCCTGCTGACGACCATCACCGTGTTCTTCGGCTTGATTCTGGGCACCCTGCTGTCGCTGGGCAAGATCAGCAAATTTAAGCCGCTCAGCAAGATTTGCAGCGGTTACATCTTCTTCTTCCGCGGCACGCCGCTGCTGATTCAGCTCTTCGTCGTCTATTTCACGCTGCCCAAGCTCTTCGACTTCTCGTGGACGGGGCTGTTCAGCGTCTATGGCACAGACGCAACCTACATGGGTTCGTTCCTAGCCTCGTGCATCACGTTCAGCCTGAACTCCGGCGCGTACTGCGCGGAAATCGTCCGCGCGGCGATTCAGTCCATCGACAAGGGACAGCATGAAGCCGCGAAGGCCCTCGGCATGACCTACTGGCAGACCATGTCGCACATCGTTATCCCGCAGTCGATTCGCCGGATGATTCCGCCCGTCTGCAATGAGTTCGTCATGATTCTGAAGGATGCGTCGATTGTGTTCGCGATTTCGTTGCAGGACATCACGACGATTGCCAACAACATCCGCACCAGCGAAGGCTCGAACCTCGTCTTTATCCCTGCGCTGATTCTCTATCTGATTATCACCGCGCTGTTCACGTTCATCTTCAACAAAATCGAGAAGAAATTCTCGGTGTACGAATAAGGAGGTGTCCCGATGGAAAATCAGGAAGCGTTCATGCTGGAAACGCAGCATGTTTCCAAACATTATGGCAAGCTGGAAGTCTTGAAGGACATCAACCTGCAAGTCAAAAAGGGTGAAGTCATTTGCCTGATTGGCCCGTCCGGCGCGGGCAAATCCACCTATCTGCGCTCGCTGAACCAGCTGGAGACGATTACGGGCGGCAAAATCTTCATCAAGGGGCATTTGCTGCTGCACCGCGAGCATGACCACACGGTCGAGCGCATCGACAAGAAGACCCAGCAGCAGCTTCTGCTGGAAATGGGTATGTGCTTTCAGCGCTTCAACCTCTTCCCGCACAAGACGGTGCTGGACAACGTGATGATGTCGCCGATTATCGTCAAGCACGAGGACAAGGAACAGGTACGTCAGGAGGCGCTGACGCTGCTTGACCGCGTTGGCTTGAAGAGCAAAGCGGATGAATACCCGAACCGACTCTCCGGCGGACAGCAGCAGCGCGTTGCGATTGCGCGCGCCTTGGCGATGAAGCCGGAAATCATGCTCTTCGACGAGCCGACCTCCGCCCTTGACCCGGAGCTGGTCGGCGAGGTGCTGAACGTTATGAAAGACCTTGCGTCCGAGGGCATGACGATGCTGTGCGTGACGCACGAAATGGGCTTTGCGAAAGAAGTGTGCAACCGCGTGCTGTTCATGGCGGACGGTTACATCATCGAGGAAGGCACGCCGACGCAAGTGTTTGAAGACCCGCAGAACCAGCGCACGAAGGCGTTTTTGCGGTCGGTGCTGAATGCGTAATACTATTTCCAGATTCACCTGCGCCATCTGCTTGCGCCTTTTCCCTTCTGGCGTCCGCTCATTCCACTTAGCGTAGCGCTGCTACGCTGCGTTTCATTCACGTTAGCCAGAATGAAAAATTCGCGGCGCATCTTGGCGCATTCTTATCTGGAAATAGTATAAATTATGAAAGAACCCACTGTGGAGGTTTGAAACTCCCAGTGGGCTTTCTTTATGCGGCTGTCAGTGGAAATGCATACCTCGTGGATAAACACGCGGGCATAGTATGCCAATGCGCACAACTCAATCGCGCAAAAGGGTCAAGGGAGGAACTCCCTTGTGGGGTCAAGGGGCAAAGCCCCTTGCGGAGTCCAGAGGCAGAGCCTCTGACGTTCCCCATCAGAATATCAAGTCCATGCTCCGCAGTTTTTCGCGAAGCCAGCTTTCGGATAGACCGGATTTCTGCGACATTTCGCGAATTGTTAAGCCCGATAGGTACGCGTCAGACAGTACCTCCGGGTCGCTCAGGTTGTCCCAGTCGATATCCGGGACGGTAGGAGCGGGCGGGGGCGTGTAGACGGGCTTGGGCGGCATCGGCTTGGGGGCGGTGCGCACCGGGTTGCGGAACGCGGCGGACTGCGCACGCTCTGCCAGCAGCTTCACATTCGCCTTCATCTTCCGTTCCTGCGCCACATACGGGCGAATTACCTGAAGGAAGGCTTCGCCGTAGCGCGCGGTCTTGATTTCGCCCATGCCGCTCACGCTCCGCATTCCTTCGAGCGTTTCCGGCTTGCGCCGCACCATGGACGTTAGGGTTGCGTCGCTGCAAATGATGAACGGCGCAACGTGATAGAGCTTCGAGAGCGCCATCCGCACTTGCCGCAACTGCTCGAACAAATCGCCGCCTGCCGGGGTTTCGATTTTCCCGCTGCTGCCGACCTTCTCCGCCGTTGCCTGCTGCCCCAGATGTGCGCCGTCCGCTCCTCGCCGCCGCTGCCGGGCGATTTCCTCCGCCTCGCCGTAGCGCGCGCCGCAGCAGGCGCTGCAATGCCCGCAGTCCTGCGCTGTATTCTCCCCGAAGTACCGCAGGATAAACGCCCGCAGGCAGCCGGGCTTCGTGCAGTAATCCACCATTCGGTTCAGGCGGTTCATGTCCTGATAGCGCACTGCCGACTGCTCCGCCGCCGTCATGTTCTCGTTTGGCTCGGTGTGCTCAATCATCCACTTCGCGGTGAAAATGTCCGACCCGTTGTACAGCAGGATGCACTCCGCCGCCTCGCCGTCGCGTCCGGCGCGCCCCGCCTCCTGATAGTACGCCTCCATCGAGCGCGGCATTTGGTAGTGAATGACAAACCGCACGTTGGATTTGTCGATGCCCATGCCGAATGCGTTCGTCGCGACCATCACCGGGCAGGTGTCGTACTGAAATTTCTCCTGATTCTCCTTGCGCTCCTCGTCGCTCAATCCCGCGTGATAGCGCGTCGCGTCGATGCCCGCGCGAATCAGATTATCGCAGACCTGTTCGACCGCCTTGCGCGTTGCGCAGTAGACGATGCCGCTTTCGCCGCGTTTCCGGCGGAGAATGTCCATGAGGGCAGCATCGCGGTTTTTGGGGCGGATGACCTCGAAGTAGAGGTTCGGACGGTCGAAGCCGGTCGTGACCGTTTCCGGGTTTTGCAGGCGCAATAGGCGGATGATATCTTGCCGGACGCGCTCGGTTGCGGTCGCGGTGAATGCGCCCATGACCGGGCGGGTGGGCAGCGAATCGACGAAATCCGCGATACGCAGATACACCGGGCGAAAATCCTGCCCCCACTGGGAGACACAGTGCGCCTCGTCCACGGCAAGCAGAGAAATCGGCATGGATTGCGCCATCGTCTGAAACGAGGGCGTTTCGAGGCGCTCTGGGGCGACGTAGATGATTTTGTACGCGCCCTGCCGCGCGCGCTGCATGGCGAGATCCATCTGGCGGGGCGTCAGTGAGCTGTTGAGGTACGCAGCTGGAACGCCCGCGCTTTTGAGCGCCGCCACCTGATCCGCCATCAGCGAAATCAGCGGCGAAATAACAATCGCGACCCCCGGCATCATCAGCGCCGGCACTTGATAGCACATAGATTTTCCTGCGCCCGTTGGCATGACGCCGAGTGCATCCCGGTGGTGCGTCAGCGCATTCACCATGACCTCCTGCCCCGGTCGGAACGCCTCATGCCCAAAGTACTTCCGCAGGGTTTCCTGTGCTTGCATCTGTTTTTTTCCTTTCTTATGGGAGGACGTGGGGAGGCGCCAGAGACTCTGCCTCTGGACTCCGGCAGGGCTCTGCCCTGCACCCGCGAAGGGTCTTCGACCCTCTCGACACCCTTTTCGCGATTGAGTTGGTGACACTCTCATACTGGTTCCGCGTGTTTATTGGGGGGACGCAAGGGGTGCTGCCCCTTGACTCCGCCAAAGGGTCTTCGACCCTCTGGACTCCCTTTCGCGCGATTCAGTTGGTGACAACTGCATACAGTGTCCGCGTGTTTATTGGGGTGAACCTGCGGCTTAGAGGTACTTCACCTTCACCGTCGCCGGCAGCAGCTCCGGCACGTCCTGCCCTTGCGCCAAGACAAGCACCTCAATGCGGTACAGGCGCATCAGCTCCGGCAGCGTCAGCTTCTCCGTCTCCAATTCCAATACGCGGTCAACGCACCGCAGCGCCAGCAGCGAAATTTTCCGCACATCCTGCGCACATCCGGTCAGCGCGACCGTCAGGTGTCCGCCCTCGTCTTTCGCGCGGGTCAGGAACGCAATCGCCTCGTGCGACAAATCCGCAAATTCCCCGATGACCATCACGCGCCGCATGATGCCGCCGGAAATGTGGCGCATGAGGGCGCTCTCGAAGCGAACCGCCAATTCGCTCTGACGCACTTCGCTCGTCTTGTCGCGCGTCATGAGCGCCAGCGCCATGTCCTTCGCGCTGATTTCGCCCTTCACGACCGCGTTCACCGCCTTGGCAATCGGCATTTCCACCTGATAGCGCTCCATCAGCTGCATCGCGGCGGGCAGCGCGTTGATGCCCTCCACCGTGCCGACCTGCCGAACGGCTTCCTGCGGCGGAACACCCTGCCCGATGAGGATGCCGCAGCGGTTGTTGCGGCTGTGCATGGACGTCGCCGTCACGATGAGGTCGCCGATGCCCGCCAGTCCGCCGAACGTGTACTCCGCGCAGCCCATTTTCAGCCCCAGACGGCTGATTTCGGCAATGCCGCGCGTGATGAGGGCGGCGCGGGCGTTGTCGCCGTTGCCCAGCCCGCTGGAAATGCCGACGGCGAGCGCCTCGATGTTCTTCATCGCGCCGCACAGCTCTACGCCAAGCACGTCCGTGTTCGTATAGGTGCGCATACAGGTGTTCATGAACACATCCTGCACCGTTTCCGCCACCTGCATGTCCGTGCAGGCGGATACGATGGAAGTCGGCATGTCAAGCGCGACTTCCTCCGCATGGGTCGGGCCGGACAGCGCGACAAGCTTCACATGGTCATGCTGACCGTCCTTGCTCAATTCGTCGCGGATGACCTCGGTCATGGTCATGAGTGTGTCCGGCTCAATGCCCTTGGCAACATCCACGATAATCTGTCCGTCCGGGATGAACGGGCGCGCGCTTTCCGCCGTCTGCCGAATGGCGATAGACGGCACGGCAAAAAGCAGAATATCCTTGCCGCTTGCCACTGTCTGCAAATCGCAGGTGAAATGCACCGTTTCCGGAATCACCAGCCCTGGCAGCGCGGGATGCGTGCGCGTAGCAGACAGATTTTCGATTTCCTTCGGGAATTTTGACCACACGGTCACATCGTGCCCGTTGCGGTGCAGCAGCCGCGCCAGCGCAATGCCCCATGTGCCGGAACCAAGAATGCCAATTGTCGTCTGGTTATTCATGCGATGTTTCTCCTTCTGCTGGATGATGGACGTTCAGCTCGCGCATCAGCATTTCGTAAAACTCCTTCTGATCGCGCTGCAGCCGAATGAAATGCCCTTCGGGATTCAAGAAGCAGTGTTCGGACGAGCCGGTGAACACACGCGTTCCGTCCTGCTTCGTCATCTCGTAGCCAATCGTCAGCACGACGCCGTTGAACGCCTCCACGCGCACATCCACCGTGATGCGGTCGTCGAACGTCGTCGTCGCCAGATACTTGCAGTTCACCGCCGTTACGGGCGAAATCACCCCGCGGCGCTCCAGTTCCGCATACGGGAAGCCGAGCTGTTCCAGATACGCCACGCGCGCTTCCTCCATGAAGCGGATATAATTCGAGTGGTGCGTCACGCCCATGCGGTCGGTTTCATAATACTGCACCCGATGTGTTAATGTTTGCATTGCTTACCAATTCAGGCGGCATCCGTCCGCGGAGCAGCCCGTTTCCTCCTGATTTTCTTCCGCCGGAATCACGCCGCGCAGCACGTCCGTCATTTCCGGCAGCGTGTACGCCCGCAAGCGGATGCGCTGCCCATCGACGAATAGAATCGGCACGCCGCGCGGATGATAGGTGTCCAGCGTGTTTTGGATGGCGGTCTTCACGTCGTCCGCGTAGGTGCGGTTTTCCAGCGCCTGACGCATTTCGTCCGCATTCAGTCCGATGTCCGCCGCCAGCGCGCACAGCACGTCAATTTGCCCAATGTCGCGCCCCTCGACCCAATACGCGCGGTAAACCCGGTCACTCCACGCCTCGTGTCTGCCCGCTTTGTCCGCCAGCACCGCCCCTTCAAACGCGAGATACGTCATCGGGCGCGGGCGGATTTCCGGCGGCAGCTGCATATGCAGCCCGACCGTCTCCGCGGGTTCTTTCAGCCGCGCGAAATACGCCCGATGCTCCTCGTCGTAGATGTCGGTCGCCTCGCTGCCTTCGGGGGTCAGCGCATACGGATGCTCGATGATTTCCGCCTCTTGGTGCAGCGTTTTCAGCGCCGCGCGGAGGTTTTCCTTCGTGACAAGGCAGAACGGACACACATAGTCCGTCAGAAAATCAATGGTCAGCATGGGGGTCTTCTCCTTTCGGGGGATCATCAGCCGTCGTCGTCGCGCCAGCACTCGTTTTTTGCGCTGCCGTCGCGGTACGTCGGTTCATAGGGCGACATGTCCTCGTCGTCCTCATCGGGGGACACGCGGTCGCTGTCGTCAGGAATTTTGCGGATGCGCTCCATCTTCGCCGCCTCCTTGCGTTCTGCCTTCTATCATACCACTTTCGCGGGAGGACTGCAAGGGGAAAGAAAAAGCGCCTTGCCCCGGATGGTATGCGGGACAAGGCGGAAAGAGATTTTGTTGCGGGTTAGTTGTTCAGCCAGTCGTTGGCGTCGGGATAGGTGTAGGGGATGTTGTTGGTTTTGGCGTACTCGGCAGCGTAGGAGTTGCGGGGGACGGTGAGGGTGAGGTTGGAACAGTCACCGAACGCGTAGTCCCCAATGGAGGTAACGGAATCGGGGATGGTGACGCTCGTCAGGGACTCGCAGGAGGAGAACGCGCTGTCGCCAATGGCGGTCACGGAATCGGGGATGGAGACGGAGGTCAGGGATTTGCAGTAGTAGAACGCGCGGTTGCCAATGGCGGTAACGGAATCGGGGATGGAGACGGAGGTCAGGGAGTCGCAGTAGGAGAATGCGCGGTCGCCAATGGAGGTAACGGAATCGGGGATGTTGACGGAGGTCAGAGAAGAGCAGGAGTAGAACGCCTCGTCGCCAATGGCGGTAACGGAATCGGGGATGGTGACGCTCGTCAGGGACTCGCAGAAGTAGAACGCGTTGTCACCAATGGAGGTAACGGAATCGGGGATGGAGACGGAGGTCAGGGAGTCGCAGTAGTAGAACGCGCTGTCGCCAATGGCGGTAATTCCCTGCGGAATGGTATAAGTTGAAGAACTGATGCCGGCAGGATAGGAAATCAAGGCTTTATCGGCTTTTCGGAACAAAACGCCATCAATGGTGGCAAAATACGGATGCTCAGGAGAAACAGAAATGCTTTTTAGTGCGGAACAGACTGTAAAAGGATTCGTACCAATTTGTTCAACGGAATCGGGGATAGTGATGCTCGTCAGGGAATCGCACAAGGAGAACGCGCAGTCACCGATGGAGGTAACGGAATCGGGGATGGTGACACGGGTCAGAAACTTGCAGTCGTAGAATGCGCTGCTTTCAATGGCGGTAATCCCCTGAGGAATGTTATAAGTTGTGTACTCCCTTCCTTTAGGATAAGAAATCAAACAGCTATCTGCTTTACGGAATAAAACGCCATCAATGGCAAAAAAGTACGGATGTTCAGAAGAAACGAAAATACTTTTTAGTGTGCGGCAGTATGCAAAAGGATTAACAGAAATTTTCTCAACGGAATCTGGGATGATGATGCTTATTAGAGAATTACACAGATAAAACGCTCTGTTATCAATGGAAGTAACCTTTTTTCCATTGAGCATATTGGGAATGGTGAGCTTTTCTGCTTTTCCATTGTACCCTGTAATCTCCACTGTTCCATCATCCAGCAGCGCATACTGGTAGTCGCGCTCATCCTCCGCCACCGCACCCGTCCAGCAGGCACACATCATCACAACAACCATCAGCAGAGCTACGAACCATTTCTTTTCCATTAGAACAACCTCCTTTATGCCATTATCATACACAACAAGCCTTCATTTGTCAATGCGATTCCATAAAAAGCCCCCAGCATATCCACGATACGAAAATATTTGTTCGTGTTCGCCTTGCATGTGCCGGACAAAATGTGCTATACTGTGTTCCTAAGCCAAGGAGGATTGCAACGATGAACGACCAAATCATCATTCGCGGCGCAAGAGAACATAACCTGCGCAATGTCAGCCTGACCGTCCCGCGCGACAAGCTCGTTGTGTTTACGGGGCTGTCCGGGTCGGGCAAAAGCTCGCTGGCGTTCGATACCATTTATGCCGAGGGACAGCGGCGCTATGTGGAAAGCCTGTCCAGCTATGCGCGGCAGTTTCTGGGGCAGATGGAGAAGCCCGATGTTGACCAGATTGACGGCCTGTCCCCCGCTATCTCCATTGACCAGAAAACCACCAGCCGCAATCCGCGCTCGACCGTCGGCACGGTGACGGAAATCCACGATTATCTGCGCCTGCTTTATGCGCGCGTGGGGCATCCGCATTGCCCGAAGTGCGGCAAGGAAATCCGCCAGCAGACCGTTGACCAGATGGTGGACGCAATCGTCGCCTACCCCGAAGGCACGAAGCTGATGGTGCTGTCGCCCGTCATCCGCGGCAAAAAGGGCGAACATGTCAAAGTGTTCGAGGAGGCGCGCAAGAGCGGTTTCGCGCGCGTGCGGGTGGACGGCGAGCTGTACCGGCTGGAGGAAGTGCCGGCGCTGGACAAAAAGAAGAAGCACTCGATTGAAATCGTCGTTGACCGCCTGATTGTCCGCCCCGGCAAGGAGTTCCAGAGCCGTCTGGCGGATTCCATCGAGACGGCGACGAAGCGCTCCGGCGGCTTGGTCATCATGGACATGATGGACAAGGGCGAACTGCTCTTCTCCATGAATTACGCCTGCCCGGACTGCGGCATCTCCATCGAGGAACTCAGCCCGCGCATGTTCTCCTTCAACAGCCCCTATGGCGCGTGTCCGGCGTGCAGCGGGCTGGGCTACCGCATGGTGGTAAGTACAGATATTCTGTTCCCGGATAAGTCGCTGTCTCTGCGGCAGGGCGGGCTGAACGCGATGGGCTTCGGTTCGGCGGATGGCGACGGCGTGACGGCGCAGTATTTCCAAGCATTATGTGACAAGTACGGCTTCACGATGGATACGCCGATTCAGGAGATTCCCGAAGCGGGCATCCACGCCCTGCTCTACGGCACAGGCAGCGAGAAGCTGACCATGACCTATGACACGCCCAGCGGCAGGGGAACGTATTCCACGACGTTCGAGGGCGTGATTCCGTCCTTGGAGCGCCGCTATGAGGAAACAGGCAGTGAAGCCATGAAAGCCGCCTACGAGGAATACATGGCGGAAGAACCCTGCCCCGTCTGCCACGGCAAGCGCCTGAAGCCGGAAGCGCTGGCGGTCACGGTCGGCGGCAAGAATTTGTATGAGGTGTCCAGCCTGTCCATCACGGACGCGCGGGCGTTCTTTCAGTCGCTGGCGCTGACGGAGAAGGAAAGCATGATTGCCGCGCAGATTTTGAAGGAAATCAACGCGCGCATGGGCTTTCTGGAGGACGTCGGGCTGGGTTATTTGACATTGGCGCGCGCGGCGGGTTCGCTGTCCGGCGGCGAGGCGCAGCGAATCCGGCTGGCGACGCAGATTGGCTCAGCGCTCATGGGCGTGCTGTATATTCTGGATGAGCCGTCGATTGGCCTGCATCAGCGCGACAACATGAAGCTCATTAACACCTTGAAAAAAATGCGCGACTTGGGCAACACGCTGATTGTCGTCGAGCACGACGAGGACACGATGTACGCGGCGGACTGGATTGTGGACGTCGGGCCGGGCGCGGGCATCCACGGCGGCAACATCGTCGCGGAAGGCACGGTGGAGGATATCAAGCGCAATCCGAACAGCATCACCGGGCAGTACCTGTCGGGCAAGAAGCGCATCGAGATTCCCGACGTGCGCCGTCAGCCGAAGGGCTTCCTGACCATCCGCGGCGCGAAGGAGCATAATCTCAAGAACATTGACGTGAAAGTGCCGCTTGGCTGCCTTTGCTGCGTGACGGGCGTGTCGGGGTCGGGCAAATCCAGCTTGGTGAACGAAATCCTCTACAAGCACTTGGCGAAGGTGCTGAACCGCGCGAAAACCCGTCCCGGCGCGTTTGGCAGCATGGAGGGCGTGGAGCAGCTGGACAAAATCATCTGCATTGACCAAAGCCCCATCGGGCGCACGCCCCGGTCGAATCCGGCGACGTACACCGGGCTGTTTGACCAGATTCGCAAGATCTTTGCCGCCTCCCCCGAAGCGAAGGCGCGCGGCTACAAGGAAAACCGCTTCTCCTTCAACGTCAAGGGCGGGCGGTGCGAAAACTGCTGCGGCGACGGGATGCTGAAAATCGAAATGCACTTCCTGCCGGATATTTTCGTGCCGTGCGACGTGTGCAAGGGCAAGCGCTACAACCGCGAGACGCTGGAAGTGACCTACAAGGGCAAGAATATCTCCGACGTGCTGGATATGAACATCGAGGAAGCCATCACGTTCTTCGAGAATCACGAGAGCATCCGCCGCAAGCTCGAAACGCTCTATGACGTCGGCTTGGGCTACATGAAGCTGGGGCAGGCATCGACGACCCTTTCTGGCGGCGAAGCGCAGCGCGTGAAGCTGGCGACGGAACTCAGCCGCCGCGCGACGGGCAAGACGCTCTATGTCTTGGACGAGCCGACGACCGGGCTGCACATGGCAGACGTGGACAAGCTCATCGGCGTTTTGCAGCGCCTGACCGAAACGGGCAACAGCGTGCTGGTGATCGAGCATAATCTGGATGTCATCAAGGTGGCGGACTACCTGATTGACCTCGGCCCGGAAGGCGGCGACAAAGGCGGCGAAATCGTCTGCGAAGGCACGCCGGAGGAAGTCGCCGCGTGCGAAAAGTCGTACACGGGGCAGTTCCTCAAGAAGATGCTGGGGAAACGCTGATTTCTGCCGCGCAATGCGGATGCCGTCAGCGCGAATCCGATTCCGAAGCGAATCACCATTTGAGAAATTGACAAGGCGGGTGTGCCTGCCATCAGCGGAGCGCACCCGCTTCCTGCTGCGCGAAAATGCAACATTCCCGGAAATATGTTGAAATTCATCGAAAAACGCGATATAATGGAACAAGTTAATCTGCCGGAAAGGGGTGAGCGGCTTGAAGAAACATGGAATCCGCGGCCTGCTGATACTGGCGCTGATTTGGGCGCTTATCGGCGCGGCATGGGCGGAGGAAATGCTGCCCGCCTCCATCCGCGAGGCGCAGTCCGCTGAAGAGGCAAACGCGCTGCTCATCCAGTCTGATACCGGCGAACGTTTGGATGTCGTGAGCGGGCAAGTCCGCCTGATTGTCCAGACGCGGCGCGACGACATGTTCTGCGCTGATTACTGGCGTTCGGGCGAGGAAAAAGGCGAATTTGACCTGACTGCGAAGGAAAACCGTTACGGCGCGCCTTATGCCTACTACATCGGCACCATGTGCACGCGTGCGGTGTACTCGATGGCGCTGTCCTACCTTGGCGTGGATATGACCCCGGTGGATATGAGCGTCCTTGCCCAGCGGCGCACGCTGAATGAGCCGTACGACGAAATCACGGCGCTGGTGGATGGTTTGGCGCGGCGTGGATTGACCGAAGCGACATTTGATGAAATGATGGCGCAGTATCTCAACGATGAGCGATATTCGCCGCTATATATATATATGAAGCGGACGAACGGTGTGGGCCATGCGCTGCTGATTGTGGGGTATAATGCGGAGCGGAAGCGGTTTGTGGCGGTTGATCCGTCGCCGCGCGGATTTCAGGGGGATACGGTGCGGACGTATGAATTGTCGTTTGCGCAGAATCGCCAGCGGGTGATGCGCTGCCCGTATGCGAAGGACTTGGAAGGCGCAAAGGTCTTGCAGGTGTATCAGTGGTATTGGATAGGGGAAGGAACAGAAAAAGAATAGGCGCGGCACAAAGGGGCTAAACACGCGGAAAAAGAATGGAGAAGAAGCCGTCTCCATCGCGCAGAGGGGTCAAAAGGGGAATTTCGCACGTCCGCAGACGCGCACCCTAAGCCGCGCTATTACACCCTCGTCTGTCCTAAACACAGCCATGTAACCTTTTCTTCATGTTCCGCAACGTTCAAAGTAACCTCTTCCGCAAATTGTATTCAAATTGTACACACCTGTACTTCAACTGTTTTTTTTACATTTTCCAGCCGAAAACAGCCTGCTTTTTTACATTCATCACTTTTCTTTTTCTCGTATCCGTGATAAAATAGAAGCGTGAATACTTCTTATTGTGCAGTCGGACGTCAGGCAGTAGCAATTTGAAAGTTCCGTTTCTC
>ERZ827488.1914-NODE-1914-length-22433-cov-6.348735_pt1 | contig 22433 bp, 20 predicted proteins | sample MGYA00519771_ERZ827488 | MGnify/ENA primary metagenome ERZ827488 (study PRJEB31778, sample SAMEA3449323) | human gut metagenome | biome: human gut; feature: human-associated habitat; material: faeces | place: United Kingdom | collected 2010/2012 ... | reverse complement strand
CTCTTTTTTAGTATGTAGGAAAGGAATGATAATAATGAAAAGAAAAGGATTTACACTCATTGAATTATTAGCAGTTATTGTAATATTAGCAATTATTGCTTTAATTGCAACTCCAACAATATTAGGAGTTATCGAAAAAGCAAGAAAAGGAGCCTCTGAACAATCAGCACTAGGGTATATAGATGCTGTAGAAAAACAAGTAGCAATTAATCAAGTAAAGGATGAAAATTTAATTGATGATGGAACTTATGAAGTTCCAATGACTGGAATTACTGTAAAAGGAGAAGCCCCAACAAAAGGATGGTTAAAAATAGAAAAAGGGTTAGTAACCAATTATTCTTTTGTAATAGGAAAGTATGTTGTAACAAAAGGTAGTGAAACGGTAAAAGGTGATGAACCAGCAAAATCTGAAGAAGAAGTTACAAAGTCATATACAGTATATAGTAATGGGACAGCAATTTATTATAATCCAGAAACAAACAGTAAATGTAATGAAAGTGAAGCAGTAAGTACAACAGGAACAAAGACTGGATGTATGAAATGGTATACGTTCAACGATGAAGGTAAAAACGCTTCAACAGTGAATATGATATTAGATCATAATACCACAGCAAAAGTAACTTCATGGAATGAAAGTAAGACGCAAGTCACAACAGATACAACTGGTTGGAATAATGGTTTAAAGCCTAGATTAATTACTGCTGAAGAAGTGGCTCAGATAACAGGAAATATAAATTGGATAGGTACAAATAATTGGTTTTGTTTTGATACAAATCAATCGGATAGCAGTGGTAGTTATTGTTTTAAACCGCAGGGAACAAGTAAATATGCATGGTTGTTTGATTATACTTATAGCTGTACAAGTTATGGATGTAACATAGACGATTCAAGTACATGGGGTTATTGGACAAGTATATCTAAAAATTCTAGTAATGCGTGGAATGTTAGCAGAAATGGTAATTTGTATGATTATGAAATTAGTAATACCAGTTTCGGTGTTCGCCCAGTTATCACAGTTTCAAAAGATATTATTCAATAAAAAAAGATCAATAAGACCTTTTAGATATTTTGATGTAAGATATTAATAATATCTTCTTTTTTTTCATCTGTAGAATGATTCCATACAATTTCAAATAAAACCCCAAGACCAGGAAGAATTACTTCATCATCAGAATTAACAGAAGACAATATTGTTTCTTTAATATCATTCTCATTACAATCTTTTAAATTATTCATAATATAATTTCTAATATCCATATTCTCATCCTTTCAATAGTATTGTGTTAAATAATTGTAATTTTTATACAAAACTATTTCTTTTTTTTAGAATAACTTGTATAATACTAGTAGAGTAGGAGGAAGAAAATGAATATCGGAATAATTATCCTTATTGTTGTTGTATTATTAGTATTATGGTTGGTTAGTGCTTATAATGGATTAATTAGTCTAAGAAACAAAGTAAGAGATCAATGGTCACAAATTGATGTATTACTAAAAAGAAGATCAGACTTAATTCCTAATTTAGTAGAAACAGTAAAAGGATACGCAAAACATGAAGAAGGAACTTTAGAAGCTGTTATTGCTGCTAGAAATAAAATGGTTGCTGCTCCTTCAAAAGAAGCAGAAATAGAAGCTAGTGGTGAATTAACAGGTGCTTTAAATCGTTTATTTGCTTTAACAGAAGCTTATCCAGATTTAAAAGCAAATCAAAATTTCTTGGATTTACAAAATAATTTGAAAGATACAGAAGATAAAATTTCTTATGCAAGACAATTTTATAATGATTCTGTATTAAAATATCAAAATAAAATTGAAATGTTCCCAACGAATTTAGTAGCTGGTATATTTGGCTTCAAACCAGAAAAATTCTTTGAGGCAACAGAACAAGAAAAAGAAAATCCAAAAGTTCAATTTTAGGGTGATAAACCCTTTTTTATTATAGGAGTGATTTATGAAAAAGATATGGAATAGTATCCTATTAATAATTGTTTCTTTCTTATTTATTGGTGTAGTGAAGGCTGAAACAATTCAATCTATTAATATGGATATCTATGTAGACTCAAATGGTGATGCCCATGTAACAGAGACTTGGGAGACTACAGCTACAGAAAAAACAGAATATTACCATGCTTTTTATAATATTGGTAATTCAGAAATAACAGATTTAACTGTAAAAGATGAAACAACAGAATATTCGTTAGTAAACTGGAATGTAGATGCTTCATTAGAAGATAAAGCATACAAATATGGATATAATTATACAAACAATGGCGTAGAATTATGCTTCGGAAAAAGTAGTTATGGAAATCATACATACACATTAACATATACAATCCAGTCATTTGTTTCTAGGGTTGATGATGCAGATATTATCTATTGGAATTTATTAGATTCTATTTCACCATCTCCATCTAGTGTAAATATTGTAATTTACGCTGATCAACCATTCTCAGATGACTTAGATGTTTGGGGATATGGAAACTATGGTGGATTAGCCTATGTCTATGATGGAAAAATTTATCTATCGAGTGATGGAAAACTTGGAAATGATGAATATATGGTAGCATTAGTAAAATTTCCTTTAAATAGTTTCAATACAACAAATAATTTAAATCAAAATTTTGAATATTATCATGATATGGCAGAGACAGGAGCAAATCATTATAAAGAAACAAAATCAATTGGTGATATATTAATAATAATTATAAATCTTCTTTTCTACGGTGTAATTTTCCTTATTACAATATTTTCTATCGTAAAAGGAGCATCTAAAGGTGGCATTATATCGGGATCCATTACTTTAGATTATGGAGAACAGGGAAATAAACTTCCAAAAGAAGTAAATATGTTCCGTGATTTACCATGTAACAAAGATATTTATAGAGTATATTGGGTAGCATATAATTATGGATTAATGAAACGAAAAACAGATTTTTTAGGAACAATTTTATTAAAATGGTTAAAAGAAGGAAAAGTTCGTGTAGAAAATAAAACCGTAGGAACAATTTTTAAAAAAGAAGCTACAACAATTGTTTTTTCTCAAGAAAATTGTCAGTTTGATAATTCTTTAGAATCAGATTTATATGATTATATGTTTGAAGCTAGTAAAGATGGAATTTTGGAATCTAAAGAATTTGAAAAATGGTGTCAAAATCATTATAGTAGAATATTAAATTGGTTTGATAATGTTTTAAATTATGAAAACAAGAGATTAGAAGAAGAAGGAAAATTAGTTAAACAAGAAAAGACAACCCTAAAAATATTTAAGTTTACTACTTATCAAGTAAATCCTTCTATGAAAGAAGAAGCAATTCAAATGAAAGGCTTGAAACTATTCTTTAATGAATTTGAAAATATGAAAGATAAATCAGCCATTGAAGTAATGCTTTGGGAAGAATACTTGATGTATGCTCAAATATTTGGTGTAGCCGATAAAGTTGCAAAACAATTTAAACAATTATATCCAGATGTTGTTACAGACTATTCTTATGATAGTGTTATCTGGATTAATGATTTTTCTTATAGTGGAATTAGTTCAGCTACCACAGCTAGAAGTAGAGCAGAATCTTATAGTTCTGGTGGCGGAGGATTTTCTTCCGGTGGCGGAGGAGGAGGTTCCTTCGGTGGAGGAGGAGGAGGCTCCCGCTAATTTAAAAGAAGTAGCATAAATGTTACTTCTTTCTCATATTTTAGGAAAAGAGGATGATAATATGAATAAAATAGTGATTACAACAGATAGTGGAATAGATCCTATTCATGAGGAAACAATGATTCCAGGTCAAATTGTTGAAAATGAAATTAAAAGTTACCAAGATATGAAAGAAATTACTCCAGAAGAAATATTAGAAAAAATAAAAACAGGAAGTAACTTTAAAACATCTTCTCCAATGATTGGTGATTATGAAAAAATGTTTATTCCTTATTTAGAAGATAAATATGATATTATTCATTTATCCATGAGTAGTGGAATTAGTGAAGGAAGCGTAAATTCTGCTAACCTTATGGCAACTATTTTTAATGACGAATATGAAAATAAAATTCATGTTATTGATACTTTAAATGGTGCGACTGGAGGAACTTTGCTAGAACAATTCGCAAATGATTTAGTAAAAGATGGATATCAAACATCCGAAATTGTCGAAAAATTACAACAAGTAAAAACAAAAATTCAAACAAGCTTTTATGTCCCCAACCCAGAAGGTTTTATTAGAAGTGGTCGAAATAAATCAGAGATGTGTCTTAAAGATAAAGCCTTATTGATGGGAGTAAAAACAGCTTTAGTAGCAGGTATAAAATTTAGAGTAGATTTTAACCCAGAAGGAAACTTGTATACAAAAGGATTTATTCGCAGTCAAACAAAATCAGGAATGTTAAAAATGGTCAAACAAATTATTGATGAAAAAAATAAAGAATTATATGATTCTAAATATGTTGTAGTAGGTACTTTAAATGAAAATCAAGTAAAAATGGAGGAAATTATTTCTTATTTAAATCAATTGAATTATTTTGATCATGTTATTCGTCAAGACATTAACGGGGTAGTTGCAGCTTATGGAAGCGATGACTTATGTGGAATTAGTTTAGTAAAAAAGATGTAAAATCTTTTTTTTCATAATAATTTGTGTTAATATATATAATAGAGGATGATACAATGAATAATAAAGATATCAAAGAATTAACAAAAAACTTACAAGAAGAATCTAAAGCACGAGAAGAAATGTTAGATGATGCCCTAAAAGATATAGCTGTATATTCTGAAAACTTTGTAAAACAAGAAGAAAATCTACAGCAATTTAAGTTAGAGGAAATCAAATATAAAACTACTATTAAAGAGTTAAATGGTTATATTGAAATATATAAATCAAAATTAGAAACAATGTCTCAAGAAAATCAAAAACAAGAAAGTGAATTATCAAAATTACGAAAAAAGGTATTAAAGCAGGAAACAAAATTATCTTCCCTTCAATCTATTTTAGATTTATTTATTCATCAATATGGAATCAAACAAATTTCAGAAATTACGAAGCTAGAAGAAGACCAATTAACAAAGTTAGTAGAACATTCATAACTTGCATAAAAAAAATAAATATAGTATGATTAAAAAGTGGTGATAGAATGGAATATATACAATACATTGTAATTATAGCAATACTAATTATAATTGCTTTAGCAATTACAAAATCAAAGAAAAAAGATTTTAAAATTAATGCTAATAAACTAGTAATGGCATTAGGTGGAAAAGATAATATTGTTGATTATGAATCAAATCATTCGAGATTTATTGTAAATTTGAAAGATGTTACAAAAGTAAATAAAGAAGCAATTCAAAAACTAGGAGCTCAAGGAATTGTAGAAATTGATAATCAATTAAAAATAATTCTTGGACAAGATGCTAAAAATCTAAAAAAATACATCGATGAGTTAAAATAATTTAACTCTTTTTTTTCGACAAATTGTGACAATCATTTTTTGTATAATTATGTCGAGGGGTGAAAAAATGAATTTATTTGAAGTGATGTTATTTAATTGTATTTTGATTGTTTTTCCATTGATGTTATATATTTTTTATACGATTTATGCCACAACCTTAAATTTTAAGAAAAATAATTTGTTTCTAGATTGTGCTTTATTTAGTTCCTGTTATTTATTAATTAAATATGGTATTTTAGAATTTAATGAAATTCCTTTGTTAATTTTTGATATTCCATTATTAATGGCATATTTTAAACAAAAGAAAATTAGTATTGCCATTCTTTCTGTTGCTATTATTTTTTACTACTATAAAATATTTGATATCAATTTATTCATTTGTATTATTGAATATTTAAGTTATTTTATCATCTATCTATTTAGTAATAAAAACAAATGGAATGCTAATATATTTATTAATATTTATTTAATTACAAAGATGATTATGTTTGCTATTTGTATTATTTTAAGTCCAAATTATAATTTAACAGAAAATAATTATTCAGACTTTTTACTATTAATGCTTATTTTCTATATTTTGTCTAATTTTATATTGTATTTATATAATAAAACAAATGAAATAATTTCTTTATATACGGAATTAAAAGCTTTAGAAAAAGAAGAGCAAGTAAAAAAATCTTTATTTAAAATAACACATGAAATAAAAAATCCAATAGCAGTTTGTAAAGGATATTTAGATATGTTTGATGTAAATAATTTAGAACATAGTCGTAAATACGTTCCTATTATTAAATCAGAAATTAATCGAGTTTTAATTTTACTACATGATTTCTTATCCATTACTAAAATAAAAATTGAAAAAGAAGAAATGGATTTAAATTTATTATTAGAAGATACGGTTAACTGCTTAGAACCTATCTTTGAAAATAATAAGATTCATTTTCTTTCCGATATTTCTAAAGATGAACTTTATATTCACGCTGATTATAATCGTTTAAAACAGACATTGGTAAATTTAATTAAAAATAGTAAAGAATCCATTTCAGAAGAAGGAACCGTTAAATTATTTACAACAATGGATACTAAAAAAATTAAAATTTATATTGAAGATAATGGAGTAGGAATGTCAAAAGAAGAACTAGATAAAATCAAACAAGCCTTTTTTACAACAAAACAAACAGGAACAGGCTTAGGTGTTTTTCTAGCTAATGAAATTATAACTGCTCATCAGGGGACTTTGGATTATCTATCCGAAAAAAATAAAGGAACTAGAGTAGTAATTACACTTCCCATTACATAAAAAAAGATATTAAGTTATCTCTTAATATCCATAATAACAGGTAGAATAATAGGTTTTCTGCCTGTTTTTTTATAAGCATAATCAGATAAAATTGTTGTAATTTCCATTTTAATATCATTGTAATTAATTTGATTATTTAATTTATTTAAAATAGCTTCTTTACTGATTTTTTCTAATTCTTTTAATAATTGTTCATTTTCATTTACTTGAACGAATCCTCTTGTTGTAATATTAACTCTTCCAAGTAATTCTTTCTTTTTCATATTAATATTGGCTATTACAATAATAATTCCATCATTTGCCATAATTTTACGATCTTTAATAACTACAGAGCCAGTATTTCCAATTCTGTTTCCATCTACATATACGTCACCAGCTATTACAGAACCAGCACGTTTGACCTTTCCTTTATACATAGATAGAACATCACCATTTCCTAATACAAAAGTATTTTCTTTTGGAACTCCACAATCAATAGCAATATCAGCATGTTTTTTAAGCATTCTATACTCTCCATGGAATGGCATTACATATTTTGGATTAATTAAACGAATCATTAATTTTAATTCTTCTTCATTGGCATGTCCTGAAGTATGAACGTCACTTAACGAAGTATTAGTATATACTTTAACACCCTTCATATAAAGTTTATTAATTGTTCTTGAAATGCTAACTGCATTTCCAGGAATTGCTGAAGAAGAGAATACTACGACATCATCTGGGTGAAGTGTAATTTGTTTATGTGTTCCATTGGCAATTCTAGATAGAGCTGCTAAAGGCTCTCCTTGACTTCCTGTACAAAGTAAACATACTTGATTAGGAGGTAAATGATTAGCTTCCTCCGCACTAATAAAGATATCTTTATTTTTAATATATCCGCCTTGAATAGATATTTCTAAATTATTTTCCATACTACGACCAAACGTAGTAATTTTTCTACCTGTTTTTTTACAATTATCAACGATATGTTTTAAACGATAGATATTTGAAGCAAATGTTGCTATAATAACACGACTATTTTCTCTTTTTAAAATTTCATATAAAGCATCATCTACGACAGATTCACTTTTACTAAAACCTTCATTTAAAGCATTAGTACTATCACTTAAAAGTAAAGTAACACCTTTACTTCCTGTAGCAGCCATTTTATGAATATTTGCCATAGGTCCAATTGGAGTTAAATCAAATTTAAAATCTCCAGTTGTTACAACGGTTCCGTTTGGTGTTTTAATAATAATTCCATGCGAATCTGGAATAGAGTGAGTTGTTCTGAAAAAACTAACTTCAATATTTTTAAATTTAACGACTGTTTTTTCATCATAAACAACTAAGTTTTTATATTGGATATTTCTTTCTTCTAATTTTTTTCTAATCAAACCAATTGCTTGATTAGGTGCATAAATAATTGGTATATTGACACTTTGTAATAAAAAGGGAATACTACCAATATGATCTTCATGTCCGTGTGTTATAAATAAAGCTTTTATTTTGCTTTCATTTTTCTTTAAAAAAGTGAAGTCAGGAATAACATAATCAATTCCCATTAAATCATCACCTGGAAAAGTAATTCCAGCATCTGTTATGACGATTTCATTTCCATGCATTACACAATACATGTTTTTTCCGACTTCTCCAAGGCCACCAAGTGCGAAAATCTTGGTATCTACGCCTTCAAAAAATTTCATGTTAATCTCCTTTCTTATAAGAAGCTAAATAATCAACTTCTACATTATATCTTTTTTTTTATTATTTGTCTAGTATGGCTTAATATAACAAAAAAATAAGTAAATTACTTATTTTCTCTTACAACTAGATTGATTATAATCATCATGATATCTTTTTATTAAATCATCTGGATAGCTATTGATTATGAAATCTTTAGGAATTCCTACTAATTCAGAGTAACTAGTATCAGAGGTAAAATCTTTATCTAAAGAAAATTGAAAAGAAATTTTTTTCTCTGTCAAATTAGAAGAGATAGATAAATCTGTATATTTTTGATAATTATTAGATAATTGACTGAATAATTCGTTTGTTTTTATAGAACCGTCGTTAAAATTATAAATGACTTTATGTTGTAACTTATTAAAAGAATCGTTTTCATAATAAAAAGTATCAATATATTTTATATAATAATCATCGTAATTTGTTTGATAACTACATTCTATATTATTTCTTGGTTGAAGAGAGATAATAAAAAGAGTAGTTATTGTAATAATAAAAAGTAATATTACTATTTTAAGTTCATTTTTCACACTTACACCTTCTATCTTTCTAAAAGTATTGTAACATTTCAAAAAAAGGAGTTCAATACTTTTATTAATGATTGACTTCAATAAAAGAATAAAGTATCATTGAAAATGAGAGTGTGGTGTTTTTGTGAACATGTTAAATTTATTAGTAAATTGTAATGGAATCGAAATAGATCCTGTGATTCCAAATTTAGTAAGTTCTTTTGTTAAAATAATTACTATTGGCATTCCTGTTGTTTTAATTGTTATGAGTATGTTGGATCTTTTAAAAGCCGTTATGTCAGAAGAAGAACAAAAGAAAGCTTTGAAGAAATTAATTGATCGGACAAAATATGCCGTTTTAGTATTTTTGCTTCCATCACTTGTTTCTATTGTCCTAGGTTTTGTAGTGACAGATCGAGAAAAGTTTACATGTGTTGATTGTTTTATTCGGGGAAACTGTTCTAATGCATCAGAAAATAATACAAAAGAACAAAAAGGACTTGTAGTATCTCCTGCAAAGGTTAATTTAAGCATAGATAGAACTTTCAAGTTAACTTCTAATGTTCAAGATGTCACTTATACTAGCAAGGATGAATCTATAGCAAAAGTAAGTCCTGATGGTACTGTAAGAGGAATGAAAGAAGGAAGTACTACCATTTTAGTAGAAACAAAAGATGGTCAAACAAAAGAAATTCCAATTACAGTTGCTAAAAACGCAGAGAATAAAAATGTAGCAGTTGAAAAATTAAATTATGATGAAGCTAGTTATGATATGGTAGTAGGAGAGACGGAACCTTATATACCAGAAGTAACACCAGTAGATGCTGATACATCAAAAATTGAATATACTTCTACTAAACCTAATGTGGCAACTGTTACAGCAGATGGAAATGTAACAGCCTTATCAGAGGGTTCTACTGAAATTCAAGCAAAAACTGATAATGCTCAATCTAAAATAAAAATTAATGTTGTAAAAGAAGAAATTATAATTCCAGTTAAATCTATAAAAGTATCTTCTTCAATAGGATTAAAAGTAGGAGAAACAAAAGCTTTAAAACCAGTTATAAAACCATCGGATGCTACTAATCAAAATGTAGAGTATACTTCTTCGGATGCTAGCGTTGCTTCTGTCGATCAGACAGGTACAATAACAGCATTAAAAAAAGGAAAAGCAAATATTATTACCAAAGTCGATGGCAAAATAGCAATTACTGTAGTAACAGTTGCTTCAAAAGATATTGCAGTTAGTAGTATTAGTGCTTCAGAATCTAAAAAAACAATAACAGTAAATACAACTTATCAAATACAAACCAAAATAAAACCAAGTAATGCTACAAATACAACTTTAAAATATTCTAGTAGTGATAAAAAGATTGCAACTGTATCAAGTGATGGTATTGTAAAAGGAAAAAAAGCAGGAAAAACTGTAATTACCATTCAAAGTAATAATAAAAAAACTACAAAAGTTACTATCACTGTAAAAGATTCTAATAAAATTCATTTTATTAAAACAAGTGCTAGTTCGGATTGTATCTTATTAGAATCGAATGGCAAATATGCTATGATTGATACTGGTAGAAAATCCGATTATAAAGCTATTAAAAATTATTTGGATAATCTAAATGTAGAAAAATTAGAATTTTTGATTTTAACTCATAATCATGGTGACCATGTAGGTTCTGCTTATAATATTATAAAAAAATACAAGCCTACAACGTTGTATTTGAAAAAATATCATGGAAATGATGTGGTTGGTGCTAATGGAACTTATATTCAAAAATCAGTTGATAAAAATAGAAATAGGTATAAAGAATATCTTGCAGAAGCAAAAGAAGTGGGAACTAAGATTATATTTCTTGATGATAAAGCAGATGGATACGCTATTCAACTAAATAAAATGAATTTAAAGAATTATAATTTAGAAAACCATTTAATTGATAGTTCTCCTTATGCTAAAGTTGCTTCTGAAAATGTAAATAGTATTTCAACCTTAGTTACAATTGGTAGTATAAAAACATATTTGACAAGTGACTTATCTTATGAATCTGTAGCAAAACCAATTGCTGAAAAAATAGGAAAAGTAGATGTTTATAAAGTTACACATCATGGCTATATTCAGGGTACTAGTGAAGTAGAAGCAGGCATAGTCAGACCAAAATATGCTATTGTTACTAATACTAGAGCTTTATTAAAAGAAAAAGAAACTACAGCAATTCCTAGAATAACAAAATATACAAATAAATTATATTATAGTGGAGAAAATACAATTATTGTTGATTATAGTAATAAAAAAGTTCAAATAACAAAAAAATAACAACAAAAAATATAGATAAATAATAATCTATATTTTTTTATATTAAATGAGAAATATACTAGAATTTTTTAAATATTTAGTGTAAAATGAAAAAAGATAGGGTGGTTACATTGGGAATATTTGATAAATTTAAGAATTTACTAAAAAAAGAAGAAAAACAAGAAGTAGAAAAATATGAACAAGGCCTAGAAAAAACAAGAAAAGAATTTACTAGTAAATTAAATCTTTTAACCTTAAAATATAACAAAATTGATGAAGAATATTATGAAGAATTAGAAGATATTTTAATTAGTGCAGATATTGGAGTTAACACGGTTATGAAATTTATGGAAAAATTACGTAACAGAGTGAAAAAAGAAAATATTTTAAGCACTGCCGATTTAAAAGAAATTATTGTAGATGAAATGTTTATTATCTATGTTCAAAATGATATTATTGTAAATAAAATCAATTATAGTGAAAATGGACCTACAGTTATTTTATTTGTGGGTGTTAATGGAGTGGGAAAAACAACTTCTATAGGAAAAATTGCCTATCGTTTAAAACAAGAAGGAAAAAAAGTTTTACTAGTAGCTGGTGATACTTTTCGAGCAGGTGCGATAGAACAATTAAAAGAGTGGGGAAATAGAATTGGTGTCGAAACGGTATTTAAGGAATCTGCTGATCCTGCTAGTGTTATTTTTGATGGAGTAACCAAAGCAAAAGAAGAAAATTATGATGTTGTGTTAATTGATACAGCAGGAAGACTTCAAAATAAAGTAAATTTAATGAATGAGTTAGATAAAATAAATCGTGTGATTGGAAAAATAATCGAAAATGCTCCTCACGAAACCTTACTTGTCGTAGATGCTACTACAGGTCAAAATGGAATTAGTCAAGCTAAAAGTTTTCAAGAAATTACTAATATTACAGGAATTATTTTAACAAAATTAGATGGTACAGCAAAAGGTGGAATTGTTTTAGCCATTAAAGATACAACAAATATTCCTGTAAAATTTGTAGGCTTTGGAGAACAAAAAGAAGACTTACGAATTTTTGATATTGAAAAATATATCTATGGTTTGTTTAAGGAGATGGACGATTAGATGAAAAAAGAACGCATTGATAATCTTGGCTTTTTTATTCAAGCCGTTTTATTAGGAGCAACTGTTATTTCCTTAATTACTACTTTTTTTATAGGACCACTATATATCTTAACAGATGGTTTAGTTGCTTTATTATTACTTACAATGAGCTATAATAACTATAAGTTTTATCAAAGAAAACATTTTACAATACTTTATTTAGTTATAGGAATCGCTTGGTTAATATTAACTATTGTTGAGGCTTTTCATGGAGTATAGATTTTATATTATTGATTTATATGATATTTATGGTGAGTTATTAACAAGCAAACAACAAAATTATTTTGAAGACTACTATTTTAACAATTTAACATTAGCTGAAATGAGTGAGAATTATAATGTTTCAAGAAATGCTGTTCATAAGCAAATTAAAGAAGCAGAAGAAAAATTAATAAAATTTGAAGAAGTTCTTCAAATTGCTGATAAAAATAAAAGAATAAAACAAATTTGTGAAAATTTAGATGAAGAAATAAAAAATAAAATTTTCGATATTTTGTAGGGGTGAGATTATGTTTGAAAAAATAATTTATATTGATAACAATACAGCACATGTTAAAATCGCTGGTGATTTAACAAGTAACATTATGAACTTACATGTAGTTTTTGAAGATCAATCTAGAAAAATTTTAGGTGAAATTCAAGATATTAATGGTGATTTAGCGACTATTAGTTTTTTAGGAGAATTTGAAGGAGAGCGTTTTTTAGGTGGTGTTATTAGAAAACCTAGTTTAGAGTCTAAAATACGTGTTATTACAAAAGAAGAACTAGAATTAATTATTGGTAAAAATGCTCCAGGAACCCTTTATTTAGGAAAATCTCCTTTATATGATAATGTGGACGTAAGAGTTGACATTAATGATTTATTTAGTAACCATATGGCTATTTTTGGTAATACTGGTAGTGGTAAATCTTATGGAGTAGCTAGATTATTACAAAATATATTTGAAAATCCTAATTTACCACCATATAAATCTAATTTCTTTATTTTTGATGCTTATGGTGAATATCACAATGCTTTTTCTAAATTAAAAGAGATAAATCCTAACTTTAGCTTTAAGTATTATACTACCAATATGAATGATGTAGATGGTCAAATCTTACGAATTCCTTTATGGTTAATGACTGTTGATGATTTTGCTTTACTATTAGGAGCAGATAATCATTCTCAATTACCAATTATTGAAAGAATGTTAAAATTAGTTAGTATTTTCTCAGAATCTGGAGAACAAGCAAATCGTTATAAAAATCATATTATTGCCAAAGCAATTATGACAATTTTATATACGAATCAAACCGCACCTAGTAAAAGAAATGATATTTTTGCCATCTTAAATAGTTGTAGTACAAACGAATTTAATACAGAAGCAATTGTAAAAGGTGTAGGATATACTAGAAAATTTAGAGAATGTTTTATTATTGATAAAGAAGGAGAATTTGTTGAAAGCATTTTAGTAACTCAATATATTTCAAGTTTTATTGATGAATCTTTAGATAGATATGAACCTAAAAAAGCTAATTTTTATACCTTAGAAGATCTAGAAAAAGCTTTATCTTTTACTCTTATTTCAGAAGGATTACTTCGTAATGATAAAGCTTACAATGAAGCAATCACATTAAAGGTTCGTTTACATGCAATCGCAATTAGTAGTAATGCTGCTTATTTCTCTTATCCATCTTATATTACTTTAGAAAGCTATATTTCAAGTTTAGTAGCAACACAGACAGGAAAAGCTCAAATTATTAACTTTAATTTGGAAGATGTTGATGACGGCGTAGCAAAAGTTATTACCAAGATTTATACAAGAATGTTATTTGATTTTACAAAGCGTTTAAAAGTACGTGCTTCTATTCCATTTCATATTTTTTTAGAAGAAGCTCATAGATATGTTCAAAATGATACAGATGTTTATTTAATTGGTTACAATATTTTTGAAAGAGTAGCTAAAGAAGGAAGAAAATATGGATTGGTTTTAAATCTAATTTCACAAAGACCAGTAGAAATTTCTGAAACTGTTATTTCACAATGTAGCGATTTCTTAATTTTTAAAATGAATCATCCAAGAGATTTGGATTATATTAAGAAAATGTTACCAAATATCAGTAGTGAAATAGTGGAGATGCAAAAAAGCTTACAACCTGGTACTTGTGTAGCCTTTGGTAAAGCCTTTAAAATACCAATGATTATTAAAATGGATTTACCAAATCCAGAACCAACAAGTAGTAACTGTAATGTTGCTGAAAGATGGAAGTAGAAAAGATGTAAAAAATAAGACTGTTTAAAGTCTTATTTTTTTATATTTATTCATTTACAACAATTTTAAACTATGGTACTATTATCTATAGTAGATGAGGTTAGATATATATGAAAAAAAGAGGATTTACATTAGTAGAATTATTAGCCGTAATAGTAGTGATAGCGATTATAGCATTAATTACAACACCAACAACTTTAGGAATTGTGGAAAAATCAAGAAGACAAACTTTTGAAAATAGTGCTTATAAAATTATTGAATCAGCAGATATTTATTTAATGAATAATATTAATACAATCCAAAAAAATAAAACAATTATTTTTGAATGTAATGGAAAAGTTTGTACAGATAAGGAAAATAATTTAGATATTAAAGGGAAAATTCCTGTAAAAGGATCTATTATAATCTCTGGGAATAAACAAGTTAGATTAGAATTTATCAGTGATGGAAAGTATTGTGCTTATGGTACAGAAGATGATTTAACCATAGCCAAAGATTGTTCTGATTTAGATGCAACCGAAGCCGTTTTAGATGAAACAAAATTATATATATCAAGTACTACAAATAGCATTAAAGTTTCTATTTTAGAAGATTTCGCAAGAGATCCAGAAAGTGGAATAAAGAAATATCAAATTACATTAAATAAAGAAACCAAACAATTAACAGATATAGGTTCTGTCACATTTAAAAATTTGAAAAAAAATACAACATACCCTATTGAAATAAAAGTAGAAAACGGAAAAGAACTGGTTGCGACTTTGCATAAAGAAGCAACAACATTAGATTTTAAAAATCCTCAAATTACATTCTTAAATACTCCAAAAGTTAGTTCAAATGGATATTTAAAAAGTCAGACAGCTCAAATTGTATATAGTAATTCAAAAGTTAATAATTTAAGTTATTATGTGAAGACAACAAGAGAAGGTATTAGTAATTTATCTGTTACCAAAAGTTGTGGTAATGGAGTAAAACCGACAACTTGTAGTGATATAACAAATACCACAAAACTAGAGGTAAATACATGGTATCAAGTGAAAGGAAATATTAATGTTGTTTATAATAAAGTCTCCAATGATATTGGTACTATTTATGCTTATACTTCTGACGGTGTAAATTATAGTAGTGCAGCAACAGGAACAATTAGTAAAATAGATACAACAGGTCCAACTATAACAGTAAAATCCATAGTTACAAAAACAAATAATGCTACGATTCATTATAAATTAACAGATAATGAATCAGGAATTGGAACTGTAACTTGCAAATATGGTACTAAAAATGGAACATATGATAAAATTGGTATAGGAACAATCACATCCTGTCAGATTAACAATTTGGTTAAAAATACAACTTATTATTATGAAATATGTGCCATGAATAAAATAGGAATTAATAATTGTATTATAGGAAGTACAAAACCTTCAGATATTACGAATCCAAGAATTGATTTAGAAAATATTCCGAGTACATCACAAAGAGGATATTTGAAAAAACAAATAGCTAGAGTTGTATACAATATAGCGAATGTTAGTAATCCCGAATATTTTGTAAAAACGACAAGAGATGGTATCAGCAATATATTAGTGAATCAAAGTTGTGGTAATGGAATTACACCAACAAATTGTAGTAATATAACAAATACAACCGCACTAAAAGCAAATACTTGGTATAAAGTAAGTGGAAATATCAATGTTACTTATGATTCTTATTCAAATCAGACAGATACTATTTATGCTTATACTTATGATGGAACCAATAAATCTGGAACAGCGACAGCTACAATATCTAAAATAACAAAAAGCGTAAATTATAGAGTAAATCATTATCAGATGAATGTATCTGGATCAGGATATTCTTTAAAAGAAACAGAAGTACTAAGAGGAAGTTTAGGATATTCAGAAACACCAAATACGAAAAATTATATAGGATTTATAAGCCCAACAACCCAAACTGTTAATATATCTGAAGATGGGTCTACAGTTGTAAATTATTATTATACAAGAAAACAATATACAGTATCCTTAAATAAGGGAAATGGAATTTCTAATGTAAGTGGAGCAGGAACATATTATTATGGTGCTTTTGTTAATTTAGGAGCTACTCCAATTACAGGTTACCATTTTACATCATGGAGTGGAACTTATAACACTGGATCATTTACAATGCCAGCAGGAAATGTAACAATGACTGCCAATGGTACTGCTAATACATATTACATCGTTTATAATGGAAACGGAGCCAGTGGTGGAAGTATGTCAACAACTACTTGTACTTATGGGCAATCTTGTAGCTTATTAAATTTAGGTTATAGTAAATTAGGCTACCATTTTACATCATGGACAGGTTCTAATGGAGGATATTATTCTAACGGACAAAATGTGACAAATTTAACGACTACAAATGGTGCAACTATTACTATGTATGCTAATTGGTCAGGAAATACTTACTATATCGTTTATAATGGAAATGGAGCAGATAGTGGAGGCATGGGAATAACTACCTGTATCTATGGACAAAATTGTACTTTAGCAGGACTAGGATATGGAAGAACAGGCCATTCATTTAGTAGATGGTCAGGATCAAACGGAGGAAGTTATTCAAATGGTCAAACAGTAAGCAATTTAACGGCTACAAATGGAGCAACCATTACGATGTATGCTGTATGGCAAGTAAACCAATATATCGTAGTAGTAGATGGAGCAAAAGGAATAGCCAGTGTCAGTGGTGGAGGAATTTATAATTATGGAGCAACTGTAAATTTAGGATATACTTTATCTACAGGATATCATTTTTCATCATGGAGTGGGACTTATAATACTGGATCCTTTACAATGCCGGCAGGGAATGTAGCAATGACAGCGAATGGAACAGAAAATACGTATACAATTTTGTATGATATCAATGGATATCGTACAAATTGTGTGTATAATGTTGATTGTATACTTGTAGATGCTAGTGGATTAACAAATGGACGTTACGTATTTAATGGTTGGAGTGGTTCCAATGGAAAAAGTTATTCTTCAGGACAAAGCGTTAAAAATTTAACATCAATTGATGGTGGAGAAATTGTTATGACATCAAAATGGAAATTACAATCACCTTATACAATGACTTATCAAACTAATTTTGTCAATAAGGAAATTGATGTATCAGGAGGTTATTCAAATATAACTTTGACAATTGCTAAGGGAGGCCATAATGGCTACCAATCAACTATTGAGATTAAAAATGGAACAAAAAGTTTAGCTTATTCCTATAGTGGTAGTGGTGGAGGAAATACTATTTCTGCTACTATTCCTAGTGGTGTAAAAAAATTAAAAATAACAGCAGACCATGTTGATAAATATGGGACAAAATGTTCTACAAAGCATAAAGTGACAGTTACTTTGAAAAAGTAGGAAGGTAAAAGAATTACACGTGTAATTCTTTTTGTTTACAAAATAAAAAAAACATAGTAAAGTAATATTGGTGATAAGATGGAAAATTTAATTATTGGACAGCATGTATCCTTTAAAAGTGATTCTCAACTAGTTGGTTCTGTGAAAGAAGCTCTAAGCTACGGTGCAAATACTTTTATGTTTTATACAGGAGCTCCTCAAAATACAACAAGAAAAGAAATTGTTTTAGATTTTACAAAAGAAGGTCAAGAATTAATGAAGGAAAACCATATTAATATTCATGATGTGATTGTTCATGCTCCATATATTATTAATTTAGCAAATCCAACTAATTCAGATTTTGGAATTCGCTTTTTAAAAGAAGAAATCAAACGCTGTGAGACACTAGGAATTACAAAAATAGTTTTACATCCAGGAAGTCATGTTGGAATTGGAATTGATCAAGCCATTATCAATATTTCGGAGGCATTGAATCATGTATTAGAACAACCTGGTAATGTTATAATTTTACTAGAAACAATGGCTGGAAAAGGAACAGAAGTTGGCTCTAAATTTGAAGAAATAAAAGCAATTATTGATCATATTCAAAATCAGGATAGAATAGGTGTTTGCTTAGATACTTGTCATATTCATGATGCTGGTTATGATCTTACACAATTTGATCAAATTTTAGAAGAATTTGATCGTATTATAGGTTTAAAAAAGCTTGGTTGTGTACATATTAATGATAGTAAGAATAATTTAGCATCTCACAAAGATAGACATGAAAATATAGGGTTTGGAACAATTGGATTTGATCGTTTAATAAAAGTAATATACCATGAAAAATTAAAAGGTATTCCTAAAATATTAGAAACACCTTTCGTATCTATAAAAGAAGGAGAAAAAGATCGTAGTTATCCACCATATAAATTTGAAATTCAAATGATTAAAACAAAACAATTTTCTCCTGACTTATTAAAACAAATTAGAGAATTTTATAAATAATTTAAATAATCAGGATATTTCTTTTTATAAAAATCAATTAATTCATTTAATTTAAGATAAGTAGTATAGTCTAACTTATCTTTTATTTTTTCCATTGCTTCCTCTGTATGATAAACAACTTCATTAAAATTATTTTTAATCTCATTAAGAATAATTTCACTTTCTGATCTTTTTAAAATAATATTTTGTTTTTTCGCAAAATTTTCAATGTCTTCTAAAGTTAATGCCTGAATATACTTTAAAATCATACCACTCCACATATTATTCACCTCTAATTTCATATTATGTGAATAAAATAAAAAAATGTTAGTATGATTAAATGGAGGACTATCTATGAAGCAAAAAAGACACAAAAATCAAAACAAGCGATTTTATATTTTAATTGGAATTATTGTAATAGCATTTACTATTTTATTCATCGATTTATTTTATATTCAAGTTGTAAAATATGATCAATATTTTAATCTGTATCAAAAAGCTAGTGAAAATATTATAGAAGGAACAACAGCACCAAGAGGTAGAATTTATGATCGAAATCATAAATTAATTGTCGATAATACTCCAACAAAAGTAATTTTTTATAAAAAAAATAAACTAACTACAGATGAAGAAATAAAATTAGCTTATAAACTTGCTAATTTATTAGAAATAGATGCTTCTAGATTAACTGATAACATGAAAAGAACTTTTTGGGCAAAAATGAATCATGATCGAGCTCAAAGTAAAATTACAGAAAGCGAGTTAATAGATTTACAGTATCGAAAAATTACAGGAACAGATATTGAAAAAAGAAAATTAGAAAGAATTACAGAAGAAGAATTAAAAGAATTAACAGAAACTGATCAAAAAGCAGCTTATATTTATTATTTGATGAATAAAGGATATTCTTATTCTGAAAAAGTAATCAAAGATACGAATGTTACAGATGAAGAATATGCAACCATTGCTTCCAAATTAACGGAATTACCAGGGATTGGAGTTCGACTAGATTGGAATCGCTCTTATCTATATGGTAATACTTTTAAAAGCATTTTAGGAACTGTATCAAATCAGGAAAAAGGAATTCCTGAAGATTTAAAAGATTATTATTTAAAAAAAGGATATGTTTTAACTGATCGAGTAGGTACTTCTTATTTAGAATATCAATATGATGACTATTTAAAAGGAATAAAAAATAAATATGAAGTAGTCAATGGTGAACAAAATTTAATAGAAGAGGGCCATAGAGGAAATGATTTGGTTTTAACCATTGATATCGATTTACAACAAGCTGTAGAACAAATACTAGAAGAAGAATTGTTAAAAGCTAAAAATGAACCCAATACAGAATATTATAATCGTTCCTTTGCAATTATTACGGATCCTAAAACAGGAGAAATTCTAGCAATGGCAGGAAAACAAATTGTAAATCAAGATGGAACTTATCAAATCTATGACTATACTCCTGGAACTTTTACTTCATCAGTAACTGTAGGATCGGTTATTAAAGCTGCTTCTCAGATTGTAGGATATAATACAGGAGCTTTAAAAATAGGTGAGAAAAGATATGATACTTGTGTCAAATTAAAAAATGCTCCTATAAAATGTTCTTGGACAAATTTAGGCTTATTAGATGATATTCGAGCTTTAAAAATGTCTTCAAATACTTATCAATTTTATACAGCATTTAAAGTTGCGAATACAGCTTATTACTATGATATGCCTTTTGCTATTTTAAATAATGCTTTTGAAATCTATCGAAATACTTTTGCTGAATTTGGTTTAGGAGTAAAAACAGGAATTGATCTTCCTAATGAATCAACTGGATTAAAAGGGAAAAATGATACCAGTGGCTTATTATTAGATTTTGCGATTGGTCAATATGATAACTATACACCACTTCAGCTAGCACAATATATTAGTACAATTGCTAACAATGGTAGCAGAATGAAACTACATTTATTAAAAGAAGTTTATTCCTACGAAAGTCAACTTCAAAAACTAATCTATCAAAATAAAATAGAAGAACTCAATAAACTAAACACGGATAGTCAATATTTAAATCGTGTTCAAGAAGGATTAAAAGCTGTTATGTCTTATGGTGGTACAGGTTCTGGATATATAGATAAAAATTATCTTCCAGCAGGTAAGACGGGAACTAGTCAAAGCTTTGTAGATACTAATGGAGATGGTTTAGTAGATACAGAAACTGTTTCTAATACTTTTGCCGGATATGCACCTTATGATGACCCAAAAGCAACATTTACTGTAGTATCACCAGATACTTATAATTATCAAACAACTTATCAATCTTACGTAAATAAAAGAATAACACAAAGAATTAGTCAAAAATATTTTGAAATTTATGGATAAGTATGTTATAATGGTTCCGTTGCTCAAGAATTTTCAATAAATTCTGTATATTTAGCTAAGAAAGTATAACAAAAATGTTTAAAAAAATAGAATTATTTGTTATAATAACTATAGCTTTACAAAAAGGAGGTTTCTATATGGCAAAAAAAGGTGAAAATAGAGAACGCATCACATTAAAATGTACTGTTTGTGGAGAAAAGAATTATCGTACTCCAAAAAATAAAAGAAATACACCAGAACGTATGGAATTAAGCAAATACTGTTCAAGATGTGGACAACATACAGTTCATAAAGAAGAAAAATAAAATCTTGATGTAAAGGAGGGTAAACAATGATTAATGTTAATGATATTAAAAATGGTATGACTTTAATTATTGAAGGTAACATTTACCAAGTTGTTGAATTTTTACATGTAAAACCAGGTAAAGGTTCTGCTTTTATGAAAACGAAACTTAAAAACTTAAGAACTGGTGGTACAGTAGAAAGAACTTTCAATACCAATGTTAAGTTTGAAAAAGCAAATATTAATCGTTCTAGTGTTCAATATTTATATAATACTGGTGATACTTATTATTTTATGAATATGGAAACATATGAACAATTAGAATTATCAGCTTCTCAAGTTGGAGATGATAAAAAATATTTACTTGAAAATATGTTAGTAGACGTTGTTATGTTTGAAGGAGAATTACTTGGATTAGTTTTGCCTGACAAAGTAGAATTTACTATTGTTCAAACAGAACCAGCTGTAAAAGGAAATACTACAAACAATGCTTTAAAAGATGCTTATGTTGAAACAGGATTATTAGTTAGAGTTCCACTATTTATTGAACAAGGTGAGAAAATCCTAGTTACAACAGCAGATGGAAAATATTCATCAAGAGCTTAATGCTCTTTTTTTTTGAATTATGTGTGGTGATAGAAAAACATATCTTTTTTTGTTAATAAAAAAGGAAAAACGAAAGTTATGTAGAATAATAAAGGTAGAGAGGAGGTGAAAAATGAAACTATTAGAACTAACTAGTGATGTCGTATTTAAAAG
>ERZ827488.1909-NODE-1909-length-22462-cov-3.245370_pt1 | contig 22462 bp, 19 predicted proteins | sample MGYA00519771_ERZ827488 | MGnify/ENA primary metagenome ERZ827488 (study PRJEB31778, sample SAMEA3449323) | human gut metagenome | biome: human gut; feature: human-associated habitat; material: faeces | place: United Kingdom | collected 2010/2012 ... | reverse complement strand
TCGCAGGACTTGTTGCTACAGGACTTCATCCAAGTCCGATTCCGTATGCTCATGTGACAACAACAACAACACATAAGACACTCCGTGGACCAAGAGGTGGAATGATCATGTGCAGCGAAGAGATGAATAAGAAATTCAATTTCAACAAAGCTGTATTCCCGGGAATTCAGGGAGGTCCACTGATGCATGTGATCGCCGGTAAGGCGGTTTGCTTCAAGGAAGCACTTGAGCCTGAGTATAAAACATATATGGAGCAGGTTGTTAAAAATGCGAAAGCACTCTGTAACGGTTTAAAAGCACGCGGAGTTAAGATTGTTTCGGGAGATACAGATAACCATCTGATGCTTGTAGACCTGTCGGGAACAGAGACAAGCGGAAAAGAGCTGGAGAAGCGTCTTGATGATGCTCATGTAACAGCGAACAAGAATACAATTCCGAATGATCCTCGTTCACCGTTTGTAACAAGTGGTGTGAGACTTGGAACACCGGCGGTTACAACACGTGGAATGAAGGAAGATGATATGGATAAGATCGCAGAGATTATTGCAATGGTAATCGAAAGTGAAGAGAATGTAGAGAAAGCAAAAGCAATGGTTGCTGAGCTGACTGCAAAATATCCACTTTGTTAATAAAATAATTATATCCGGCAAAACTGCATTTCGCGTGTAAGCGTAATGTAGATTGCCGGGGTGTGCAACAAAAAAAGAGCTTAAAAAAGCTCTTTTTTGTTAATCGAATTTCTGTATTACTTTTAAAAATTAAATACGGTCTATTTATTAATTAAAAGGTACATAAAGTCTTGATTAAAGTTTCACTACGTTAACAGCCTGAGGTCCTTTAGCGCCTTCTGTTACTTCGAACTCAACAGCCTGGCCCTCTTCGAGAGATTTGAATCCATCCATTACAAGTCCTGAATAATGAACAAAAATGTCATTGCCTTCAGCGTCAGAGATAAATCCGTAACCCTTCTGGTTATTAAACCATTTTACTGTACCTGTCATTGTGTTGCCCTCCATTAAAAGAATATAAGTTGTTAAATCATCACAGTTTACAATGCGCTGAAAACTGTAATATTGTGTCAGTATAAATTCATATTGACACTTTGTCTATTGTAGCATGTTTAACAAAGAAAGTCAAATATAATCTTTTTTGATTTGTAGAAAAATGACAAAAACATGTGAAGTGACGTAAAATCGATTTCAACAATTTGTAAATACCATTTAGCATATCGGATTTATAAGATTGGTAAAAAATAGAAGTGCGAGGAAAGATTATTTTACGAATGGATTGGAAAAATAAAGGATGTCGATTGAAAAAAGAATTGAAGTATTATATAATTTAACCAATGTCTATGAAATATTTTATTTCAAGGAGGATTTGTGTATATGATAACGATTGAAGGAAAAAGCGTATTTGGTGGAGTATCCATTGGAAAGCTGATGTTCTATAAGAGAAACGAAAAGGTGATCAGAAGAACACATGTAGATGATGTGGATGCAGAATGGAAGAGATTCGAAGAGGCTAAGAATACAGCAATCGACCAGCTGAAAGTTCTCTACGACAAAGCCATTGAAGATGTAGGTGAGGCCAACGCCATGATCTTTGAGATTCACCAGATGATGCTTGATGATCTGGATTATCTGGAATCTATTGAAGGAATTATCCGTACACAAAGTGTAAATGCAGAGTATGCTGTTTCAACAACAGCTGATAACTTTGCACAGATGTTTGCATCTATGGATGATGCATATATGCAGGGACGTGCAGCAGACGTGAAGGACGTTTCCGAGCGTGTACTTGATATTCTCTGCGGAGTGAGCAACGGAACACGTGAGATGACAGAACCTTGTATTGTTGCTGCGGATGATCTCGCACCAAGTGAGACAGTACAGCTTGACAAAGAGAAGGTACTTGGATTTGCTACAATGTATGGTTCTTCTAACTCTCATACAGCGATCCTTGCAAGAACAATGAATATTCCGGCTGTAATCGGAATGGGAGAAGCTCTTAATCCGAAATATGACGGAGAGATGGCTATCATTGATGGATTTACAGGAACACTCTATGTGGATCCGGATGAAGAGACACTTACAAAGATGCAGGAGAAGCGTGCGAAAGACCTTGAGCAGAAAGAACTTCTGAATCAGCTTAAAGGAAAAGAGAATGTGACAAAGAGCGGACAGAAGATCAATGTCTATGCGAACATTGGTAACGTATCTGATCTTGGTGCAGTACTTAAGAATGATGCAGGCGGAGTAGGTCTGTTCAGAAGTGAGTTCCTTTATCTTGAGAACAGTACTTATCCGACAGAAGAACAGCAGTTTGCAGCTTATAGACAGGTTGTAGAAAGCATGGCAGGAAAGAAAGTGATTATTCGTACACTTGATATCGGAGCAGACAAGCAGGTTGATTATTTCAATCTTGCAAAAGAAGAGAACCCGGCACTTGGATACAGAGCAATCCGTATCTGCCTGACAAGACCAGAGATCTTCAAGACTCAGCTTCGTGCACTTTACCGTGCATCCGTATATGGAAATCTTTCCATCATGTTCCCAATGATTATTTCTGTAAAAGAAGTTCGTAAGATCAAAGAGATCATCGAAGAAGTGAAGGCAGAGTTGAGAGAAGAAGGACTTCCATTTAAGGAAGACGTAGAACTTGGTATTATGATCGAGACACCGGCATCAGTTATGATGAGCCGCGAACTTGCGAAAGAAGTTGATTTCTTCAGTGTTGGAACAAATGACCTGACACAGTATACACTGGCAATTGACCGTCAGAACCTTGCGCTTGATGAGTTCTATGATCCACATCATCCGGCAGTGCTTGCTATGATCAAGATGGCAGCAGATAATGCACACGCAGAAGGAAAATGGATCGGAATCTGTGGAGAACTTGGAGCGGACCTTGAACTGACAGAAGAGTTCCTGAAGATGGGACTAGACGAGCTGTCTGTATCTCCGGCGATGGTACTGCCGCTGAGAAAGAAGATTCGCGAGTGTGAGTAATTTGTGTTTTTGAGGGGATTCATATGGGGAATGAGCACTTTATAGAATGGTCGCAAGACCAGTCCTGCTATTACCACGAGCACCGGCTCGCTCTACCTCATCTCTTTGAAAGTATGTAACGTAAGAGCCAGAACAGTTACCGTGTGTGGTGCCTGTCTGGCTCTTACTAACATACTGAACAAAGTGTATTCGGAACGCTCCTGCCTTACATGTGCTCGTGGCAACAGCAGGACTGTCCTTGCTTACATATTCCAAATGGGATATTTAATTCCAATCAGACAAATCCAGAAAACAAATCACAGAATCTGTAGATAAACGTAAACGGATGTTTTATCGACTAAGATAATCGTCCCCCTTTTACGCACGTACTAAGTTTGTATTTTGTTTTCTGGATTCGTTCCACTTGGAACAGGTACTACTCATTTGAAAAACCGAGTGAGGGAGCCATTGTATTGTTGAGGACACATTTAAGGCAGGAGCGTTCCGAATACACTTTGCAGAATCTGTTAGAAAAAGCCAGACACGAATCACACACGGTGAGTGCTCTGGCTTTTTCGTTACAGATTGTCAAAGGGATGAGGTAAAGCGGGCCGGTGTCCGATGCAATACAATGGCTCCCTCACGTCTGTTTTTATTAAAAAGTACTTATTTGAGTGATAATGAATCCAAGTTCAACAAATTACAACATCCCTATAAAACGATGGAATGCCTCCAGTCCTTTTTCATTACACTTATAAACTCCGGCATCTTCGAGTACTTCGCAGAATACTTTTCCGACTTCCTGCTGAAGGATCTCTTCAACATTCTCCTCTGTGATGGATGTGTAATTCGGAAGGAATTCATCTACCCAGTCAGCGTGTTTTGCAATCTGTTCATTGCTGCGGATATCTTTTCCTGTCAAGATGTAATCTTTCAGAAGTTCCATCTCTCCTTTTAATCTTGCAGGGAGAACAGCAAGTCCCATTACTTCGATAAGACCGATGTTTTCTTTCTTAATATGGTGCAGTTTAGCATGTGGATGGTAGACACCAAGCGGATGTTCTTCTGTGGTGATATTATTTCTCAATGTCAGGTCGAGTTCGTAGAGATCTCCACGCTTTCTTGCAATCGGTGTGATCGTGTTGTGCGGTGTACCGTCTGTCTCAGCGAAGATGAAAGCATCTTCATCTGTATAAGATCTCCATGCATTTAAAATGTGTTCAGCCAGATCAATCAGAGGTTTTACTTCTTTGCTCTGAAGACGGATAACAGACAGAGGCCATTTTACGATACCGGCAGTTACATCTTCGTAACCTTTCACAGTGAAGTGTTCAATGATCGGAGCTTTAGCCATTGCGAAAGTATAATTTCCACCCTGGAAATGATCGTGGCTTAAGATAGAACCGCCAACGATCGGAAGGTCTGCATTGGATCCCAGGAAGTAGTGTGGGAAAAGTTTGATGAAATCAAAAAGCTTTTCGAAAGCGTTGCGGTCGATCTTCATTGGAACATGCTGTCCGTTGAATACGATGCAGTGCTCGTTATAGTATACATAAGGGGAGTACTGGAATCCCCAAGGGTTATCCTGAATTGTGATCGGGATGATTCTGTGGTTCTCACGAGCCGGATGATCAAGGCGTCCTGCATATCCTTCGTTTTCCATACAGAGCTGACATTTTGGATAGGAAGAGGATTTTGCTTTTCCTGCTGCTGCAATCGCTTTTGGATCTTTCTCTGGTTTGGAAAGATTGATTGTAATGTCAAGAGTGCCGTATTTTGTGTCAACCGTCCATTTGCGATCCTTAGCAATACGGTATCTGCGGATATAATCACTGTCCTGGCTTAATTTGTAATAATAATCAGTAGCTGTCTCCGGAGAAACTTTATATTTTTCCCAGAAAGTCTGCTGGATCTGTGATGGGCGTGGCATCAGGGTATTCATCAGTTTTGTGTCAAATAAATCACGGTAGCCGATGCTGTTTTCAATGATTCCGCGTTCTGCGGCGATATCTAAAAGTTCTGCAAGAATGTCTTCCAGAACAAGATTGTTCAGATCACAGTCAACATCTTCATAGTTATCTTCGTGGAACAGATCCAGAAGAAGATTCGTTGTATAAATTCTTTCGGATTCCGGAGTGATTCCGGTATTGATTCCGTACTGTACTAATTTTTTGATCGCATCATAAAGCATATGTCAAGGACCTCCTTAAATTAGGGAATGCCAATGGCATTCCTATAACAAAATATACGTTATTTCATATCTGATCTCAGTAGAGATGAGTATTAGTCGAGACGAGAAGCACCGTCTCCGATATCTACTGTGTAGAACTCGGCTTCATGTCCTACTTTTTCAAGATATGTTTTTCCGATTGTTTCGATAAATGTATCTACGGATTCATTTTTTACGATGCTGACTGTGCAACCGCCAAATCCGCCGCCTGTGATACGGGAACCAAGAACACCAGGAATCTTCCATGCAAGGTCTACAAGGATATCAATCTCTTCACAGGATACATCATAATCATCACGCAGTGAAATGTGAGACTGATTCATTAATTTTCCGAAACTTTCAATGTCTCCGGCTTTCAGTGCTGTAACAGCATCGATTGTACGCTGGTTTTCGTATACAGCATGTTTTGCACGCTGTAACTGGATCTCATCTTTGATCAAGGATTTGTGTGCCTCGAATTCTTCAGGAGTAAGATCGCCAAGTGCCTGAATGTCAAGTTCGCTCTGAAGTGCTTTCAGTGCAGCAGCACATTCGTTTCTTCTGTCATTATAAGCAGAATCAACAAGACTATGCTTTACTTTACTGTTTGTGATCACAATCTTGGCACCATCAAGAACACAAGGTGCATATTCGTAGCTTAAATCACTTGTGTCAAGGAAAATTGCGTGGTCTTTTTTACCCATGGCAACAGCAAACTGATCCATGATACCACAGTTGCATCCATTGAAGTTATTCTCAGAATACTGGCCGATCAGTGCAAGATCTGTCATGGAAAGATCTTTGATCTCGAACAGGTCTGTCAGGATCACACCAGTGAGAACTTCAAGGGAAGCAGAAGAGGAAAGTCCAGAACCGTTCGGGATATTTCCCCAGATTACCATATCAAAACCACTTGTGATTGTATGTCCTTTTTCTTTGAATGCCCAGACTACACCAAGCGGATAGTTTGCCCAGTTGTATTCTTTTTTATTTGTCAGATCATCGAGAGATGCTTCTACAACATCAAAGGAGTCCAGATTCATGGAATAAAAATGGATCTTGTTATCCTCTCTTTTGCGTGCGGCACCGTAAGTACCAAGTGTCAGTGCACATGGAAATACATGTCCACCGTTATAATCTGTGTGTTCACCAATCAGATTCACGCGTCCAGGAGAAAAGTAAAAACGAGCTCCTTCGGAATCACCAAAAAGTTCTGCAAACATATCAAACAATTTTTTCTTCATCATTATTTACCTCCATTTAAAGTAATTGTATCGATCTGATTTATTTATATTTATTATAGCGTTAACGAGTGGAAACGTCTATAAAAAATACGTGCTGTGGTATGTAATAATGTTGCATTAAAAAGACGAGGTGTTATAATAATGATGATGAGGATTGCGGGAATTGCATAGCAATGGAGCAATCCGGTTACATCAGTGAGTGGCAAAATTTTCTTTTGGCACTCACATCATAGATCACAGGATACGGGAAAGGAGCCGGAAGATGGCAGAGACTTACAAACATTCGTATAAGTCAGGAGAAATTCTGATGACTTCGCTGTCTGTATATAACACGGGATATCAAAGGTGTGAAGCAGGATATCAGTGGGGCCCCGGAGTCAGGGATCATTATTGTATCCATCATATTTTGTCAGGAGCAGGATACTATACAGTTGGAGAAAAGACATGGAAATTAGAAGCCGGAGATACTTTTATCTTATATCCGGGCGTGGAAGTAAAGTATTATGCCGATCAGCAGGAACCATGGGAATATGCCTGGGCAGGATTCATGGGGACGGATGCGGCATCGATCATTCGAAATACAGGGTTTTTGAAAGAACGTCCTTTTTTAAAAAGAGGAAATGTGCCGGATGACCAGATTCGGAATGGATTGGAACAGATTTATAATGCAAAGGGCAATGGGTATGAAGAAGCGGTTGCCATGACAGGAGCACTTTACAGTCTTCTGTCAGTCTTTATGCACTATCATGAAGGGGAAGATCAGGAAAGAGATGCAAAGCTTTTGTATGTAGAAAAGGCAGAAAACTATATAGAAACCAATTATTCTTATCCCGTGACGGTGGAAGATATTGCAGACTATGTAGGAATCAGCAGAAGTCATCTGTTCCGCTCTTTTCAGACCTATATGAATTGTTCGCCAAAAGAATATCTGACAGAATACAGAATCCAGCAGGCTTGCCGTCTGTTGAAAGAGACGGGGCTGTCGGTTTCGGCGATTGCATATTCTGTCGGTTTTGAGAATAATCTTTATTTTTCGAAGGCATTCCGGAAAGTGAAGAAGACAAGTCCGACGGAATACAGAGAAAAGCATAGAAAAAAGAAGGAATGATGCCGAGGTGCAGGACATAAGAATAGAGTAAGAATGTCAAAGGCGGGAAGCTGTCATGATGTCTGGAAAAAGATGGGGTTATGTAGTACAGTTTTTCTGTCTTCTGGTGTTTTTGGGTATGTCCCCATTTCTGATAAAGATGGATGGGAGAAAAACAATGAGTGTTTCATCTGATTCAGTGCGAAGTCAGAATGTATCAGATGAGGTAAAACCGGTTGTTGCGCTTACATTTGATGACGGGCCAAATGCATCCTCGACCCCGATTCTACTGGATGGATTGAAGGAACGTAAAGTGCGGGCAACCTTTTTCCTGATCGGCGAAAATGTAGAAAAAGACGAGAATGAAAAAATTGTGAAAAGAATGTATGAGGAAGGTCATTTGATCGGAAATCATACTTATACGCATTGCAATCTGTCAAAGCTGGAAACGGGAGAAGCAAAGAAAGAATTGGAACAGACAGATACAGTGATTGAAAAGATAACGGGAAAACAACCAGTGTTCGTAAGAGCGCCTTACGGGGAACTCCCGGTGGACAGCGAACAAGATCTGAACAGAATATATATCGGATGGACGGTGGATCCGCTGGACTGGATGACCGAAGATACAGGGGCGGTTGTAAAAACAGTTGTGGAAGAGATAAATCCGGGAGATGTTATTTTATTACATGATTGTTATCCTTCTTCTGTGCAGGCAGCTATACGGATTGTAGATCTGCTGCAGGGAAAAGGCTATGAGTTTGTGACAGTGGATCATCTGATCATGGATTGAAGATGTGAATATAAGATTGAAAACAGGAGAGAAAGATGGATTTATTTGATTATATGAGAGAGACAAATAAAGAGAAGGAATCCCCGCTTGCATCCAGGATGCGTCCGGTGACACTGGATGAAGTAGTGGGACAGAAGCATATCATAGGAAAAGATAAATTGCTTTACCGGGCAATTAAGGCAGATAAACTGAGTTCTTTGATTTTTTACGGACCTCCGGGAACAGGAAAGACAACACTGGCAAAGGTGATCGCACATACAACCAGTGCAGAGTTCAAACAGATCAATGCGACAGTTGCCGGAAAGAAAGATATGGAAGAAGTAGTGAAAGAAGCAAAAGATCTGCAGGGAATGTATGGAAAAAAGACGATTCTTTTTATTGATGAGATTCATCGCTTTAATAAAGGGCAGCAGGATTATCTGCTTCCATTTGTGGAAGATGGAACGTTGATCCTGATTGGCGCAACAACGGAGAATCCTTATTTTGAGGTAAATGGAGCTTTGATTTCGAGATCAAGTATTTTTGAATTGCGTCCATTGGAGAAGACAGATATCAAGGAACTGCTTCTCCGTGCAGTGAATGATACTGAGAAAGGTCTTGGAAGCTTTCATGCAGTGATAGAAGATGATGCACTTGAATTTTTGGCAGATGTGTCAGGTGGAGATGCAAGAAACGCACTGAATGCGATTGAACTGGGTGTACTGACAACGGACAGAAGCGAAGATGGACAAATTCATATCACTCTGGATGTTGCGTCAGAATGCATCCAGAAACGAGTGGTGAATTATGACAAAAAAGGAGATAACCATTACGATATTATCTCTGCATTTATTAAGAGCATGCGCGGCTCAGATCCGGATGCAGCGGTCTTTTATCTTGCAAAGATGTTGTATGCAGGAGAAGATGTGAAGTTTATAGCGAGAAGAATTATGATCTGTGCATCTGAAGATGTTGGAAATGCGGATCCGATGGCACTTACTGTTGCGGTTGCGGCTGCACAGGCAGTTGAGCGGATCGGAATGCCGGAATCTCAGATTATTCTTTCGCAGGCGGTGACTTATGTGGCATCTGCGCCAAAGAGCAATTCTGCCGTTAATGCAATATTTGCAGCGAATGATGCAGTACGGAACAATAAAACAACGGTTCCGACACACCTTCAGGATGCACATTATAAAGGTGCACAGAAATTAGGACACGGAATAGGATATAAGTACGCACATGATTATCCGAATCATTATGTGGATCAGCAGTATCTTCCGGATGAAATAAAAGACGCCAGGTTCTATGAACCCGGCGACCTTGGTTATGAGAAACAGATCAAGGAGCGTTTACAGAAGCTGCGAGAGCAGTAAAGCGTAAATCTCCTGATTCTTTCGATTCCAGTTATTTACAATGGCTTCTGCCTCAGTCTGAGTTGGCACAGTGAGTGTCATATCAATGAGGTGGGAGCCATTTTCTAAAATCTGGCATTTTACTTCATATTCATGGTTTGTATTTAGATAGTAATCTGATTTAACAGAAACCTCTTCTTTCAGATCATATTTTTTCTCATTGATAAAATTATCAATTTCCTGACGAATCTCAGGAGAAATTTTATTTCTGAAATAGTTGATCGTAGCAGCCCCTTCTTCTGTAAGATTATAAAGCGTACGATTATGTGTCAGCTCAATTTTCAGAAGCCCGGAATCTGTTAATTCTGCAAGTGCAGACTGAAGACGGAAATAAGTTGTATACCCTTTATCCAGAATGAATTCTGATATCTGGGAAGTTGTAAGCGGAAAATCGACTCTATCCAACATGTACAACACGATCAGTTTATATAATGTAAATGTTTCAGCCATAATACTCCTTTCCCTGGTACAAGTCATGATCTTTCATATATTTGTGGATCTGATTTAAAACAGTTCGTTTTGCGCCTGTCCACAGAGGTGCAATCAAGAGATCCTTCGGTCCGTCACCGGTCAGTCGGTGAATGACGATTTCCGGACGTAAATGCTGGACACATTCAGTGAGCAGACGGATGTATTCGTCCGCATCCGGGATATGGAAAGCAGGACCGGTATAGGCAGGATCTGAAAGACTTTTCTGATACTCAACTGCAAGATCAGTTCCTTTCAAAATGTGGAGAAGCTGTAACTTGATTCCGTCAATATTTGAATGATTCAGATAATCGATTGTCTCAAGCATCATTTCGTGAGTCTCTCCGGGCAGAAATAAAATGACATGTACGATAACAGTCAGATTCCGGCGTTTCAGTTCATGCACAGCAGTATCAAATACCTCTAAAGGATAGCCTCTGCGAATGTATCTGGCGGATTCTGGGTGAATGGTTTGAAGACCAAGTTCAACCCAGACAGGCTTGATCTGATTCAATTCATCTAAAAGTTCCAGAACATCAGAATCTAAACAGTCAGGGCGGGTTGCGATTGCAAGTACTTTCACATCGGGGTCCTCAATTGCTTCTGTAAAAACTTTCCGCAAATATTCTATGGGGGCATAGGTACTCGTAAAGGCCTGGAAATATGCGATATAAGCATGCACCGGACGCTTTCTGGCAAGAATGGCTTTCCCTTCTGCAAGCTGTTCTGTAATTGTTTTGCAGGCAGAACCGGCAAAATCTCCAGAACCCATACCACTGCAGAAAATACAGCCACCATATCCGATCTTACCATCACGGTTCGGACAAGTCATACCACCGTTCAATGCAATGCGATATACTTTCTCTCCAAACTGGGATTTCAATGCATAGTCAAGAGAGTGGTAGCGCTTCTCTCCCCACATATTAGATTAAATCCTTAATTGCTTTGCTTACTGTGTCTGCTACACGAGGATCAAAGGCTTCCGGAAGAATGTTGTTTTCATTCAATTCTTCTTCCGGAACAAGACCTGCGATTGCATTGGCAGCGGCAAGTTTCATTTCTTCTGTAATCTGTGTGGCACGTCCTTCTAATGCACCTTTGAAAATACCAGGGAATGCAACGACATTGTTTACCTGGTTCGGGAAGTCAGAACGTCCTGTTCCGACAACTTTGGCACCTGCTTCTTTTGCAAGGTCAGGCATGATCTCCGGTACAGGGTTTGCCATGGCGAACAGAATCGCATCCTTATTCATGGAAGCAACCATCTCTTTAGAAACAATATTCGGAGCAGAAACACCAACGAAAATATCAGCACCTTTTAATGCATCGGCAAGTGTTCCTGTGCGTTCTTCCAGATTTGTAACTTCAGTCATCTGCTGCTGCATCCAGTTCAGGTTCGGTGAGTTCTTGGAAATGATTCCGTTGATGTCACACATTGTAATATGAGGGAAACCATAAGTGAGAAGCAGCTTTGTGATAGCAACTCCGGCAGATCCGGCTCCATTCACTACAACACGGCAATCTTCCTTTTTCTTTCCAGTTACTTTCAGGGCATTGATGATTCCAGCGAGGACAACGATAGCTGTTCCGTGCTGGTCATCATGGAAAACCGGAATGTTCAGAAGTTCTTTCAGGCGTGTTTCGATTTCGAAACAGCGTGGAGCTGAAATGTCTTCCAGGTTGATTCCACCGAAAGCCGGTGCGATGTTGACTACAGATTTAATGATCTCTTCTGTGTCCTGTGTATCCAAACAGATCGGAACTGCATTGACACCACCGAATTCCTTGAACAGAACCGCTTTTCCCTCCATAACCGGCATAGCAGCAAGTGCACCGATGTTTCCAAGACCAAGAACAGCGCTTCCGTCAGATACAACAGCAACTGTATTGGCTTTCATAGTGTATTTATATGCGGCTTCAGGATCCTGTGCGATCACCTTACAAGGTTCAGCAACACCCGGAGTATAAGCGATGGCAAGATCTTCTCTTGAGTTGACATGCGCCTTTGCGGTTGTCTCTATCTTACCATTCCATTCTTCATGCATTTTTAAAGCTTTTTCATTGTTTGTCATGATTTTATACCTCTCTGATTTGATTGAATTAATGATACCACTGAAAAAGGAAACACGCAAGTACAGGAAAACAGAGAAAAGTTCAAAAAGTTCTTTCTTTTTAGAAAAATATACTGTATAATAACACCATATTTAAAGCAAATTTCCATTAAAGTCGAATCAGACTTGTATTCCCGAAGTATGAATGAATAATCCAGTATGTGAAAAGGGCACATGTGAAGTGGATTGACAGAACAAATTTACCTGAAAAGAAAGGAAAAGAATATGACACGAGAAAAATATGAATCATTGCCGCTGGCAACATTGAAAGAACTTGCAAAAGCAAGAAAGATGAGAGGTGTTTCTACATTAAAGAAAGGCGATCTGATCGATGCAATGCTTGAGCTGGATGAGCAGGAAGAGCAGAAAGAGGCAGCAGAAGAAGCGAGAGAAGAAGTAAAAGAAGAGAAAAAAGAAGAGACAGATATTGAACAGCTGGACAGTGGTTTTACAGCAAACGGAATCCTTGAGGTGCTTCAGGATGGATATGGATTCATTCGTTCTGACAATTATCTTCCGGGAGATGGAGATGTCTATGTTGCTCCTTCCCAGATTCGCAGATTCGGACTTAAAACAGGCGATATCCTGACAGGAAATACAAGAGTTAAGACGCAGGGAGAAAAGTTCAGTGCACTTCTTTATGTGTCTACGATCAATGGACTGCGCCCGGCAGAGGCAATGAAGAGAAAGAACTTTGAAGACCTGACTCCGATTTTCCCGAATCAGAGAATCCGTCTGGAGAATCCGGGCTGTACAACAGCAATGCGTATTGTTGATCTTGTTTCCCCTATTGGAAAGGGACAGAGAGGTATGATCGTATCTCCACCGAAAGCAGGAAAAACTACATTATTAAAAGAAGTTGCATTATCTGTACAGAAGACAGAACCGAATATGCATCTTCTGATTCTGTTGATCGATGAACGTCCGGAAGAGGTAACTGATATTCGTGAGGCAATTGAAGGTCCAAATGTAGAGGTGATTCATTCTACATTTGATGAACTTCCGGAGCATCACAAACGAGTATCAGAAATGGTTATCTCAAGAGCAAAACGTCTGGTAGAGCATGGAAAAGACGTTATGATTCTCCTTGACAGCATCACAAGACTTTCAAGAGCATATAACCTGATCGTTCCACCATCAGGAAGAACACTTTCCGGAGGTCTTGATCCGGCAGCACTTTACAGTCCAAAGCGTTTCTTCGGAGCAGCAAGAAATATGAGAGAAGGTGGAAGCCTTACGATTCTTGCAACAGCACTGGTTGATACAGGAAGCAAGATGGATGATGTTGTTTATGAAGAATTTAAGGGGACAGGTAACATGGAACTGATGCTTGACAGAAAGCTTCAGGAGAAAAGAGTGTTCCCGGCAATTGATATTCCAAAATCAGGAACAAGAAGAGAAGATCTTCTTCTTACAAAGGAAGAACAGGATGCAGTTTATATTATGAGAAAAGCAATGAACGGCATGAAATCAGAAGAGGCAGTGGACAATCTTTTGAATATGTTTTCCCGTACAAAAACAAACGAAGAGCTTGTTCAGCAGATCATCCGTCAGAAATTTATTTAAAAAGGTGTTGCATTATTAAAAAATGTGTGATACAATTAGAAAGCTGTTTAGAGAAAATAATAAGTAATTTAAAAATAGAGAGGTGAAAATCATGCGCGAAGGTATCCATCCTAATTATTATCAGGCAACTGTAACCTGCAACTGTGGAAACACATTTGTTACAGGATCTACAAAGGAGAACATCCACGTAGAAATCTGTTCTAAGTGTCATCCATTCTACACAGGTCAGCAGAAAGCAACACAGGCTCGTGGCCGTGTTGATAAGTTCAATAAGAAATACGGTATTAAATAAGAAATACGAAGTGATGAGGGCTGAGGTGGAAATCTCAGTCCTCTTTGTGTTTAGGAGAAATATATGAAATCATCGAATATAGGCGGCCAGGCAGTGCTGGAAGGCATTATGATGAAGAATCGGGAAACATATTCCGTTGCCGTCCGGAAACCAGATGGAGAGATTGAAGTTGATATTCAGGAATACAAAGGAGTTCTCCCATGGAAGGCACCGCAAAAGATTCCTTTCATTCGGGGGATTTTTAATTTTGTGGATTCTCTTGTGCTGGGAATGAAGACATTGACTTATTCTGCAAGTTTTTTTGAAGACGAGGAAGAAGAAATTCTTACAGAAGATGAGGCAAGAAAGCAGGAGAAGAAGGAAAAACTGATCATGAATCTGACAGTTGTGGTTTCTGTCTTGATTGCGGTTGGTATTTTTATGGTTCTTCCGTATTATCTGAGTAGTATTATAGAAAAGCATACCTCTTCACATCTTGTAATGACTGTTTTAGAAGGTGTGATCCGCGTTGCTATTTTCCTAATCTATATTGTTCTGATTTCCAGAACAAAGGATATTAAGAGAACATTTATGTATCACGGGGCAGAGCATAAATGTATTAATTGCATCGAACATGGATTGGAATTAAATGTAGAAAATGTACGGAAGAGTTCCAAACAACATAAGAGATGTGGAACGAGCTTTCTTTTCTTTGTCATGATCGTAAGCATTATTGTCTGCTTTTTTATTACGGCAAAGTCCCAGATTGTGAGAGTACTTCTTCGGATCGCCCTGCTTCCGTTGATTGCAGGAATCTCTTATGAATTGATTCGTCTGGCAGGAAACAGTGATCATCCGGTAATCAATGTACTCAGTAAACCGGGACTCTGGGTTCAGAATCTGACAACAAAGGAACCGGATGACAGTATGATTGAGGTTGGAATCAAAGCAGTGGAAGCAGTGTTTGACTGGAAGACATGGCAGGAGGAGAACCTGAAGCAATGAGAACAGAATCAGACAAGAGGACAGGGTATAAAACAGATTGCAGCGATTCAATAAGTTTGAAAAATGCATATAAAGAAGGAAAAGAAATTCTTGCGAAAGCAGGAATTACAGAGGCAGATCTGGATGCGTGGTATCTGTTGGAATTTGTGACAGGGATTACGAAAGCTCGCTATTATATGGATCCGGATCAGAGCATGGATCCGGAAGCATGGAAAAAATATAAAGAATATCTTGAAAAAAGAAGAAATCATATTCCATTGCAGCATATTACAGGAAGTCAGGAATTTATGGGGCTTGAATTTCTGGTGAATGAACATGTGCTGATTCCAAGACAAGATACAGAGGTGCTTGTGGAAGAGGCACTGGAGATGATGAAACAAGAGATATTCAGATCAAAAGGTTGTTTGCAACTGTTGGATATGTGTACCGGGTCAGGATGTATTCTTCTGAGCGTAATGCATTATGCAGAACAAGAGGGTATATTTATAGAAGGAACAGGTGTTGACTTTTCGGAGCAGGCTCTTATGGTAGCGCAGAAAAATGAAAAACATTTGAGAAGCACGAAAAAGGATGAGAATGGAAAAGTGAACTGGATTTTGAGTGATCTTTTTGAAAATGTCAGTGAAACCTATGATATGATCTTATCAAACCCACCTTACATCAGAACAGCAGAAATTGAGAAGCTTCAAGACGAAGTGAAACTTCACGATCCATTCAGTGCATTGGATGGGAAAGAAGACGGATTGTATTTCTACCGGAAGATTGTTACTGATGCAAAACAATTCCTGAAAACAGGAGGGATACTTGCTTTCGAGATTGGATATGACCAGGGCAAAGAAGTTTCTGATCTTATGAAAAAAGCAGGATATGACAAGGTGTTCGTAAAAAAGGACCTGGCAGGACTTGACCGCATCGTCTGTGGCGTGTACTATTAAAAAGATAAAGAAGATAAAAAATAGAAGAGGATATAGAACTATGTTTGACAGATTAGAGGATTTGGTAATTCGTTACCAGGAAGTAATGGGTGAACTTCAGGAGCCGGATGTGGCAAATGATCCGGAACGTTTCCGTAAGCTGATGAAAGAGCAGAGTGATCTTGCACCAATCGTTGAAGCTTATCAGGAATATAAGAACTGTAAGCAGAATGTAGAAGAGAGTCTGATGATCCTGGAAGAAGAATCAGATGAAGAGATGCGTGAGCTTGCAAAAGAAGAGTTGAATGAATCTAAAGCCAGAATTGAAGAATTGGAGCAGGAACTTAAGATTCTTCTTCTTCCGAAGGATCCGAATGATGATAAGAACGTTATCGTTGAGATCCGTGCCGGTGCAGGTGGAGATGAGGCTGCACTTTTTGCGGCAGAAATTTATCGTATGTATGTGCATTATGCAGACAGCCGTAGATGGAAGACAGAGATGATCTCTCTGAATGAGAATGGAATCGGCGGATTTAAAGAGTGTGTATTCATGATCACAGGACAGGGAGCATATTCCCGTATGAAGTACGAAAGTGGAGTACATCGTGTACAGCGTGTGCCGGAGACAGAAAGTGGCGGAAGAATTCATACTTCAACAATTACTGTAGCCGTAATGCCTGAGGCAGAAGAAGTTGATGTTGTAATCGATGAGAAGGATATCCGTATCGATGTAATGCGTGCATCAGGAAATGGTGGACAGTGTGTCAATACAACGGACTCTGCGGTACGACTGACTCATTACCCGACCGGAATCGTGATCTACAGCCAGACAGAGAAATCACAGCTGCAGAATAAAGAGAAGGCATTCCGACTGCTTCGTTCCAAACTGTATGACCTGGAGCTTGAGAAGAAACAGGCTTCTGAGGCAGCAGAGAGAAGAAGTCAGATTGGTACAGGAGATCGTTCTGAGAAGATCAGAACTTATAATTTTCCACAGGGAAGAGTAACAGATCACAGAATCAAGCTGACACTTCATAAACTGGATAGCATTCTGAATGGTGATTTGGATGAAGTGATCGACAGCCTGATTGCAGCGGATCAGACAGCGAAGCTTGCAAAGATGGAGGAGTAGTACAAGGATGATACCGGAATTCAAACGACCGGAACTGGAAGACAAAGAACTGATTGACTATTATTTTGCACAGGCTCCAAGCAGAAGCTGCGAGAGAACATTTGCGAATGTATATCTCTGGTCCAGACAGTATAAAGTGAAATATGCAATCCTTCATAATGCACTTGTATTTCGTGATGAAGGAGATGGGCATACTTATGCTTACCCTGTAGGAAAGCCGGAAGCCGTCAAAGCTGCACTGGAAGAATTGATGAAGATCTGCGAGGATGAAGACTGTGAATTCGGTCTTTACTGTGTGACACCGGAGAATTTTTCACAGATGGAAGAGTGGTATCCGGGACAATTCCGGATTGAATATGACAGAGATCAGGCAGATTACATCTATGAGACGGAGAAGCTTGCAACACTTGCAGGAAAGAAACTTCACGGAAAGCGAAACCATATTAATAAGTTTAAGCAGCTTTATCCGGACTGGTCTTACGAATCACTCAGTGATGAGAATGTAGAAGCGTGCTTTCAGATGGCTCTGAAGTGGAGAAATTCGAATGGATGCAATGATGATCCTGAGAAGAACGCAGAGATGTGCGTTTCGTTGAATTCCCTCCGTTTATACAAAGAACTCGGCTTTAAAGGCGGAGTGTTGAGAAATGGCGAAAAAATTGTTGCTTTTACAGTAGGGGAAGAACTGTGCAAGGATACATTTGTTGTTCATATTGAGAAAGCATTTGCAGATGTACAGGGAGCATACCCTATGATTAATCAGCAGTTTGTTGAACATGAATGTATGGATTACACTTATGTGAACAGAGAAGATGATGCCGGGGAAGAAGGACTTCGTAAGGCAAAATTATCTTATCGCCCGGCTTTTTTGGAAGAGAAAGGGTTTGTGACAAGAATAGGAGGACAGCAATGATTTCAAAAAAAATGGAAAACATGGTAGCGAACAGTTCTGCAATCCGTGCGATGTTTGAAGAGGGCAACCGTCTTGCAGCAAAATACGGAGCAGAGAATGTATTTGACTTCAGTTTGGGAAATCCGAATGTTCCTGCACCGGAAGCGGTAAAGAAAGCAATGATCGAGATCCTTTCCGAAGAGGATCCGATCGTGCTTCACGGTTATACGAACAGCAATGCAGGTTATGAGGATGTGAGACAGGCAGTTGCTGATTCCTTAAATGAACGCTTTGGAACAAACTTTGCTTCCCGCAATATTACGATGACAGTCGGAGCAGCAGGAGGTCTTAATGTGATTTTGAAATCACTGCTGAATCCAGGTGATGAAGTTGTTGTGTTTGCTCCTTATTTTGGAGAATACAGAAGCTATACGGATAATTATGACGGTGTGATTGTGGAGATATCTCCAGATACAGAGACATTCCAGCCAAAGCTTGATGAGTTTGAGAAAAAGCTGTCGCCAAAGACAAAGGCAGTCATCGTTAATACGCCGAATAATCCGACAGGTGTTGTTTATTCCGAAGAGACGATCCAGAAGCTGGCAGCGATTCTTGAGAAGAAACAGAAAGAATTTGGAACAGAGATTTATCTGATTTCAGATGAACCATACAGAGAGCTTGTTTATGATGATAACCAGCTGCCGTTTATGCCGGCCCATGTCAAAAACTGTCTGATTGTTTACTCTTTCAGCAAATCACTTTCTCTTCCGGGAGAGCGTATTGGCTATATCGCTGTTTCACCGAAGATGGATTATTATGAAGAAGTAAAAGCCGGACTGATCACAACGAACAGAATCGGCAGCGTGAATGCCCCATCCCTGATGCAGCTTGTCATCAAAGAGTGCCTGAATGAGCGCCCTCAGATTGAAGTTTACGATCAGAACAGAAAGATGCTCTATGAGCATCTGACAGCGCTTGGCTTTGAATGTCTGAAGCCACAGGGGGCCTTTTATCTTTTTGTGAAATCACCGATTGAAGATTATGCCGCTTTTGTAGAAGAAGGCAAGAAACAGCATATTCTGATGGTGGATGCCTCAAGTTTTGGATGCCCGGGCTATGTGCGTCTGGCTTATTGTGTATCCCCTGAGATGATCAAGCGTTCTTTCCCGGCCTTTGAGAGACTGGCAGAAGCATGCAAGGCAATGAGATAGAGGAAGAGGTGACCGAGATGAAAGCATGGCAGGATAAAATTCGTTCAGTTGTACCCTATACACCGGGAGAACAGCCGAACAGACCGAATATGATCAAACTGAACACGAATGAGAATCCATACCCTCCGGCACCGGGTGTGCGGGATGTATTGGATCATTTTGATGAAGACAGATTGAGACTTTACCCAGATCCGACAGCGGGAACTCTGGTGGGCGCACTGGCAGATTATTATCATGTAGGAAAAGACCAGGTATTTACCGGTGTGGGCTCTGATGATGTGCTGGCCATTGCTTTTATGACATTTTTTAATTCAGATAAGCCGATCTTTTTCCCGGATATTACTTATTCTTTTTATCCGGTATGGGCGGATCTTTTTAAAGTGCCGTATGAGACAAAGCCACTGAAAGAGGATTTTTCCATTTGTCCGCAGGATTATTATCCGGCCAACGGCGGTGTGATTTTCCCGAATCCGAATGCACCGACAGCCCTGCATATGGATTTGGAAAAAGTCGAAGAAATTATCCGTCACAATCAGGATGTAGTTGTCATTGTGGATGAAGCGTATATTGATTTTGACGGCAGGTCTGCAAGAGAACTGGTTCATAAATACGACAACCTGCTGGTTGTACAGACATTTTCAAAATCCCGCTCCATGGCAGGTATGCGAATCGGCTATGCATTTGGTAATAAGGATTTAATCAAGGCCTTAAACGATGTGAAGTTTTCATTTAACTCTTATACAATGAATGCACCGACACTGGCATACGGTGTGGCGGCAGTGGAAGATGATGCTTATTTTAAAGAATGTGTGGGAAAAATTAAAAATACAAGAGAAGAAGCGAAAAAGCAGCTTATGGCACTTGGTTTTACTTTCCCCGATTCTACGGCAAACTTTATTTTTGCGACACATCAGCGCGTACCGGCAAAGACGATTTTTGAAGAATTAAAGAAAAGAAATATTTATGTGCGCTATTTTAACAAGCCGCGGATTGACAATTATTTAAGAATTTCCATCGGAACCGATGCGCAGATGCAGGCACTGTATGCCGCATTAAAAGAAATCGTAAATGCATAGGGCAGAGGGAAAAAGAACGGAGTAAGAAATGGCAGTCCCATTTGAAAACAGAAATTTTCAGAAAGAACTGGAAAAAAAGTTACAGGAATTACAGCAACAGGACGTAAAACATCTTTTACTGCACAGCTGTTGTGCACCGTGCAGCAGTTATGTGATTGAATATCTTTCACGATATTTTCAGATTACGGTGTTTTATTACAATCCGAATATCTCTGCGGAGGAAGAATATCGCAAGCGTGTTCTCGAACAGCAGCGTTTTATCAAAGAATTTCCGGCAAAGTATCCGGTTGATTTTGTTGAAGGTGATTATGAGCCAAGGGTCTTTTTTGATACGGTGAAAGGATACGAACAGTGTAAGGAGGGCGGCGAGCGGTGCTTTTTGTGCTATGAGCTGCGTCTAAAAAAGACGGCGCAGCTGGCGGCAGAAAAAGGATATGACTATTTTACAACCACGCTTACTATCAGTCCGTTAAAAAACAGTGTGAAACTCAATGAAATCGGACTGCGGCTCGGAGAAGAATACGGCGTGCCGTATCTGCTGTCGGACTTTAAAAAGAAAGAGGGCTATAAGCGCTCCATTGAGCTGTCAAAAGAGTATGGTCTGTACCGTCAGAATTATTGCGGATGTGCGTATTCCCGTTGATTTTTCACCGGAAAATGTTATATACTAAAGAGTAGAAAAACCGGATATTCATCATGGAAAACCGCCGGAAAACGGCAGAAATGAGGTATGATTATGGCAAAAAAATTTGCAAAGACATTAGTGGGAATCGGTGCGGCAGCAGTTGCCGGAAAAGTTGCTTACGATAAGTACAAGACCGTAAAGGAAGCTTTTACAAAAGAGGAAAATGAAAGCGTAGATGCAGAAGTTAAAAAGTACAATGCTATTTTTGAAAAGAAAGTTGTAGAAGTAGAAGATGAAGAATTTTCAGGCTGTGAAATCAAGACCGTCGGTGCAAAGGCAGTGCTTGATTTAGGTCTGGCAGTTTTTGAAAAAGACGTTTATATTAACTTTAACAGTACGGCAAGTACACTCACAATTATTCTGCCGGAAGGTGTGAATGTGGCATGTGATATTGAAAAGAGCATCAGCAGTGTGAAAAATCTTGTGGATAACGTCGACGAGGAAGGAATCCATACGGTATATGTCATCGGTAAGGCGGTTGGCAGCAGTATCGAGATTATTCCTGTGAACTTCTATATGGATGATGACGATGATTTTGAAGATACTGATGAAGATATTTTTGTAGATGAAGACAAACAGGAAGCTGCAGCAGAGAAAGAAGCGTTACAGCCATCAGAAGATAGCGAAGCAGACGACAAGCTGGATATTGAAGAAGTTGAATAACCAATGAAGTACAGGGATAAAATCATTGCATATTTAGATACGATAGAGCCGGGGACAGTTTTAAACCTCAACGGACTGTATGAGAAGCAGTTTTATAAGATGTCGCAGGCGGCATTCTTTAAGGCAATGGAGCGGCTGGTGACAGACGGGATTTTACTGCGTGCCGCAAAGGGCATGTATGTCAAAGCCGGCTCGCCAAAGGAAGCACAGGAAGCCGTGTTAAATTACTACTTCGGAGAGAATAACGACAATGGAATGTACATCGGGTATCATTTGTATCACAAGTATGGAATCACGGAAGAAAAAAGTGATGTTGTCGAACTCTATTCCAATAAAATGACAAAGCAGACGGCAAATATCGGCAATATTCATGTGAAAAGAACAACGATTGTATTAAACTATGAGAATACAAGAGTGGTGGAAGCACTGGAGATTTTAGAACATTTTGATGAAATCGAAGGCTTAAACAAACACAAATTTGCACGGTATGCCAGACAGTTTGCAACCGGTTATCAGGATGCGGCGGCAGTCTACGTCATTGAGAATATGAAGTATAAAAAGCGCACGGTTGCGTTTATGAAGAAGATTCTGGATATGTATAAAATGGAAAATTCACTGGGACAGTTTATCAGTTTTGCCACGCGTTACCGGCTTCCGGCAGTACAGCGGGTTGCAAAGTTATAGCCGGCATGATGGCAGCTTTGCCGTGGTATTCTGTAAAAAAATGAATTTAGGGCTTTACAACAGTAAAATATGTGTA
>ERZ827488.1908-NODE-1908-length-22462-cov-4.065114_pt1 | contig 22462 bp, 17 predicted proteins | sample MGYA00519771_ERZ827488 | MGnify/ENA primary metagenome ERZ827488 (study PRJEB31778, sample SAMEA3449323) | human gut metagenome | biome: human gut; feature: human-associated habitat; material: faeces | place: United Kingdom | collected 2010/2012 ... | reverse complement strand
AAAAAAACATTGAAAAATAAAAGAGACTATGGTATTATAAGTCTTGTGTTCAAAGGAGTTTTCATTTTATGAGAACTCTTTTTTTTCGCAATGGAAAAAAATGTAAAGAAGAAAGGAAGGCTTAAAATGGCATTGTTTACATTTAGCGGCGGTGTTCATCCGGCAGATGGTAAAGAATTTGCAAAGAATTCACCAATCACCGAATACCTGCCAAAAGGAGATGTTGTTTTACCTTTAGGTCAGCACATCGGTGCTCCTGCACAGCCAATCGTTAGCAAGGGAGACCAGGTGTTAGTAGGCCAGAAGGTGGCAGAAGCTGGAGGATTTGTATCCGCGAATATTTTCAGCTCTGTTTCAGGAACTGTAAAGGCGATCGAGCCAAGAATGACTCCAGCCGGAGCAAAAGTTAACTCTATCGTAATTGAGAATGATGGAGAATTCAAAGAGGCTGCCTTTGAGGCAAAACCTTATGATCAGATGTCTAAAGATGATGTTTTAGCAGCGATCAAAGAAGCTGGAATCGTAGGACTTGGTGGAGCCGGATTCCCAACACATGTGAAATTAGCGCCAAAAGATCCAGATGCGATCGAATATATCATCGTAAATGGAGCGGAGTGTGAACCTTATATCACAGGTGACTACCGCATCTTAATGGAGACACCAGAACTTTTAATTGAAGGATTAAATATCGTACTTGATATGTTCCCAAAAGCAAAAGGTATCATTGGTATTGAAGATAATAAAAAAGATGCAATTGCTAAAGTAGAAGCATTAGTAAAAGGTGATGCAAGAATCAGCGTTGCTACATTAAAGACAAAATACCCACAGGGTGCAGAACGTTCTTTGATTTATGCAACAACAGGAAGAAGCATCAACTCAAGCATGTTACCAGCAGATGCAGGATGCATCGTAGATAACGTAGCTACGATCGTAGCGATCAAAGAAGCTGTCAAAGATGGTAAACCATTATACGAACGTGTTGTGACAGTTACTGGAGATGCGATCAAGAATCCAAGCAACTTTAAAGTACGTACAGGAACAAACGTACAGGAACTGATCGAAGCAGCCGGTGGATTTAAGACACAGCCTGAGAAGATCATTTCTGGTGGACCTATGATGGGTATGGCAATGTTTACAACAGATGTACCAGCTGTCAAAACATTCTCATGCTTCTTAGCATTCACAAAAGATGAAGTTGCTGCGAACCAACCAAGCAATTGTATTCGTTGTGGAAGATGTGTAAGCGTCTGTCCACAGAAGCTGATGCCAGCAAAATTATCTGTATTAGCAGATCATAATCAGTTTGACGAGTTTGAGAAACTTTATGGAGCAGAATGCGTTGAGTGTGGATCTTGTTCATTTGTATGTCCAGCAAAACGTAACCTTGCACAGTCCATGAAGACAGGACGTAAACAGGTATTAGCTAACCGTAGAAAGAAATAAAGGAGAGATACATATGAGCGAAACATTATATCATGTGTCAGCCAATCCTCATGTAAGAGATAACGGCTCAACACAAAAGATTATGTTAGATGTTATCATCGCATTACTACCCGCTACAATTTTTGGTATCTATATCTTTGGAGCATCTGCGGCACTGACAGTTGCAATTTCTGTTGCTACCTGTGTTGTCGTTGAGTATATTTACCAGAAACTTATGAAACAGCCAATCACTGTAGGTGACTTAAGTGCGGCATTGACCGGACTGTTACTTGCATTAAACTTACCATCAGGAGCACCATTCTGGATGCCGATCCTTGGTGGAATCTTCGCGATCATCGTTGTAAAACAGGTGTTCGGTGGATTGGGACAGAACTTTATGAACCCAGCCCTTGGTGCAAGATGTTTCTTAATGATCTCATTTGCAGCAAGAATGACAACATTTACATATGATGGTGTGACAACAGCAACACCACTTGCTGTTATGGAACAGGGAAAAAGCGTAGATGTTATGAAATCATTCTTAGGATTCGTTCCTGGAACAATTGGTGAAACATCTGCATTATTACTGATCATCGGTGGAGTATACTTAGTATTTAAGAAAGTCATCTCTCCGATCATCCCATGTGTTTACGTTGCAGTTGTAGCAATCTTCGTACTGATCTTCGGTGGTCATGGATTTGATCTATCTTACATGGCAGCACAGATCTTCAGTGGTGGATTAATGTTAGGTGCGATCTTCATGGCAACAGACTACGTAACATCTCCAATTACAAAGAACGGAAAGATCATCTATGCGATCGTTCTTGGTATTTTAACTGGATTATTCCGTCTGTTCGGACCAATGGCAGAAGGTGTATCTTATTCAATCATCATTGCGAACTTATTAGTTCCACTGATCGAGAGAGTGACAGTACCAACTCCATTTGGAATCGTAAAAAAAGGAGGTAAGAGCAATGAATAAGAATCTCGTAATGGATTGTATCAAATTATGTGTGATCACATTAATTGCAGGACTCCTTTTAGGTATCGTATATAATGTAACAAAAGCACCGATCGCCGCACAGGAAGAAAAGACAAAACAGGAAGCTTACAAAGCCGTATTCAAAGATGCAGCGAAATTCGATACAGTAAAATTAGACCAGAAAGACGTAGCAGCTGTCTTAAAGAAAAATGATCTTGGACAGAACACGATTTCTGAAGTTGTAAAAGCAGTTGACAAAAACGGAAAAGAACTTGGATACGTATTCTCTGTAACAAACCCAGAAGGATACGGTGGAGATGTATCTTTATCTGTAGGTGTTAGAGATGATGGAACAGTCAATGGTTATGAAACATTATCCATCAGCGAAACAGCTGGTTTAGGTATGAAAGCCAAAGAACCAGAATTCAAGAGTAACTTTAAAAACAAAAAAGCAGACAAATTTGAAGTTGTAAAAGATGGATCTGGTAAGAACGATGATTCTAAAGTAGATGCCATCAGTGGTGCAACAATCACAAGCCGTGCTGTCACAAGTGCAGTTAACAGCTGTGTTGCATATTCAAAGAGCCTGAAGGGAGGTAATTAAACATGAAACCAAATCCAATGGAACGATTGATTAATGGTATCGTAAAAGAAAACCCTACCTTCGTCTTAATGTTAGGTATGTGTCCTACATTAGCAGTAACAACATCTGCGATCAACGGTGCAGGAATGGGACTTTCAACAACAGCCGTATTAATGTTTTCTAACATGATCATTTCCGCATTAAGAAATGTCATCCCTGATCGTGTACGTATTCCAGGATATATCGTAGTTATCGCATCTCTGGTAACAATCGTACAGTTCCTATTACAGGGATATGTTCCAGCAGTTAACGACGCATTAGGATTATACATCCCACTGATCGTAGTAAACTGTATCATCCTTGGACGTGCAGAATCCTTTGCAGCAAAGAATGGACCGATCAACTCCTTCTTTGACGGACTTGGAATGGGACTTGGATTTACTGTAGCCTTAACAATTTTAGGAGCATTCCGTGAATTATTAGGAGCAGGTCAGATCTTCGGAATGCAGGTAATGCCATCTGCATACGAACCAATCACAATCTTTATCCTGGCACCTGGAGCATTCTTCGTACTTGCATGCTTAGTAGCGATCCAGAATAAAGTTAAGAGCAAAAAACCTAAAAAAGCCGGAGAAGCACAGAGTGGTGGATGCGGAGATTGTTCTCACTGCGGAAACAGCGCTTGCGGTTCCAGAAGCTTTTTTGATACAACTGTAGATGACAAATAAGGAGGATTAAGATGAAAAGTTTACTGTTAATTGCCATCGGTTCAGCGCTGGTAAATAACGTCGTATTAAGCCAGTTCCTTGGTTTATGTCCTTTCCTTGGAGTTTCTAAGAAAGTTGAGACAGCAGCCGGAATGGGTGCAGCCGTTCTCTTCGTTATTACTATCGCATCAGCAGTTACAAATTTAATTTATACATTTTTATTAGTACCAACAGATTTAACATACTTAAATACGATCGTATTTATCCTGGTAATCGCAGCATTAGTACAGTTCGTAGAAATGGTATTAAAGAAATCTATGCCAGCATTATATGAATCTCTGGGAGTATTCCTTCCACTGATCACAACAAACTGTGCAGTTCTTGGTACAGCATTAACAAACGTACAGAACGACTATAGTTTCATCGCCAGCGTAGTCAATGGTATCGGTATCTCTTTAGGATTCCTAATTGCTATCGTTATCCTTGCTGGTATCCGTGAAAAGATGGAATACAACAACATCCCAGAATCTTTCAAAGGAATGCCTATCACACTGTTAACAGCAGGATTAATGGCAATCGCATTCTTCGGATTCTCAGGACTTATTTAGGAGGTAAAGAAGATGAATATATCAGCAATTTTACTTGCCATGGTTGTTGTCGGAGGAACCGGTCTGCTTATCGCAATCTTACTGGGAATTGCCTCAGAGAAATTTAAAGTTCCTGTAGACGAGAAGGAAGTAGCCATCCGTGCAGAACTTCCAGGAAATAACTGTGGTGGTTGTGGATACGCAGGTTGTGATGGACTTGCAAAAGCAATCGCAAATGGAGAAGCACCAGTGAACGGCTGTCCAGTTGGTGGAGCAGCTGCAGCTGAGAAGATCAGTGCAATCATGGGTGTAGAAGCAGGAGAATTCGTGAAGAAAGTCGCATTTGTAAAATGTGCCGGAACTTGCGAAAAAGCATCTGACAAATACCAGTACTCTGGAGTTCAGAGCTGTATTGAAGCGATGAACGTACCAGGTGCAGGACCAAAAGGATGCGAATTTGGATGTATGGGATTTGGAAGCTGTGCAGCAGTATGTCCAGAGAATGCGATCTCTATCGTGAACGGAATCGCTCACATCGATGAAGAAGCATGTGTAGGATGTGGAAAATGTGCAGAAACATGTCCAAAAGCATTGATCGACCTTGTACCAGAAAACAAGAAAACAAGAGTACAGTGCAGCTCTAAAGAATTCGGTAAAAATGTTATGTCTGTATGTAAAGCAGGATGTATCGGATGTAAAGCATGCGAAAAAGTATGTAAACTTGGAGCGATCAAAGTTGAAAACAACATCGCACAGATCGATTATGATAAATGTGTAGGTTGTGGATTATGTGCAGGTAAATGTCTAAAAGGAATCATTACAGGAAAGAAATTAGTTCCTAAGAAACCAGCACCAAAGAAAGAAGCTTAATCTTTCTTTATATCATTATAATAATAAAGAAGCAGGAGATTCGAGAGATCAGAATCTCCTGCTTTTTTCTGCTTCTATTCATGGAAAAAAAGAATACTATTATAATAGGAAGAAAAAGGATTCCTGACATGAAATTTCTCGAACTTCGGCAAAAAGATGTGATCAATTGTAATACAGGAGAATGTTTAGGCTTTGTCCTAGACCTCGAATTTGAAATCCATACGGGTAAGATCTGTTATCTGATCGTTCCCAAAACAACGAAGATGCTCATATGCGTTGGCAAGAATAAAATTTACAGAATCCCCTACAAATGCATTGTAAGGATCGGCAGAGATACGATTCTAGTCGATATCAACGAAAAAGAATGCCTGAAATAAAAGAAAAGCTTTCTTTTCTACAAAAAAAATGATATACTTCAAGCAGTAAAAACACGGAGGTACAAGAAGATGAGATGCCCATATTGTGGAAGTGAGAATTCCAGAGTCGTAGATTCCAGACCGGCAGAAGACAACAATGCAATCCGTAGAAGAAGACAATGTGACGAATGCGGAAAACGTTTTACAACTTATGAGAAGATAGAGACAGAACCGTTGAGTGTCATCAAGAAAGACAAGACACGACAACTCTACGATCGAAACAAGATCCGGAATGGAATCGTACAATCCTGTCACAAACTCCCAGTATCCATGGGGCAGATCGAAGCAGCGATCGATGAGATCGAGACAAAGATCTATAACATGGGAACAAGAGAAGTTGAAACATCTGTGATCGGAGAGATGGTCATGGACAAATTAAAGGATTTAAATGAAGTTGCATACGTAAGATTTGCAGCCATTTACCGTGAATTCAAAGATGTGAACACATTTATGAGTGAATTAAAGAAATTATTAAAATAATCACAATTGTTTTGAATAAACAAGATTGTAAAAATATTACTTTTGTGATAAACTAACCATATCATTTTGAAACCAGCTTCCTTTTTGAGAAGAGAAGGAGTTGAGTATTATTTATCAGGAAGTAATCACAGGAATCGTCAGTGGAGTGAGCGGAAAGCTCATCCACGTAGAAGTAGAGATCAGAAACGGCCTGCCATATTTTACAATGGTAGGCTATCTTTCTAAAGAATCTATGGAAGCAAAAGAGCGGGTTGCATCAGCACTGCGCTCCATCGGCCATCCCTTACCGTCGATGAAGATCACCGTTAATTTATCCCCAGCCAATATAAGAAAGAACGGAACCGCGTTTGATTTCCCGATCGCCGTGGCCTTTTTAGGATGCCTGAATTTAATCGATGCAAGCAAGTTAGATGACATCTGTATCATGGGGGAATTAGGACTAAACGGCAAGATCAGAGGTGTAGGAAACTGCCTTCCGATCGTTTTAGAAGCAAGAAAACAAGGAATTCACAAGTTCTTTGCGGCAAGTGAAGATGAGAATTCTCTAAGAGGGATTGAAGATATTGAAGTGGTATTTATGGACAGTTTACAGGATGTCCTGGACTATTTTCATGGAACATATCATCAAAAAAGTTGCAGAAGTGCAACAACTTATCAAAAGGAAGAGTCAGAAGAAGACTTCAGTGACATCATAGGACAACAACATTTAAAAAGAGCGATGGAGATCGCGGTCACTGGAAGACATCATCTATTGATCATTGGTTCCCCAGGTTCAGGAAAAACAATGGCGGCCAGAAGGATCCCGACCATTCTTCCACAACTATCAAAAGAAGAGAAGATGGAAGTTCAGGCAATCTATGATGCCACTGGAATTCCACGGTATTTAGAAGATGATACCAGGCCATTTCGCCAGCCACATCCAATGATCCCGAAAGCCGCATTCCTTGGAGGCGGCAAGACGCCGACGGCAGGAGAGATCACATTAGCACATCATGGCATTTTATTTCTGGACGAATTTATGGAATTTAAAACAGAATGTATCGAAGCACTCAGACAGCCATTGGAAGATGGAACGATCGATATCACCAGAAATGGGATCTACCACAAGTTTCCGGCAGACTTTCAACTGATCGCCACCATGAATCCATGTCCTTGTGGTTATGGATTGGAAGATGGGATCTGCCGATGTACTTATCATGAAAAAAAGCGTTATCTAAAGAAATTGTCCGGTCCGATCTTAGACCGTTTTGACATGGTCCTATGTCTAAGTAAAAAAGAGGCTGATACACAGAAGATACAAAAAGAGAGTCAAGAAACATCCAATCAGATCAAAGAACGCATCGAAACAACCATCCAAAGAGAAAAAAAGTTATTAAAAAACTATCAATGCAGTGATACTAGCCATTTAAGCCACATACAGTTAAACAAGCTCCTTCATTTATCCAAAGAATGCAAAGAGATTTTAGATATCGCCTATCGATCTGGCAGGATCACAAGGCGAGGAATGGATAAGATTTTAAAAGTAGCACTGACGATCATGCTTATGGAAAATGAATCAGAGATCAAACCGATCCACCTGATGGAAGCCATGACCTTCAGAAATACAGGATTTATCAAAGAGGTGCTTGAATATGGAAGATAAATTATATTGGTACTGGCTATGCGGCAAAGTCCGATTGCCGATCAAGAAGCAAAAAGAATTGATGGATATCTTCATTCATCCAAAAGAACTCTATAAGATCAACCCAGCAATCTTAAAAGAACACATGACACAACTTGAATATGATCGTTTCGTTCATTCAAGAGATGAAACAGCGATCAAGAAAGGCTATGAAGCCTTACATCGTGAAAATATTCGTTTTATCATTCAAAAAGAAGCTGCTTATCCGAATCGATTAAGGAAGGTCTACGATGCTCCGTATGGGATTTTTCAAAAAGGTCAGCCATATGAAGAAAAAGAACTGTCAATAGCGATCGTTGGATCAAGATATCCGACAACTTATGGATTCGAAATCTCAAAAAAGTTCGCAAAAGAGCTGGCTCAGCAAGGCGTACAGATTGTAAGTGGACTCGCAAGGGGCGTAGATGGGACGGTTCACCGTGAAATAATCGACAAAAAAGGACAGGCTGTTGGGGTTTTAGGATGTGGGATCGATCTCATTTACCCAAAAGAAAATTTTCAGTTATTTTATGACATGTATGCGAATCAGACAGTTATTTCTGAGTACCCGCCAGGCAGTGAACCGCTCAAATGGCATTTCCCAGAAAGGAACCGCATCATCAGTGGATTAAGTGACGGAATCCTCGTCACAGAAGCCAGAGCAAGGAGCGGATCGCTGATCACGGCGGATTGTGGGCTTGATCAGAACAAAGAAGTGTTCGCAGTTCCCGGAATGATCACAGACAAACATTGCCAAGGATGTCATGGATTGATCAAACAAGGAGCAAAATTAGTTGAAAATGTCGACGATATTTTAACAGAATTTTCAGAATTCACAGGATTTTCACGAAAATTTCCAAAGCATAGTGCAAAATCTCTTGCAAAGGCAGAAAAAAGGGTGTATGATATGTTGAGTTTGAAACCGAAATATATTGATGAGATCTTAAGTGCATCCCAAGATTCTTATGAAGAAGTGATCCAAGCTTTATTTCAATTAGAAGCGAAAGGATATATCAAACAGATCCATCAGAACTTATATATCAAAAAAATGTAAACAAGGGGTAATACTATATGCCAAAATATCTAGTTATCGTCGAATCACCGGCGAAAGCCAAAACAATCAAAAAGTTCCTGGGCAGGAATTACGAAGTGATCGCGTCCAACGGGCATGTTCGCGATCTGCCAAAGAGTACCTTGGGAATAGATATCGAGAATGACTTTGAACCAAAGTATATTACGATCCGTGGGAAGGGTGAAGTATTAGCAGCTCTTCGCAAAGCGGTAAAAAAAGCAGACAAAGTATACCTCGCGACTGACCCGGACCGTGAAGGAGAAGCCATCTCATGGCATTTATATTACGCATTAAAACTGGAGAACAAAAACTACAGCCGAATCACATTCAATGAGATCACAAAAACAGCTGTCAAAGACTCCATTAAACACGCAAGAGACATCGATATGAACTTAGTCGATGCACAGCAGGCAAGACGTGTTCTGGACCGAATCGTAGGATACCAGATCAGTCCGATCCTCTGGGCAAAGATCAAACGAGGTTTAAGTGCTGGACGAGTTCAGTCCGTAGCTCTACGCCTGATCTGTGACAGAGAAGAAGAGATCAATCTGTTTATTCCACAGGAATACTGGTCCTTAGAAGCCTTATTAGATGTCAAAGGAAGCAAAAAGCCATTAGAAGCTAAACTGATCGGCAATAAAGAACAGAAGATCGAGATTCACAGCGAAGAAGAGATGAATGAGATCTTATCCTATTTAAAAGGAAAAGAATTCACCGTCGAAGGAGTGAAAGTCACAGAACGATTAAAGAAGAGCCCACTTCCATTTACGACAAGTACTCTTCAGCAGGATGCATCCAGCAAGTTAAACTTCGCACCACAGAAAACGATGCGTATCGCACAGCAGTTATATGAAGGTGTCAATATCAAAGGACAGGGAACCGTCGGTCTGATCACATACTTACGTACAGACTCCACACGTATCTCTGTAGAAGCCGATGCCGCAGCGAAAGAATATATCAAGGAAGCTTATGGAGCCGAGTTCGTTGGAGCAGGAACTGTTGCCAAGAAAGACGACAAGAAAGTACAGGATGCACATGAAGCTATCCGACCAACCTACATGACAAACTCACCAGCAAGCATCAAAGATGAACTATCAAGAGATCAGTTCCGTTTATACCAGCTGATCTGGAACCGTTTCATGGCAAGCCGTATGGCACCAGCCAAATACGAGAATACATCTGTAAAGATCGCTGCCGGAGATTATCGTTTTAATGCATCCGCAAGCAAGATCGCCTTCGATGGATTCCTATCTGTATATAACATTAACAACGAGAAATCCGAAGGAAATGTAATGTTAAAATCCATCGATGAAGATACCAAACTTACATTGAATGATTTAGAACCAAAACAGCATTTTACACAGCCACCAGCTCATTATACAGAAGCATCTTTAGTTAAGACACTAGAAGAGTTTGGAATCGGACGACCAAGTACTTACGCACCAACGATCTCAACGATCACAGCAAGACGTTATGTTGTCAAAGAAAAGAAGAACTTATACGTCACAGAGCTTGGAGAAGCAGTCAACAACATGATGAAGAAAGCATTTGCAAGTATCGTCGATGTGAACTTCACAGCGATGATGGAAGGCCTGCTTGATATGGTAGAAGAAGGTAAAGTCCATTGGAAATCCGTCATTGAAAACTTCTACCCAGACTTTGAGATCGCAGTGAAGAATGCAGAAAAAGAATTAGAGAAGATCAAGATCGAAGACGAAGTCACAGACGTTATCTGCGATGAATGTGGAAGAAATATGGTCGTGAAGTACGGACCATATGGGAAATTCCTTGCATGCCCTGGATTCCCAGAATGCAGAAATACAAAACCACATTTTGAAAAAGTCGGAATCCCATGCCCAATGTGCGGCGGAGAAGTTGTCTTAAAGAAAACGAAAAAAGGAAGAAAATATTACGGATGTGAAAATAATCCGGAATGTGAATTTATGTCATGGCAGAAACCATCCACAGTTAAATGTGAAAAATGCGGAAGCTATATGATTGAAAAAGGTAAGAAGCTTGTATGCTCTAGCAAGGAATGTGGATTCGTATGCAGCATGCCAGAAGATGCAAAAGAGAAAGAGACTTCCGGGGAGTCAGTGTCAAAATAAGGAGAAAAAATATAGATGAGTAGTATACAATTACTAGATAAAACAAGAAAGATCAATAAATTACTTCATAATAACAATTCACAGAAAGTTGTATTTAACGATATCTGTAAAGTTCTGACAGAAGTAATGAATTCAAACGTCCTTGTCATTAGTAAAAAAGGAAAGATCTTAGGTAAAAATGAAGCAGAACACATCGAAGTGCTTCATCAGCTTATCTCAGGAAATGTTAAAGATTATGTTGATTTTTCACTAAATGAAAGACTATTAACGATTCTTTCCACCAATGAAAATGTCAGCCTTTCCACACTTGGATTTGAGTCAGACGTTGATGATTACTATGCGATCATCGCACCGATCGATATCGCAGGAGAGAGATTCGGAACATTATTTATGTACCGCCAGAGAGAAAATTATTCCATTGATGATATTATCTTGGCGGAATATGGAACAACCGTTGTCGGACTTGAAATGTTAAGATCTGTAAGCGAAGAAGTGGAACAGGAACGAAGAAAGAAAGGAATCGTTGATTCCGCGATCAGTACATTATCCTTCACAGAACACAAAGCAGTGATCCATATCTTAGAAGAATTAGAAGGCAATGAAGGAGTCTTAGTTGCAAGTAAGATCGCAGATAGATTCGGGATCACAAGATCTGTTGTCGTAAACGCACTAAGGAAACTAGAAAGTGCCGGAGTTGTTGAGACAAGATCCTCTGGTATGAAGGGAACATATATTAAAGTAGTGAATGACTTTATATTTGACGAGATCACAAAGCTTGATTAATTCTTTTAGAATTAAAGAAAAAGTTCTTGCAAAGAAGGACAAGGTTTGATATACTGTCATAGGTAAAAATAAACACGCTATTGGAATTCTGGTAAGTGCCCAAGAGGTTTGTCAGAACGATGAAAATAGCGGAAGCAAAAACTAAAGGAGATTTAAAATGAGCGTTATTTCAATGAAACAGTTACTTGAAGCAGGTGTACATTTCGGACATCAGACAAGAAGATGGAACCCTAAAATGGCACCATACATCTACACAGAGCGTAATGGTATCCATATCATCGACTTACAGAAATCTGTAGGAATGGTTGACGATGCTTACAACGCAGTAAAAGATTGTGTAGCACAGGGTGGAAAGATTCTGTTCGTAGGAACAAAGAAACAGGCTCAGGATTCTATTCAGGCTGAAGCAGAACGTTGCGGAATGTTCTACGTAAACCAGAGATGGTTAGGTGGAATGATGACTAACTTCAAGACAATCGAATCTAGAATCGCTAGACTGAAAAAGATCAAAGAGATGGAAGAAGACGGAACATTTGACGTACTTCCAAAGAGAGAAGTTTTAGAACTTAACAAAGAAAAAGACAAATTACAGAAGAACTTAGGTGGAATCGAAGAAATGGGTGGACTTCCAGACATGATCTTCGTTGTAGATCCTAAGAAGGAAAGAATCTGTGTACAGGAAGCACATACTTTAGGAATTCCTCTTGTTGGAATCGCAGATACAAACAGCGATCCTGAAGAATTAGATTATATCATCCCAGGAAACGATGATGCGATCCGTGCAGTAAAACTGATCACATCTGCTATGGCTGATGCAGTTATCGAAGCAAACCAGGGAATCGATGCAGACTCTGACGAAGTTGCAGAAGACGCTGAATAATTTATTCACACTTTCAATTTAGGAGGAAAAAGAATCATGGCTATCACAGCAGCAATGGTAAAAGAATTAAGAGAAATGACTGGTGCCGGAATGATGGATTGTAAGAAAGCTCTTACAAACACAGACGGAGACATGGACGCAGCAGTTGAATTTTTAAGAGAAAACGGTCTTGCAAAAGCAGCAAAGAAAGCTGGACGTATCGCAGCTGAAGGACTTGTTGCAGTAGCAGTATCTGAAGATGCAAAAGAAGCAGCAATCGTTGAAGTTAACTCTGAAACAGACTTCGTAGCTAAGAATGATACATTCAGAACATATGTAGCAGAAGTAGCTGATCAGGCTCTTACAACAAAAGCAGCTGATATCGAAGGATTCTTAGCAGAAGAATCTAAAGCAGAAGCTGGAAAAACTGTAAAAGAAGCATTAGATGGTAAGATCGCTGTTATCGGAGAGAACTTAAACATCCGTAGATTCGCTAAAGTATCTGCAGCAGACGGATTTGTTGCATCTTACATCCACGCTGGTGGTAAGATCGGTGTATTAGTAGAAGTTGCTACAGACGTAGTTAACGACGAGATCAAAGAGATGGCTAAAAACGTAGCAATGCAGGTTGCAGCTATTTCTCCAAAATACACAAGCAGAGATGAAGTTTCTAAAGATTACATCGAGCATGAAACAGAAATCTTAAAAGTTCAGGCTATGAACGAAAACCCAGACAAACCAGAAAACATCATCGAAAAGATGATCGTTGGACGTCTGAACAAAGAATTAAAAGAAGTATGTCTGTTAGATCAGGCTTATGTAAAAGCTGAAGACGGAAAACAGGCAGTTGGAAAATACGTAGAACAGGTTGCTAAAGCAAACGGAGCTAATGTTACAATCAAAGGATTCGTTCGTTTTGAAACTGGTGAAGGTATTGAAAAGAAAGAAGAAGACTTTGCGGCTGAGGTTGCTGCTCAGTTGAAATAATTTGATTTCTTTGTTTTTGGAATTGAATAGAATTTGTTTTTTATGGCACACATCTATTAGGGTGTGTGCCTTTTTTTACAAAAAAATAAACAGGGGAATGTTTGTTCGATTATAATATTGACAAAATATTTAATTATAAATTATACTGAAAGTATTAAATGGTTATATATTGAAATTGGAGGAAAATATGAGTTATACACATATAGATTGTTTTAGTGGACCAGGTGGAATTTGTACAGGGTTGCATGCTGCTGGATTTGATACTAAAATTGCAATTGAATATATAGAAAGTTGTGTTGAGACTTATTCTAGAAATCATCCGGAAGTGCATGTTATTTGGTCGGATATTCGAAAAGTTACAGCTAGTGATATTTTGCCATATATACCAAAAGAAGGCATAGATTTAGTAACTTCTGGGATGCCGTGTGAAACATTTTCTACGGCAGGTAACACGTCTAGATCATTTTATGATGATAGACAATTTCTATTTAGAGAAGGAATTAGAATTGCTCAAATTGTAAAAGCTAAAATGATTTTATTTGAAAATGTTCCAGCGATTACTACAAAAACAATAGAAAAAGGATCAAAGACATTAATAGTTGATGTTTTAAAAAGTGAACTTAAGCAGGCAGGATATATTAATTATAAAGAGTTTATTTTAAATGCTGAAGAATTTGGTGTTCCACAGCGGAGAAAGAGATATTTTATATTAGCAAGCCGAGATGCTAATGTGAAATTAGTGGCACCAATACCAATACAGGAAAAAATAGTGACAGTTAAAGAGGCGTTAACAGGATTACCTAATGTTATCCCTAATAGTAATAAAGAAGCAGAAGCTTATACAAATGAAGAATCTGCCTATTCTATTAAGATGCAAGATCTTAATTTTTGGAAAAGAGAAGAGTTTAATAATGATCTTACTTATCAAAAACCAATGAGACATCGAAATAGTACAATTGAAAGATTTAAACTTATTAATCAAGGTGAAAGCTTAAAAAATTTATTTGAAAGATATACAGGTAAGGAGCGAGAGTTATTACAGGAGCAACGTATATTGCCTAAAAAAATGTTTATTAAGAGAAATCATAGGCTTAGATTAGAACAAGCAGCTCCGACAGTAACAAGTCATTGCTTAGACGAATTTATTCATCCAATATATAATAGAGCTTTAACTGTAAGAGAATGTGCTCGATTACAATCGTTTCCTGATTCATATGATTTTTGTGGTGGACCATATTCAACTCCTCATTTGCACAATAATATTCAAGATAAATATGAACAAATAGGAGATGCTGTGCCGCCATTATTAGCATATTTTTGGGGAAAGACTATTTCCGATATTTTAAGGGGGAATTATGATGACATATAAAGAATATACGGATCAAAAATATAATGAAATTTTTAATGAAAAATATGAATTTTTATTGCAAGGGAGAAATTCTAAATCAGCAAAAATAGCAGCTGAACGTCGAGCACAACATATGGCAATGCTCGTAACATTTGAATCTGCATATGAAAAATATGCAGATTCTGAAAATGCAGCGGATATATGGTATTCTATTTACTCAGCTCATTTAATACGAAAAGTTGGGAAATTTGATTCTAGTAAATTAAATGAAGAAGTGATTGATGGTATTATATCAGGTGCCCAAAGTTGGCGAAAGTGTAGTGGGCATGTTTTTGAACATTTTGTTGTAAATTATACAAAAGATAGATTAAAAAAATATAATATAATGTTTGTTTTAGAAAAAGATCTTACAACTCTTATACATAAGGGAAAAATAAAAAATGATAAAATTGATGATATTGAAACAACAGTACGTAGTCAAGATTTTGATGTTTATTCATTAGTAGATGTAAATGGAAATTTACTTGTATTTGGTTGTATTCAAGTTAAAACAAGTATTAGAGATAGAGTGGGAAGAGATATAAGTTTTTCTTCTCCAATTATGGAACGACATTTCTGGGCACCGGCCGTTGTTCTTGATGGCACATATTTATCAATGCCAAAGTTTAAAAGTATGGTTAATGGCGGAGGTAAAAATAAATATAAAGAAAATGGATGGCATGGAATGTATGCTATGTCAAATGCTGAAACAGATGATCGTATTTATTTTGATAATAAACTAGAGCTTCTTATTGAGCATGCACAAGAAGCAGCAATGAAATTTTTATCAGCAAGACAAAGACTGGATCATTATTGGAAAGCATCAACAGAATAGTTGATATACAAATAAATCAGATATTTTTAGAAATAACAAGTGTATTGCATTAGTAGGATATTAGAGATTCAAAATTAATTATTGGAAGTATAAAATAATTTTATTTTATTGGAAGGAAAAATATGCAAGAAAAAGAAGACGTATTAAATAGATCCGAATTTATAGATAAAATAATAAATTTAGTAGATTTGATAGTTGAGAATAATAAGGGGTGTAGTTTTGCAATTAATGGTCGTTGGGGAAGTGGAAAAAGTTTTGTACTAGAAAGAATAAAAGAAAAATTAATTAGAGAACAATCAGAAGATTTGAGGGGAGATAAATGTTTTGTTTGTTATTATAATTGTTGGGAGTATGATTATTATGAAGAACCTATTATTTCAATTATTTCCTCTATATCAGATAATATACAACAACAAAAAAATTTACTTTCAAATGGTACGAAACAGAAATTGACAAGCATAACTAAAAACATTACAAAATATTTAGTGCAGTCGCTGGTAAAACAAAGTACAGGATTAGAATTAGAAAAAGTAATAGGGAATCTAGTAGATGTTGTGAGTGATGAGGGAACAAGAGAATATGATAAATTATTTTCATTTAGGGGTGTATTGGATAAAGTAAGAAACGGTATTAAAGAAATATCTGAAATACAACCAGTAATTATTATGGTAGATGAATTAGATAGATGTTTACCAACATACACAATTAAAGTATTAGAAAGATTACATCATATTTTTGATGGAATAGACAATGTAGTTATAATTATTGCAATGGATAAAATGCAAATTAAGAAAGCTTTAGAAAAAATTTATGGTGATGATTTAGACATAGATAGATATTTGCGCAAATTTATTTCTTTTGATTTATATTTGGATACAGGTAAAGCAACAAATTTTATCAAAAAATATGAAAAATATATATCACTGTTTGATATTAAAGAAAATGAATATGAAGAGTTAGAAAAATTTTTAACAGATATTACATATGATATTGATATCCGTACACAAGAGAAAATTTTTGAGAAAGCGGAAAGTTTACATAGATTATTAAGTACTGAAGAAAAAATGGATGAGGCACTCATGTTATTTGAAATATTAGTTTTGTGTATAAAAGAGAAAACTAATAGAAGTGATTTAAAATGGATAATTCAGTCTAATAATATAAATAACAATAATATTAAAAAGGAAGTAGGACAAGAATACTATGAGATTATAGAAAAATATGAAAAAAGTTGTTTTAATGGAAACTATGTCGATGGATTTCAAAATAGTTCATATAAAATAATACGTGATAAAGCTATTTCTAAAGTGTTTTTTTTGGTTGCTAATTTATATCATGAAATAGTGAATGGGATGTGTAGTCCTTATTATTATGGAAAGCCATTTGAGAAAGAAATATGTTTTGCAAAAAAAATACACATGATATTAAATGCATAGATATAAAAAATATTTTTTCAAGACGATGCAAAGATAGAGTGTATGATTTAGGAGGGATTATCTTGGGATACGAGATAGGAGGATAATTCAGGAAATGTTCCAGAAAAAAATGGTTTAAACTGGGGATTAGCAAAGGGACACACAACGTCGGGAGATACATAGACAGCACCCAATATATCTGCAGAACCGTTTCATAAATTGATTCCAGGTTGTGAAAATGCAGGTGGCTTTAGAAAAAAATTGGGGGAAGATGGTTCTGGAAAATATGCATATATCATTTTATATACTTCAATGAAGGAAGTAGAGTGGCCAGATTTCTTGGAAGAAGAAACAGGAATTTTTCAATATTATGGGGATAACCGAGAACCAGGGAGAGTATTAACAGATACGAAGAAAAAGGGAAACCTAATTTTAAAAACTACATTTGATTTATTGAATGAAGGAAATCATTTAGAGGATATTCCTCCGTTTTTTGTGTTCAAAAATACAGGAAATGGACGAGATGTTCAGTTTTTAGGGTTAGCAGCCCCAGGTAATTCAGAAATATCAATAGGTAATGATTTGATTATAATATCGAAAAATATTAAAGAAAAAACTTTTGAAAATTATAAGGCATATTTTACAATCTTAGATACTGGAAATATGCCGATTTCAAAGGAATGGATAAGAAAATTAATTTATGATCATAAAAATAATCTAGAATATGCGCCAAAAGCATGGAAAAAATTTATCAAAAATGGGAGAGCTGAAATTGAGGCATTAAAAATACCAAAACATTCTAATCAGATAAATAAAAAAGATATAACTTCTATAAGAATACTATCAAATGATAAAAATACATTTAAGAAGCAATCAGATTTTAAATATTTTATAGAAAATACAATGATTAAACGAGAAGGAAATTATTATTTTCCGAATCTTATGATGAACTGTCCTAAAAATACTCTGGTATTATTTCAATATGAAGGTAAGATACAAGCAGTTGGAGTTATTGTTGATTCTAAGAAGGAAAAAATTATTAATGAACAGGGTGTAGAATATTCTGGATATTATAAATTTGATATTCAAACATGAAAATATCTTGATAAACCTGTAAATAAGGAAATGTTAAAATCTGTATATTCACTATTTAAGAATTTTAATCAGATAAAGCAAATAATACCTATAGAATATCTTGATAGAATTTTGGATTTATTACAAGATTATTGTTTAAATAATACAAATGATGAGAATAGAATTATTTTGGAAATTGAAAATTCTGAATTGACAGGTGCAGAAAAGGAAGCATTAGTAAAGATTCGTATTAATCAAGGAATTTTTAGAGATAAGTTATTAAAAAGATATAAGAGATGTTGTTTGTGCGGTGTTAGAAATCCTGCGCTTGCTATCGCAAGTCATATTAAACCATGGGCAGCATGTAAAGTAGAAGAAAAACTTGACATTGAAAATGGATTTTTAATGTGTCCTAATCATGATAAATTATTTGATGAGGGCTGGATATCATTTGATAATAACGGTAGGATAATGATTTCTGATAGATTACAAGAAAATGATATGGTATATATGAATATTAGGGGTGATATGAAAATTGATATTACGGATAAAAATAGAGAGTATTTAGAATTTCATAGAAGGTATGTGTATAAAGGATGATTTATATTTGAAATTTATGATATATTAGAGTAAAATATAAGAAAACATATGTTCGAATACAATTAATTTTATTAAATTTTAGGGAGGAAAAAGTTTATATGACAGAATATTTTGTTTCAGCAAATAGTAGATATACGAAAGAAAAAGATAGATATTTAAAAAATGGAGAGGCCATTACAAATTCAGATGGAAATAAAATAGATGAAACAATATTTAAAAAAATTATAAAAAAGGAAACAGCTAATTTCATACATCAAAATTATAATAATGTAATTGTGCTGGTTGGTGCGGGAGCCTCTGTTTTGTGTACAGAAGATGGAATAGATACTAGATTTGGTAAGACAGTTGCAATGTTAGCAGGACTGATTAATGCAGAATTAAAAAGGCATACCAGTTGTTTTACACTTCAGGAATTGTCAAATCGTTGTAAATATCCCATTTCAGTTGAGATAACAGAGGGTGCCGAATCTAAATTAAACCCAATGTTTAATTTAGAAGATTTTTTGTCTGATTTACTTTCGTTTGAAAAATATGTATCAGAAAGTGATCGCAAGAAATATAGTTCATCAAAAAACAAAATTTTTGAATTGATAGTAGAAAATACAAGTTATGAGTATGACAATAATTGTTTGAAGCATTCTGCTTTTATAAATACGGTCTCACATCTTGTGAGAACACCAAGTAAATTAACAATGGTGACTACTAACTATGATACTTTAATAGAAGATGCAGCTGACAGTATAGAGTATACAGTGATTGATGGATTTACATTTACACATCGTCCTCACTTTGATAGCGATATGTTTGAATGGAATCTTGTAAAAGATATCGAGAATATAAAAACTCGTGAAATGGAATACAAAAAGAATATTATTAATTTACTTAAATTACATGGATCGTTGACATGGGAACGTGGTGAAAAAGGAATTCTAAGGAAAGAAAAAGGAGATGTTAAAAATCCGATTATGATTTTTCCAAGTGCTAATAAATACATGCAAAGTTATCAAGAACCGTATTTTGAGTTATTTACAAAATTCCAAGAATTATTAAAAAGGCCAAATACATTATTTATAACGACAGGATTTAGCTTTGCGGATAATCATATTTCACAGATGATAATACAAGCGATATTACACAATAAGAGTTTGGCAACACTTATCAGTGATTTTAATATTACACAAAACAATCCAAATTGGAAAAAATTAGAAGAACTTTTGAGACATAATTATAAAATTGCTTTTTTAAAATCAACAATGAATACAGATTTAACAGATTACATAGGAGAGTATTATGACGATTGATTCTTTGTACAATGAAATGGATAAAAATAATTTTTATATAGGGCGGATATCGCAAGTTTACAGAGATAATAGTGTTGCACAGGTAGAAAATCTTTCTTTATTATATCATCGAAAAATTTATACGGAGTTACTTATTCCAAATACTATTAATTATTTAGTTGTTGTTGATTCTATTCAGGGGATTTTTTTGGGAGAGGTTTTTCAGACTAAAGTTGCATCATCTGAAAAGTTGCATGAGTCTATAAATTGTGGAAAAATAGAAAATATATTTCCAGAAATAAATATAGATATTATCGGAATTATGGGACATTATGATAAAAAGTTTAGATTGCCAGAATTTAAGACTGTTGGTGTCTCAGAAAAAGTTTATTTAGCTAATAAAGTTGTTATTCAAAAGTATTTAGAATCAATTGAAACAACAGCAACAACTGAGCAACAACTAAAAGCATTTGCTTATTATCTTGATATGAATGAAAAAGTTTTATTAAAACCAAGTACATTATTTGATCATCATTTATTTGTTGTTGGGGCAACTAATAGTGGAAAATCTACATCAGCATTATCTATTTTGGATAAAGTTATTAATGCTAATAAAAAAACTTTAATTATTGATCCGACTGGGGAATATAAAGATGCATTTTCTGATGAAGAAGTAAAAAAAATTAATTTGGGTGTTGATACAACTATTTCTCCTGGAAAGATTTCCATGCAACAATGGTCGATGCTGTTTGAGACAAATAGTAATACTCAAAGTGCAGTACTTGCTGAAGCAATTAAATCTTTGTGTTATCAATGGAAAATAGGCGAGGATTCTTATTTGATTAAAGTTGAAAAAGAGATTGCAGATTTGCAGCAGAAGCTAGCATCGGTGGGAAAGGATGACACAGATTTTAACGTTTCATTATTGCCAGAACAAATAGCTGCTGAATCTGTAACAGAACCTAATAATAAAAGTGGTAAATATAAATATGACGCTTTTAGAGCAAATACAAATAGCTATCTTGTTCAAAAAGTAACATATCAGCTAGGTAATACAAATTTTTTAAAATTCTTTAGTTATAATTCTGAATTATCAAATCTTCTGGATGAGCTTAAAGCTTTTATTGATACACCTAACACAAGCTTATATATCAATGCATCGACGCTTGGTGTATCTGATGGAATAGGCGGTATGATTATTGATTTGGTATGTAATTATGTAATTTCACAAAATAATATTAATCCATTTGTTTTCTTTATAGATGAGGTGCATAGGTACACTAAATCCCAATATTCAGAAGAAGAATTTCATAAGGGACTGACACTTGTAGCTAGAGAAGGAAGAAAAAAAGGAATATTTTTATTTTTGACTTCTCAAAACCCACAAGATGTATCTCCTGTACTTTTAGGACAGATTGGTACATTACTAATACACAGATTGACACATAATGATGAGATTAGAGCGATTAAAAATCACTTAGATGATTATTCCATAAAACAAGTAAGAAAATTAAATCAAGGAGAATCAATTTTGACAAGTATTAATCTTATGCGAAATATTTTTTTGAAAATAATAAAATGTAATAGGAAACAAAATAACGATACTCCGATACTATAGTAGTATATGAAAATTGGAGTTATTTATACATAATTTATTTTATCTGATATGTTAAGAATAAAAAAGTGATTAGCTTTGATTTAGATAAAAAATATGAGATTATATTTTGTTAATATATAAAAGTTAGAAAATTTATAAGGGGGGGGGAAGTTGTTTATATGATAAAAATAGACTGGAAGAGATTTGAAATAAAAAATCCAAAAGCTACAGAGGCATTTGAAACATTGTGTTATTTTTTATTTTGTCGTAAGTTTAATATTACAGAGGGAATTCGTACAGATTTTAATCAAGTTGGTTTAGAAACAGAGCCTGTGAAAGATGAGAAAGGGAAATATTGGGGATTTCAATCTAAATTTTTTGATAAAAAAATAGATTATTCTAATATTGAATCTTCTATAAAAAAAGCATTAGATAATTATTCAAATTTAGATTATATAATTATATATTTGAATCAAGAGGCAAGAACATCATGTAAAAACGGAGAAAAGATAGAAAAATTGTGTAAAAAGAAGGGGGTTGAAGTCGAATGGTTTTTACCAAATAATTTTTTGATAAGTTTAAATGATGTAAAGAATCAAGACTTGGCAGAATTTTATTTTGGTGAGACAGATGTGTTGCAAGTACTGACAGATAGTAAAGATATACGAATAAATACATTATTACAATCTAAAGAATATATTGAATTAAATTTGAAAAATAAAAATGATTGTATAACAATAAGTGAGTACAGTGATATG